>ERZ857840.476-NODE-476-length-59194-cov-7.848391_pt1 | contig 59194 bp, 77 predicted proteins | sample MGYA00519760_ERZ857840 | MGnify/ENA primary metagenome ERZ857840 (study PRJEB31778, sample SAMEA3449371) | human gut metagenome | biome: human gut; feature: human-associated habitat; material: faeces | place: United Kingdom | collected 2010/2012 ... | reverse complement strand
TTAACCTTTTAAGATATATAGTATATATAACTCCATTTTTTGTGGAGTAATATTCTTTACCTCTAATACGCGCGTCTGTTCCATACTCCCGTCCTCTTTCTTGGTTTTCTCAATCAGACGCTTTCGGGCAGTAGAATCCCTGCATTGATTATCTCCTGCATTTGTTTTATTTCTGTTTCTGTCATCGTTTGATAAAATCGGACCAACTTTTTCAAAGGGTCTATTATAAGCCCCCTTGTCAAAGTCGGTCCTTTTTCTTCACCCAACAATTAGTAAGGCGAATATGGGGAGTAAGTAGGGTTTCATAATTAGTGACCATTATAAGCAATATATGGGATTATTTCTTCTGTTAAAGTTGATAGTGGCAGATTTGTCCCAATTAACATTTCAATCAGACATTTTTGGATAGTCTTACTATTAGTGGTAACGATTTTTTTATAAAATTGAGGTCGGTGATCGAATCCTACTCCGACATTTCCTCCGATTCCGAGCAAATCCAAATAAGGACTTGTTCCCCCTTTATGTAATAACCCCAATCGCAAAACCCGAAGACGCTCTTGGGTGTAATCGGAGTAATATCTTTTATGATGAAAATATATCTTCTCCACTATTTCTCCTCCTGTCATTCCAGTACCTACAAGTAATCCATCTTTATTTGAACAAAACTTTTTCGATGTTTGAGTTATCGCCAAAATTCCAGACTGCAAAAGTTGCCCAAAATCTAATTTTGGGAAAGCCCTTCTATAAGCAGAGCCTCCCCAATTTCTTTTAAGCGTAGATTCAATTGATGTTATTTTGTTCAAGCATAACAAGCACTCCGCACATTTAAGAACAAGCTCTTCAGTATACCTAAATATCATTTGCAAGGAGACTTGTGGGTTCTTATGGTGCAGTTGCTCTGGGTCGATTGTTATGATAAAATCGAATGAAGAAGAAACATACATTATTTCATCTAATGCGAGTTTTACCAATTCTGTCCCTTCCAATTCTAACGGTAAAATCGCAATAAGCCCTTTAATGCGATTGTCCATATTGTTTAGGATTAGTGGGAATGTAGAGGGAAAGGCATCATCGCCTAATTTACATACAAATAATATTAAATCTTGCTGCTCATTAGGTATATTTATATTATCGTTAGGTAATGCGTATTGACTTTTATCTGCAATGCATTGTGTATCCTTCAAAGCACATGTTTCCTCTTCCTTTTTCGAAAACAGCTGATGTATAAAATTTCTCAATCCCATATATTTAGTAGATAGCATTTCATTGGTCATGTTGTGTGTATATAGATGGTGACGCATTTTGCAAAAATCTCTATTATATAGCCTGTAAAAAATTATGTCACCTAATCTGCTTCTGTTCTTCCCATCTCCTTATAAACTCCTCTGCATCCTTATAATAATTGATGTCATTCTTGGGCAATTTCTTAAACACCTCTGCGGACTTTTGCATCATCTGAATAGCATTCTCCAAATCTCCTACACGTTCGTATAAATGCGCTTTTTCCTTATAGGTCATTGCTGTCATTTGGCTGACCTTTCCATATTTCTGTTCTGCATATTTCAGCATATTATCGTATAAGTGCTGTGCATTGTCTACTTGTCCTGCATCTATATAATCAGAGATTAGAGTGAACATCATTTCCTCTTTCATTGTAGGATTGGAATTTTGCCGAGCGACTGAATCGGCCTGCGCTTTCTTTACAAAGTTTTTCAGCACACTATCGCCGCCTACTGTTCCAATGTTAAAATTCAGAACGACATCATTCAGCATTTCATCATAGGTTTGTTCGGGTTGGTGAGTACCACACCCAACAATCAGTAAGGCAAATATGGAGAGTAAGTAGGTTTTCATCTTAATAATTCCACTTTATCTCGGTGACAAACTTTTCTGAAAAGTATATATTTATAGACCCTTTTATAAACCTTGTCACGGTTGGTTACAAGTTTCGTCGAATCCGTTTTTGTAATTCTTTGTCTTTATATCCGTTCTTCTTGGCTCGTTTCAGCCAGAATTTCGCTTGCTTCCAATCTTGAATATCGGCATAATAGTATGCTAAATCCCGTTGGGCCATCCATTCATCCTGTTCCGCCGCCCTTAACCACCAAATAACAGCAGAATCAATATCGGGCTTCTCTCGCTTAATCAGATCGGGGCGTTCTGCATAGCATCCGCCTAATTCGATTTGCGCTTCTGCATTTCCTGCTTCCGCCGACTTAAAAAGACTTTCGATTGCGGTATCTTCATCTCCATCGCCGAAAAGCATCCAACCAAAGAATTGGTAGTATTGCTTATCAGCCAATTTCTCGGATTCAGTAAGCGGTCTTTCAGGTTGGCTTTGGCAACAAACGAACAAAATGCCAGTCAGTATAAGTAAGTAGTTTTTCATTGCTCGCTTTTGTCTTTGCAAAACAATCCCTTGATTTTATGCCAAGCATAGTATTGCCATTGCCAGCGCATCTGACAACTCGTGTTGTTTTCGATGGTTTGATGGTTACGAAAGCGCCATACGCCACCTTTCTCTATCCAAATCGTATCTCGTGTTTCGGGCTGAATCAGCAGATTGCCATGCCGCTCATAATGAACTTTTAGATAATGTTCAGGAGAAGAGCAAACCGAATCTTGCGGAAGAAACACATTGAAATAATCACCAATTCCCACAGCATATATCGGAGCATATTTATAAGTTGTTCCCATTTTACGGCCCATATAAAGTTTGTCTGCCTGTTCTTCTGTAAAGTAGATATTCGGCATGGCTGCCGCAAAATCCAATATAAGAATGGCCGTCCAAATCCAGATTGTTCCAAACTTGGCAAGTCGTGGCGCGTCTGTCGATTTGAGAAATATCGGTAAAATGGATGCAAGTAAAATAAACCCAATGCAACATAATATTCTCATCATTCTATAATTGCAGGACTGGCCCCACAAGGAGGGGAAATCATAAAACCACCTCGGAAAAGGTTCTGTTTTGTACCAGAACATCATTACCGCAAATAAGAATAGGTACATTCCAATTGTAACGAGTTGTATCGGTTTTGCCAATTTACGGATGTTGAACCAAATGATAGCTAACGTAATCACAAATTGCCAAATGCCTGTAAGAGTCTTGTGATGTTCTCCTATGGGAGACCAGATAAAAAGGATAAGAACGGCCAGCAAACTCCCTACAATGTAGGCAGCCCTGACAAGTGCATTTTTAAGGGTAGGATTGAGGGGCATAAGTTGTTCGTATTATTATCGCGTGGATAGTCGGACCAACTTTTTCAAAAGGTCTATATTAAGACCCCTTGACAAAGTCGGTCCTAAATTATTTTTTCTGTAAAATCAGAAACCAGCTAATCTTTTCATTTGTCGGGTCAGGTAGTTGTAAAGCAATGCCTACATCCTTTTGATTGATAAGTGCCCGATGCCAGTAAACATCTGCCGAATGTTCGCCCGCATGATATAGCCCCACAACACGATGCCGCCATGCAAACCACGTGCGTTGAACATAGTGTAGTTGCCATTCCAAATCTGCTAACTGTTGCAGGACTGGCAATGATGATTCAGTCGTTAAGCGGAAATCTCCGTTATCGTTCGTTTGTAGGGTTAAGCGTTCGCCACGCTGGGGAACATCATGCACCGTAAGAGAATCCGCATGAATAGCAGATTTCGGGCGAATCTGCCAATCGACTAATTCGTATTCTCCATTGAGCAATTCCAACCACTCCTTTTTCGATATGGAGTTAGCCCAAAGATATATGCCACACCCTGCAATCAGCAAGGCGAGTATGGGTAGTATGTATTTTTTCATATAATGGAATGGCGAACCAACTTTTTCAAAGAGTCTATATAAAGGCCCCTTGAATAAGTCGGTCCTAAATTATTTCCCTTCAAAACCTGCTTCGTATAAGCCCCTGCAAAGATTGAAATTACACCAAGTCAGTATGAACATAAAAACAGATTCCGATTATTATTAGAATTATTAAAAATGCAATTTGTTTATCAGTCATATTTGAAGGTTAGATGGTTGGTGCATCACCATAATTTTCATCAATATATTGCTGGGCTAATTGGCCTGCTTTCTCCCAATCTTCATTTACAAACCAATGGGGGCTAACCGTAAATTCGTACTCTATTGGTGAACGAGAAATTGAGGTTATCGAAACTTTGAATTTATTACCGCTCCAATGTTTAGATATATGTCCAATCCACCCTCGATAGATAAATGAGGTCCCTAATGTTATGTTTGTTCTCATTATAATTCTTGCTCTATTGGTTGTGCGACTTTATATTTCCGTCCCTGTATATTGCATAGTAATTGCCTGGCATGCTTAACCATATAATTAAAGCCAATGCCCCTATAATTGGGATTAAGGCAATCAGAAAATTCCATCCGCTTTTCCCAGTGTCATGTAACCGACGAATGGTTACAGCTAAAGATGGTAATAATGTTACTAAATTAAATAGGGAATAGGCTACTCCAAAAATTCCAATTTGCGTTTCATCCGCAATGCTGATTCCTGAAATAAGTCCACAAAGCAACAAGCCATTTACAATCAAAATAAATAAAGTCCAGTACCAAAATTCTGTACGGGTTGATCTGCCTTGAAATATTGCATAATTATTAAATCCAGCCCGAATAGCACTGCCAAAATCATAACCTTTAGGGGGTATTGCTGGCCGTTCTGGCCGTTCTTGAATCGGTAATGAAAATGGTTTTAGTTCATATCCGCACTTGACACAAATGACTGCTTTCGGGTCTGGTTCTGCACCACAATTCGAGCAAAATTTATCTCCGTCTCCAGCCATAACACCGCATTTCATGCAAATTCTTGCATTGTCGGCCATTTCTGCACCACAATTTCGACAAAACATATTCTTTCTCTTTTAAAATGATTATAAACCGATTGAATCCATGTAATTATCAAGGCAACCCTCGTGGTAATTCTCTGGATTACCACCTAATGCAATATAAGATTGTCTTTCTAAATCATCCGAAATGTAATTGGGATAATCCGTTAGTTGGAAGGTTACCCTTTGCCATTTCCAATCAATATACTCTGTGTACTTTTTACCTAAGCAATGGCCAATGATATGTTCATTCAACCCTTTAGTTTTGAGGTATTCAATCAGGTGCTTGGTTTTATCTGTCAATCCAATAGGTTGATATGTGCCACTTGTCGCACATATTAAAAAATTCCTCATTGTCATGTCAGAAACCAGAATAGTACCGTGTAAGTCTTGATATTCTGCATAATTTGCACACAATGTCTGCATTGCAGAATGCAATCCTATTTTTGACCCTCTGGAAAAATTCTGATAGGTGTTTTTTATATCTTGGAAATCGTTTATATAATAATAGCTTTCAAAATCAGAAAGGATATGTGGGTCATTCTCAAGCATATTAATAAAATAATAGTTTTCTGCTTGAATCATAAAATCATTGTGCATATAGTCTTGAATATATTTAAACACTCCTCTCGATTCTTTATAATCAGGAGTGCGGGCAACAAGAGGCACATAATTAGATGACAAATAATCCTGTAGAATAGACAAATCTACATTCGCAATTTTGATTAAAGACCAACGTGGAACAGGCATTAGGATGAATTTTTTTTGCCATTCCAACCCTCAAATGGCAGGTTAATAGTAAAAAGAAAGCGCAGGGTTGAAAACTTATGTTAGTAAGACATTCAGAGAAAATGATATTATTTGTAAATATAGAAAAGTTGCATTTTAGAGTTTTCTATTTAAAACCAATTCATTTACAAGTCTTTTTACACCAGAGGTTGCATAATCTTGTATATGCGAAAATCCATTAGGCAGTTTAGCTGATAAATCAGTTGGGTCGATAATGAATTTGATGGCTTCCGAACGAACATATTCAACCAAATTAGCCGCAGGATATACTGTCAGAGATGTACCAATAACAATAAATATGTCTGCGTCTGTTATCCAATCAATCGCAACTTCCATAGCATAGACAGATTCGCCAAACCAGACTATGAACGGTCTTAATTGTGAATCATCGCCTGCCTTGTCTCCTATTCGGATAGGAATATTTAAAGGATAGTCTTTTATGTAACGTGGATTTAGTTTGTCTTTAGATGAAGTTACTTTGGTAAGTTCCCCGTGCAGATGAATAACATGCGTGCTTCCTGCGCGTTCATGCAAGTTATCCACATTTTGAGTAATGATTGTAACTTTATAGTATTTTTCCAATTCTGCTAAAAGTAAATGAGCATAATTGGGTTTCGCGTTTAATAGTTCGTTTCTGCGATAATTATAAAAATCCAAAACGGCCTGCGGATTTTCTTTGAATCCATCCAAAGACGCTAACTTTTTTGCATCATATTGTTTCCACAATCCGTTGGTATCTCTAAATGTAGCTAAACCACTTTCGGCACTAATGCCTGCTCCTGTCAAGACCACTAATTTTTGCTTTGCAGACTTGTTCGCCATATCTTAAGTGCACACCTCCAACCCCAGATGTGATTAGTTAAAAAAGAAAGCGCAGGGTTGTACGCTTATTTATGATGTTAGGCTCTGGTAAGCCTTGCGATAAAATAAGCAACAACCCCACGCTCGTATCCGTATGGATATGGCGGGAGAGTAGGTCTGCTTATTCTCATCGCAATTAAATTTACCAGATTCAACATCGAGAATAAACTTACGCTTCCGTAGTTCGTATGTTCCACAAATTTAGGAAACATTTTCGGAAAAACGCATAGCCCTAACTCCTTTTCGGGGTTGTTGCCCTTATTTTTGATTCTATGGTGCTGGCATAGCCTTATTTATTTAGTCATTACATAAAAACAGACCTTGCAGTCGGTTGTCAGTCCGTCTGCAAAGTCTGCCGTTCGTGTCATTCGCTCCAATCGTTGTATTCGTCGGTCGGATAGAAATCGGGAAAGAGGTCGTGAAAATGGAATGCGAAAAACGCCATGTCGGCACACATCGTCTGGCGAAAGCATGTACCCATTGCAAAATCTTCGTCGTAAACATTGTAGTCTACACATCCGAACACGATGCTTTGACGACCGATTTTCTTCTCGCCCTCTGTAAAGCCGATGTAATAATAGGATTTTTGTCCTGTCCTGCGGTTGAATCGTCGGTTGAAAAGAATCGAATCCTTTTCAATCGTGTAGGCAAGATGATTACGCTCCAATAGCCGCCGAACGGATTGCATCGACAACTCTACATTCTTGACTGTCCCCATTTTTTGAATGTTTTGATTTATGATATAGTCGGGACAGGATGGGGAACCCGTTTTGAAGCGTAATAATCTATGTCGTGCTACATGGTTTTCTTGCCTTTATTTTGTTGTTTCTGCAAAAGTAAATAATCGGATTCAGATTTGCAAGGGGAATCAGTCGATTCCCCCGCAAATTCTCTGAATTACATAATCCATGTAAATCGCCTGCCCGCTGGACTGTCTGCCCCACCAGTAGCAACCGTATTCCTCGATGATAACCTCGCCTTGCTCTTTCAGTCGTTCGGCCAGCCAAGAATCAATCAGCCACCATTCCATGACATCATCCGCGAACGGATAAAGATATTCTTCGGAAATAAGGTTTGCCCGTATCATTTCCTCGATAACCGTGCTTTGATTCTTCAAAACACAATTCTGTACTATTCGTTGCGCATCCATTGGATTTCCAGTTTTGAGGTTAGTTGCAACAGCCAACGGTTTACGAAACATGCTAAATTGTGTTGGTCTATTTCGTTGCGAGGTATTAATCCCTCTACCGTCGGTGTGGCACAACATTTCTCGATTTCAAAAAAATCGTTGATGTAGTGGTACGGAATAAACTGCCGTTTAATAGTGTCGAAAGCAAAAATCACTTCGGGGTCACGGAAAAGAACACCATTTATTTCGATGTGCTGTGTCAGCGAAATAAGGTTGTATTTTCCGATGCAGTCAGTCAGTTTCACATGGATTGTCTGGCTTGCATTTTTGATTTTCAGTTTTTTAGCCCGCACGGCCAACAAGGTTTGCAGAATCTCTGTCGCCCTTTCATTTAATGTTTTCATGGTCTGTAAAGTTTAGAGTTATTCCCCATTACTTGTAAAAAGATAACTCCATTCATAACCAACTAAAAAGGGCGGCATATCTCCATGTAAGAATAGCTTTCCGATTCTATATAATGCCGATAATTCTATGCTGTTATATGGTTTCGGGCATAAATAGGGGTGGTCTGTTTTATGTGGAATCCTATTATATGTAATGGATAAAAATTCGGTTTTCCATCTGAAAAGGGGGAGGGGTGAAAAATAGGGATTGTCCGCTCGGTCGGGGTATATGTACCGAAAAACTCCGACCGACTTTTCAGCCAATCGGAGTTGCGATATTATTCCGCAGCAATCTTTTTCCTCGCAACGAGTTTATCCCTTATGATGGTATAGCACTCGGTGTTCTTGCCGTCGATGTTCTTGTAGCCTTTCGCCGTATCGAATCATTGGGCAATATCCGTCGCTTTTGCTCTGCGCTCAACCCCCAAATCGTCGTATATGGTCTGCAATCTCTCTTTAATGATTTTCGAGGGTATCGTCTTTCCGTGGGGTAAATCGGCATTTATCCGTTTGACGATTTTATATGCGAGTTCGTCCGCCGAGCATTTAATCAGTTCGCGCCGTATCTGCGTCTGATTGTATTTGAGTTCCCGCACCCGTTCTGTCCCCAATATCTCAAAGGCTTGTTTTACCAACGGGTTCCGCCGTTCGATAAGCGATAATGCGAACACGTCCGTCGAAAAAGGATTCGTGTCGGACGCTTTGAGTTCGGCGTATCGGTCGAACAACTCCTTAAACGGTATCTTGGCTTTGGCGTTCTTTTCCAACTTGGTCAGTCGGATGTCATGCCGTTCGGCGGCTGTTATCTTGTTGTCGTTACGCTCGTATTCCGTAATAAGGTTATGGCTGTCGGCGTAAATCTCGGCATAGTTGCGGAAATTCAGCAGTTCCAATTTGATTCGGTTGCGGTCTATGGTCATTGTATCGGTATTGATGTATTTGTTATTGGTGTAAATTTGATTGCGTAAATCTTCATCCGCCGTCGCATATCATTTCACGAAGCGTTCGGCCTTATCCAATTCTTTTTCCGTTGCGGCTTTGAATTGCGGATAGGTGATGCCCTCGGCGTATCGTACCGTCGAGAAGATGTGCGTTATCTCTTTGTAACGCGTATCGCGTATGCGTCCTGCAATCTGCCGTATCGTCGTGGAAACGTCCAGCAGGTGATGTCGTGCCGTGCCGTCGCTCACGACGTATATCTTGCCCTGCTTGTCGTAAATGTCGCACCCCTCGAAAGCCGTCGAGGTGTAGAAATTGATTTTGCGCACCGCTTTGTCGGGAATTCCGATTGTGTAAGTGTCGCCTAATTTCTCGCGGTTTATCTGCTCGGATGTTCCGCTCGTCGAACAGACGATTTTCACCTCGTCGGGCGAAAGTCGGGCATGATGCAACACCCGCCCGATAAAATCGACGCTGTTTACAAAGAAATGCAGATTATAGGACACGCCATGCGTTACGGCATTGTGGCAAAGATTTACGACCGATGCCAACGGGCTGTTTTCATGCCACAGCCGCACCTGCATCGGCGGTTCGCTGGGTCAGACAATCCGCGTTGTCGGCAAGGCCTGCAATTCATCCAGCAGAAATTCCCGCTCGATGGGTGTCGCGGACATATAAGTCGCACGGCTGAATTTGGGCATTTCGGCAAGTAATCCCATAACGGCTCGGTGCCGAAATGAATAGTCGAACAGCAGGCGGTGATATTCGTCCACCAACAGCAGGGCTTTGGCGTATATCTCCGCTCCTGCGACCTCTGCGACACGCGGAATCGCGTCATAGGTGGCCATGATTTTTCAGCGGTCGTGCGTTTTCAGATAGTCGGCTATCTCTTGGTTGGTGACACCGCCATAGACACCCAGCAGGTCGGCGTGTTCGGGCAGTTTGTTCTTGATAAGGTTCACCGTCGGAACGGCAATTAAAGTAGATATGCGGTTCTCAATGGCAAGTGTCGTTGCACCGCATCCCGTCTTGCCCTTATTAAAGATGCAGTTTTCGGGTAATTTGTTGTTGAGTTCGGGAATTTGCTGAACGTGGAGTGCGTTCGAGGGTGCGGTAATAATTGAATTCATAAGTAAAGAGTAAGGGAAAAATTACGCCGCATATTTTTTGTGCGGGTAACATCTTTATTAGTAAATTTAATTTCCGACACACTTTTTATGCGGCCGCATTTTTTCGGTGTGGAAAGTATCTTTATAAGGAGAATTGATTTCCGACACAAAAAATATGCGAGCAGGGCACAAAAGCAAGGGACACCGAAAATGCCCCTTACATGACCTTACCCTTACTTGTCGGATTTTCCTCTCTCGTATTATAAAGATAGCACCTTTTTTATTGCAAACAAAGGTCGGACAGCAATTAATCCGAACATTTTTATCTATGTCTTATATGGCCTTATAGGGCTGTTTACGGGGTGGCGGAGTGTGTTCGACGGGGAAATTAATGTGCAAAAAGTAGTATTAGCGGGTATTTTACATAGCCCGTTGTTCTAAAACACCTTTCGTGTCATGTAATTCAGTACTATTAGCGGTTCGGTACATGGTGTGGCTGTTCTGAAATTCCTTTCGAACACGTGTTTTAAGTGCTAATAGCGGTTTTTGCATGGTAAATAAGTGCGATGTACACGTAAAAAGCCGTAAATTTGGGTGTAAAACGCTATTTTATGAATGAAAAAGAGGCCGATGCCATCCGTAAGAGTATGTATGAATCCTTACTGATGGATGAAAACGATAAGATTGTGTATTGGGATTTCGACCCGTTGCGCCGTGAGTTGCGCGAGTATGTCGATATTGCCTGCGGATGCGATGAACAGACGTATGGAATCCGCACGCCGCAGTTTGAATATCGCTACTGTACGGGGAAGATTAAGATGCCCTTTGCCAAGTCGGATTATCTCGCTAACGACGATATAATCGCTACGGTTATGGGATTGGGGCTGGATGTCGAGAAATTCTGGTTTGCGCTGGTCTTTATTTACGATTATGTCGAAACCTCGTTTAAGAACTACAGCCTTGTGAAACCCGCGTCTTTGAATAAGGCGGTGCAAAATCTGTTCAAAGAATTGGGCGAGGATTTCGCGGACGATGATATTGAAATAACCCTTAAAAAGAACCGAAAGAAAGTCGAGGTTCTGCCCGTTATAAAGCGTGGGATTTTGGACTGGTTGCGGGAAACCTATGAACGGGAATGCAAAGGCAGGAAGATTCAGTATTACGGGATTGACACGGGTAATTTCGACGAAACCTATCCGAGTACGTCGTTTCGGATTTATCGGACTGTGGAGATGTATCGGGATATGCTGAACACTTTATTGGGGGATAACCGCCCGAAGCAACCCGATAAGAGTGTTTCGTTGAATCGGCTGTTGCTGATTTCGCGTATCTGTTACCTTTATGAATTTACCTATAACGACAGTTTTTTGTATAGCGACGATTCGTTAAAAGGAATAATTAAGTCCTGCAAAGGGCGCATGCCTGCAGCTTATTCCGCTGTTTATCTGTAATTTGCAGAGGGAGAGTAAAAACGCCCTTTATTTCACTCCCCGTGTTTGGGGTGCGAAAAGTCAAATCTTTGTAGTGTCGAAAGGGATAAACCCGACGACCTGCAAACGCTTGGGCAAGGTGAGCAGAATAATTTAAGCCCCTCTGTAAAAGGAGTATTTAAGATTATGGCAAATTCACATTTGCAAAATGGCGTAAACGCCAATGAAATTAACGCGGCAAACGCCGCAACCGCTACGCCTGCTCCCGTTGTCGAACAGAAAGAACAGCAGACGGTGCAAACCTCGCGCCGCCGCCGTTCGACTACGCCCCCGATGTGGCGGGTAATGACGCAGGCACGGCCCGTTTTCGATGTCCAACTGAAAAAGGATAACGAAATTAAATTGGCCTGCATCGACAAATTCATGAATGCGGCTTACTCGGATGCAAACAAGTTTTGGGCTGATTTCATGGAGCAGGTAAATATCCTGCTTGACAGCCGCAGGTATTGCCGCGAGTGCGAAATCTTGGGTTTGAAGCCTGAATATGTAGCGGAACATATCGTGTTCCTCGGTAGTGCCACGATGAAAAAGGTGCTGAAAGACGGTGTATCTCGTACATTAGGGGCTGATGTGCAACTTTACGGGAAACGCTTCTCGCCCGAAGATGCCGACAGGTTTCTGTCGGAAGATATAAAACGGCTTCCCGAACACGCGACGGTCGCCTAATTTCAGCCTGCTGTCGTTGAAAAAAAGGACACTCCGTATATTCGTCGGAGTGCCCTTTTTCGTTCACAATAGATTCTGCATCGCCGCGTCGATTTGGCTGTTCTCAAAACTATCCAAATAGATTTGGGTAGTCGATAAATCGGAATGACCGAGCGATTCGGAAATGATGGCAATATTCACTCCCGAACGCTTCAAAACCGTTGCGAACGTGTGCCGAGCGACATAGGTAGTCAGATGTTCGATGCCAACCCGCTGCCCGATTTTACGCAACCAGCGATTCGTGTTCGTCAGCACCTTATGCGTTCGGTCATATCTCTGCTGTTCCGTTCTATGCACACGACGGTCGAGTATCGGAAAAATATAATCTTCATCCGTCTGTCCTTGTCGCTGGTATTTGACAATGATATTCCGCATTTCTTCCGTCAGCAGAAAATTGATAGGCTTACCCGTTTTCTTCCGAACATATTGCACCCGACCGTCCCGTACATTTCCGTATTTCAGCAGGGCAATGTCTGCAAAGTTAATCCCTGCTCCGAAATAGCTGAACACGAATATATCACGCGCCAATCGTTCGGAGGGATAGCCTTGTGATAAGTCGAGTGCAATAACCTTGCGCACATCCTCTTTCGTAATGGCCCGTTTCTTCGTCCGCGTATCGAATTTGCTGACTTTATAGGCATCGAACGGGTAATAATCCCGTTTCACCAACTGCAATTCTACCGCCTTGTTGAACACGCTACGCAACGTTCGAAAGAGTTGGCTAATGGTCGTATCTCCGCAATCGCTCGTCCGTAACCAATTCTCGTAACGACGCAACCACACGGCGTCAATGTCGCTGAACGGGATTTGCAACCGCTGTCCCGTGAATTTCAGCAATGATGTACGGGAGTATTTGTAAACGCCTGCATTGCCGAGTTTACCGCCGCGTTTCATGTCGTCAATCAGTTTATCGTACAATTCGACCACCGTAGCGCAACGGACTTGGTTATGAAAATGGGACACGAGCGTTTCCACCGTGTATTCACGTTGCTGGGCGGTCATTTCGACAATCAAATCGTTGTATTCCGCCGTTTTTGCGGCTATCAGCCGTTCGATTTGCTCCTTATTGGGACAATTTCGTTTGGGCTTGCCTTTCTCGAAATCCCAAAACTTTTCGTGCAGGGAAAGGCCGAGCGAAACGTATTTGCGTTTGCGGTCTTTCGTAACTCGGAGCATTAAAGGAAATGTGCCGTCTTTGAGCGGCTTGGACTTGTAACAAACAACCTCTACGGTAGCTTTCATCGTGTAAATCTCGGTTTACACACTGGTTTACACAAACGGGCAAAAAACGTGTAAACCGACCACGGAGGCACACAAAAGAAAAACGACCTACATTGCTGTAAGTCGTTGATTTTCAGTTGTGGGAGCTGAGGGATTCGAACCCCCGACCCTCTGCTTGTAAGGCGATCTATCACACCCCGCACAACCAACTATCAGCCTATAAGTTAGCTATAATATGAAATTATTTTGCAAAACCAACAGTAAAAAAGTATTTATAATATCAATAATCTAAACAATTCAAACCTCTATATATCAGCTAATTGAGCGTCTATTACATGGGGGGGGGCATTATTCAGACCTAATTTTCGCTCCAATTCTTCTACATGAATTTTTAACCGTTCATTTTCTCGAATCAGCTGTTCATCACGATGAAGAATCATCCCCACAGTAGTATCAGTTGCAACATTATCTACGACCTCTTTATCAACTTTCATTCGTCCCTTGCCCTGCATCAACCATTCAATCGACACGTCAGGGAATGTTGCAATAAATTTCGCCAACACATCTTCAGTAATACCCGTCTTTGACTCCAGTGTACCACGAGACACGCCTATTTTCGCATAAAATTCGCGTTTGCTAATATTAAGATTATCAGCAAATTGCAAAATTCTTTGCTTGATTGGCGAAATCTTTTGCTCTTTTTCTTGCATTTTGGCGAAATATTTTACAACTTTGCATTGTGATACATGCGTACTACATTCAAGCACCACAATAAACTGGGTAAAGATATAATAAAAACTACTGAAAGCCAAGCAAAATGGGTAAAAAAACATCATTCTGCAGAACTCCGCATAAAGCCAGCTGGGAGAACTACCTAAAGAATCTGGACATTGATGCGTCTGTGAGTTTCAAAAATGTGGACAATACTGCAGCCAACGCCCGCCAAGCGATCAAGAGATTTCTCAAAAAATGGCCCGGAAGAAAATTTTCAACTAAAACGTGTAAAGAAGATCATTCTTTCACGATAGTAAGGATAAAATAGCATGGCACAGGAAACTATCAAACGACGTAAACGCAAGCGCGGAAGCGAAATGTCCATGAAGGAACTCCAGCAGCTCGAATTCCTAAATGGCGTACAGGCTGCGCGATACTGTGGAATATCGCCCAGAACATTCTACTACTACCTCAAGCAAATCGACATACAGAAGTACACCCGCACAACCATGTCAAACGGGGAGAAAATACTCTACCGTCGAAATGAGCTGGATGAAAAATTGCGACCCAAATCTTTGATACAGACAGTTCAATTTATACATATTCAGGAGCAAAATCAATCTCTGACCGCAAAAAAGAGAAAAGCTCTTGGCCCTCAAGGTAACGCCGTGACGGTCTTACAGAGGGCAGCGAAGTAGATGGTCACAATTCGCGCATTGGTCGTAAGTACAGGTTCTCACGAGCGATGTATGACAAGGCCAACAAACAAAACGTCTACTTCGGACAGCAAGGGCGCATTGCAGAAAGCTATCTCAGCGCCCTTGCTTTATAAAAATTATTCAACTATGCCCGGAAATAAACCACTGACACGCGAAGAGTTCCGAGCCTACATGAAGGAGCGGGATCGCAAACTCAAAGCCTATGACACTGCCGAAAGGACAGTGAAGGTCATGTATAAAAGTCTGTGCCCGGCTTGCGAATACAACGCAACCCATGGTAAGAAAATCATCTATAACTGCCCAAATTGCAAAGTCAGATATTGGAATAATTGCAGTAAGAATCAGGTTAAGAACGGCGGGATATTATCCGCCCTTCAAAGCAAGTATGGAAATATCGAATGGGTCAAAGCCTACAACCCAGATGGCACGCTTTACTATGAGTGGAAACGCCACGAGTGTAGGTACAAGCAAGATATTGATGGAAGATGGGTTCCAAAAGATTAATAAAAAATATTGCGTTATGGCTGCTAAAACTTGCGTCACACAGAACAAGGTCACAATAACCTTCAGCACCCCAGAGGAGATAGCAACTCTCAATCTTATCAAGGGAATAACTTTCTCCCGATCATACAAAAAGGCAATCATGCAGATGGTCGAGACATACGATGCGCTCTCGAAGGAGTGCTCTAACCTGAAAGCAGCGTCTCATAAATAACCGCTATTGACGAAGCCGTGAATCACAAGATAAAGACAGACATCGGGTATTGTGTGGTCAGCGACGATTGTGCGCTCGACGAAGAAGAACTGAAAACATTGGCTGCCGACATCAAAAAGCAACCGAAGCTCACACAACCGAATTTCTTTATCGACATGCGTTACGACTATAAATTCATCCAGTTGCAGGCATTGTTGAAAATCACGGAACTACTCCAACCGGTAATCCAAGGTAATATTAAGAACAAAACATCGGGAATCGCCAATATGGACTGCGTAAGCGTATACCAAGAACGAAACGAGGTGGAGATCGTACTTCCCCTCGCCTCTTTCGGCGTATTGCGACATTATTACGAAGAATTACGGGCCGCTTTGATTGCCATGCCTACTATCCAAGTCGATTACCCCAAATGGTCACATCAGTTCCGTAAAACACTACATGGCAAGGGGCCGCTCTGCACGTATGTAGCCATAAGTCGGGACGAGAAGAACAAACGCCGGGAATTGGTACATTTTTTCTTCCCGATCGAGGTAGCTGCATGCATGGTCACTCCCCAGTTCGGCTTTACAAGATTGCTTCAGCGCTCCCTCGAAAAATTCAAGAATATCTATACAACCAAAATCTATTTGCAGATTTGCAGATCGGCAGATGCCGGCAAATGGGTCGTAAGTTATTCTACCCTCCGGAAGATCTTATGTGTCGGCAATAAATTCCGGCGCTACTACGACTTTCGGAACCGCATTCTCAAAGAGGCTGAAAACGCACTCCGAGGGAACTCTAATCATTGGTTCGGTCTGGCTGAATGTTTCAAGAAAGGCGAGCAAGATCCTTACCTTTTGATCTTCAATATCTATTCGGCAAACAACCGACAAAACAGTTACGACGAATATAACCGACTCCGGGATAAGATGCTCTCGACAATGGTTGATTCCATGCATATTACGAGAGCTACGGCGCTGGCGCTTACGCGGAAAGTCAATATCCGCAATTACAATTACGTCTGGCGCAAGCATAACCTGCTAATAGCCAACATTGCCGGCAATGACGAAGTCCTCGACAAAAAGGCATACTATGTCAGCACCATGGAGCGCATCATCGAAACGGAGAAATACAGCAAACTCGCAGTACAACAAGATCTTTTTTAATAACCTTCAAAAACCGCTTACTATGAAAACGATCACGATCACAAATCTGAAAGGCGGGGTTGGCAAGACCACAACCGCGATCAACCTGGCGCACCGCCTCGCATCCGAGGACAAGCGAGTTCTCCTGCTCGACACGGATCACCAGGCCAACCTGTCCCGTTTCTTCAACGCCCAGTCCGAAAGAAACATCTACCAACTGTTCATCGGTAAGGCTGCTCCCCAACCCTACGCAATCTCCGACAACCTGCATATTATTTCTTCCGACATGGAAACCGCCACAATCAATTTCAGGTTGATAGGCCAAATGGCCTGGCACTCCGTTCTGAGAAATAAACTCGTGTCCAGTGGCTTTACAGCACTATACGACTACTGTATAATCGACTGCCCGCCGGCCCTCGATATGATAGTAACGAATGCACTGACGGCGGCAGATTACGTTTTGATTCCGCTTACATCCGGGCAGTTTGCGTACGATGGCCTCCGGAACATCATAGACCGCATCGACGAGATCAAGGAGAGCGCCAACCCACATATTGAAATTCTGGGAATTCTGCTGACGATGGTGTCCGAACGCACCAGAGCAGTAAAAACGGTGAAGGATATGCTCAAAGAGCATGGTCTGGACATCAAGACCTGCGAAGCTCGTATCCGTCAATGCGAGGCCTTCAAGCAGGCCGAACTCAAGCATATCTCAATATTCGATTACGACCCCAAATCCAACGGGGCCTGCGACATGGAGACATTTTTCCAAGAAATACGCCCGCGTATTGAAAAATAAAGAGCGACATGAAATCAGACAGCATTTTCAAGTCATTAGACGCTATTGCCACGGAAGGTATTTCCCGCAAAAAAAGAACGCTCTTTGCGAAAAAGGTCACGATCGACCTCGACGAGCAACACCTAATCATCCTGGACAAACGCCTGAAGATGGCCGGCTACCATGGATGTATGCGGGGCGTAATCTGGGAAGCCCTGGAACTCCTTGCAGATAAATACAACATACAAAATAACGATTAACCATGACTGATAGCGAATATCTGAGCCAGAGAAAAGAACTGGAGAATCGTATTGCGCAGCTCGATGCCGCGCACCTCAATGACCGCGAATATATGGACGGCGATCATGTCCATATCGACATAGGCTGGAAAAGTGTACGCGGGGTGATTTGCGGCTGCTACATCGAAAAGGCTGACGGAAGTATACACTACTACTATCACCCGCTGAAAAAGGATGGTACTCCGGGGAAAGCTGTCAGATCGACATTTGTGGGTTGCAAACTTACGAAGCTATGAATATCGTGTATCTCTGCATAATCACCTTGTTCGCAGGGCTTACTCCCTCCGGGCAAGCAAAAATCGACAAGTTGCTGAGTATGGCTTCGAACTATCAACAGGTCGAAAAAACCATCATGCTCCTCATGCAGCCGAATAAGGTAATCACCCGGATACCCTGTATCTCGCCGTTGCAGGCCGAGGATCTTCGCCATATCCCGGTAAGTTCAGCATACGGCCAGCGGCTTCACCCGATCCTGAACGAATACAAACATCATTCAGGCGTAGACCTTCCGGGAATATTGGGCGAACGGGTATATGCTACGGCCGACGGCACAGTGGCGGAAGTCGGAGAAAATAAAGTAATCGGAAAATTCGTCAAGCTAACACATGCCTACGGATTCACGACGGTTTACGGACATTTAAGCCAAATTAAGGTCACTGACAATGGAACTGTCCATATCGGTCAGGTAATCGGGTTGGTCGGCAACACCGGCCGCAGCACCGGCCCGCACCTTCACTATGGAGTAAAGAAAAACGGCAAGGAACAGAATCCCCTGCCGTATTGCTATCTGTACCTACACTGGCTGAAAATGTTGAATTGTGAAGGGAAGAATTCCGCTACTTTAGATCACGCCTCTTCCGCTCGATCGTTGCCATCCGTTTCTTCACAGTGCGCCGACCTTTCTCCACGTAGTTCTTATACACGGCATCAGGAATCTCCACGATTTCGTCTTTGTGAGCTGCAATATATTCCTCAAGCAGCTTACTCATAATCTCACTATTCGAAACGGTTATGTTACCCTGACGAATAAAAGTATATTTCAACGTAAAAAATTTTCTGTGCTCTTCTTCCGAAACCGGGAAAGTCATTTGTATCATATTTCCAGCGTTTTGTGCAAAAGTAGAAAAAAATAACAGAAAAGTACCGGTTCTGCCCACATTATTATCATTCAAGATAATAAGTTGATTACACATCAAAATAAATAAATGCCAAAATTAGAATATATCACATTACATACTTGTATTTTATACATAATTTATTGTTATAATGTATTTTATTTATTTAACATATTATACATAAATACACGTTAATAAATTGATTTCCTATATATTTGTCGCATAAAACAGTTGATTATAATGAAACGTTTTCTACTCTTTTTCATCCTAATATCAGCATACTCAACGACATATGCCCAGTTCTCGTCCGTATCGACCAACATCGTCGGATGGGCTGCCGGGAACATAAACGCGGCCGTCGATCTGAACGTGAACTTGCACAATACGATCAACATTCCGGTGTCAGCCAATCCGTTCAAGTTCGGAGACACCCAGTGGAGCCATGTCGTCCTGCAACCGGGATGGCGGCACTGGTTCGTCGAGCGATACATCGGACAGTTCGTCTCCCCCTCGCTGTTTTATGCCAACTACACCATAGGTTACGACAAACGCACCTTCAAAGGCAATGCCTACGGCGTCGGATGCTCGTGGGGCTACTCGAAACTCCTGAGTACCCGCTGGAACTTCATCGTCGAGATCGGGGCCGGTATCGTCTATACCCCCTACACCGAGAAGCTGCGGCCGAAGTACATCGGGGAGTTCGACGACGAGTATACCTATCGTCACCGCCGGTTCCTGCTCGTCCCGATCAAATGCAACTTGTCATTTTCCTACTTGTTCTAATTCACAGATCCCATGACAACGACTTTCGAAAATACCAAAGGCTACAAGATTCTGGCATTGTCTGCCGATGAAATCAAGGTCTGGGCTCGGGCCGGGGTCTGCGACCGATGCAACCAAAAGATCGGTTCAAATGGGTTCTACGTAGGAGCCTTCGATCTCATGTCTTGCCCTAAATGCTATGAGGCATGGCATGATACTGTTCCCGGCAGATCAGAAAGTCAAATCGCCATTGAAGAAAAGAACGTCAAGAGGGCTGAAGACAAAATAGTGCGGGGAAATATGGTTTTCGGCACCCTCTCACGGCCTCGGATAATGGGTATGGAGCCAATACTCCTTACAACCCTTACCCTCGGGCTCATTTTATTTTTCCTCTTCAATAAAAGTGTGGCATTGGCAAGCATGGTTGCCGTATGTCTTATCAAACGCTTGGACATGGAATATCGGACAAATAATCTGAAATCACATGATTGGAAATCGAATATTTTAATACCCTCTATTCGGATTCTGCAAGAAGCATGTCTGGTAATCATAATAGCCCTGTTTTTTAAAGATCTCGCATTCATAAGTTCTCTGACAGAGAAAATACCCTTCATTCAAACACATCCCGACACAATCCAGCTCGGCGCAACGGCATTGTTGTACATGTGCATGATCTGCGATGATGCGCTCCATTTTTCGCTCGCAAAACAGTTGCGCAAAAATGAAATCTCAACAGCATCGCCATGCCCGCCAACAGATAGCAAAATCGCATAAACTTTCGCATACGTATGGCAACGACCTTCAGCAATTCCAAGAATTATTCAATCCTCGCCGTTTCGGCCGATGAAAGCACATGCTGGCAACGGGCGGAAAAGTGCGACACATGCGGGAGCCGCATCGTAACGACCGGGTTCTATGTCGCCGCATTCAACCGGTATCTCTGCCCCGAGTGTTACGACGAATGGTGCCTGGCCGCCCCGAAGAAAGCGCCGGCACATGACGAAATCGAGAAAATATTTCTCGAACGCATTCGCCGCAATCATAGAATTTTGATAACCAACCCAGCATCCCCTATTGCGTAACATGAAACCATATAGAACAATCGTTTCCATAGCCCTGACTGTCCTGATGCTCTCCTGCGCCATGACGCACTCCTTACAGCGCAGCACCCCGACGGCCGACATCCACCTGCCCGGCAACGGCCCCGTCGAGACCCCCGAGGTCGAGGACGTCGAGCGTGCCGTGGCCAAGATGCGCCGCATCTCGATGAACGGTGGCCGCGACAGCGCCTATCTGGCCGAGGTCGAACGCGACTCCACGGGCGAAGTCACCATCAAGGGCGAGGACATTCAGACCGTCTACATCGTCGCCAAGTCGAAAACCGTAGCCGAACGCAACGGCGAGATTGCGATCGACTTCATCATAGGTATACCCGCTGCTCTCCAGAGCAGCACGTGGGGGTTGTCGCTCACCCCGGTCATAGAGAACAACGGGACTGAAGAGGCGCTGCAACCGCTCTCTATCCGGGGTGAGCTTTTTTCCGACATCCAGAAGCGCCAGTACTGGCAGATGAACAAGTACCTGAACCGCATTCTCGGCGACTCGACAGAGCTTACGACCACTACCGGCCTGGCCGCGAAGTACTACGAAGCCTACAACCGCTACATCGCAGGCGGACAAAAGCGTCGGGCCGAGAAGCTGGAGTCCACCTACAAGCAGACGATCTCGTTCCCTTACCTGAACGACCCGAGGCTCGACTCCGTGCTGATCCGCAAAGGGGAGATCCGGTATTACTACACCCAGACCTACCGGCCGACGAAAGATACCAAGCGCCTGCACCTCTTTTTCCGCGGCCGCGTCGATGCCATCGACCGCAGCCGTTACGACCTCTCGAACAGCGACACATTGACCTACACCGTGACATCCATGCTCTCGCTCCTGGACAACGAACCGCGCTACATGCTCAAGATCATCGACAAGTACGTCGAGGTACGCGACCGCAATTACGTTACCTTCCCTGTCGGTCGCGCCACGATCATCGACACGATGGGCCAGAACCGGGTGCAGCTTGCCAAAATCGAGCGTCTGATGGACACGCTTATCAACCAATACGAATTTTTCGTCGATTCAATCACCATTACCGCTTCATCCTCTCCCGACGGTTCGATGGCGACCAACAACCGTATTGCCGGCGAACGTGCCCGCGCAATAAAGGAGCGCCTGGTGCGCAAGTTCGGCCACGAGGTCGATACGCTCATTCGCACCCGCTCGATCGGCGAGGACTGGACGCTGCTCAAGCGCCTGATACGTCACAACAGCGACGTACCCGACTGGGAGAAGATTACGGACATGATCGACCGGAGCAGGAACCTCGACGTGACGGAGCAGCAGATCCGCCAGCAGTTCCCCGGGGACTACGCCTTCATGAAGGAGATCCTCTATCCCCAGTTGCGGGCCGTGGACTTCCGCTACAACCTGCGCCGCGTCGATATGGTCAAGGATACCGTTGTATTGACCGTGCTCGATACGACCTACATGCGCGGAGTGCAGCAGCTCCGCGACCGGGATTATGTCGGGGCGCTGCGCACCCTGAACGACTACAAGTGCCAGAACCTTGCGATCGTGCTGCTCTCGCTGAGTTACGACGAGGCGGCTTTCGAGATCCTGGAGCAGCTGCCGCCGGCCGAGAAGAACCCAAGAACCGATTACCTATCTGCAATAGCACTCTCGCGCATGAACCGGCCGCGCGAAGGGTTGGAGTATTACCTCAAGGCGATTCAGGCAGACCCGGTGCTGAAGTTCCGCGGTAACCTCGATCCCGAGATTCAAATTTTATACAAACAGAACAACGTAAAAGCATCCTGGTAAGATGGAACTACAAACCATACAGAACAAAATTTACGAGATCCGTGGCCAGCGCGTAATGCTCGACCGTGATTTGGCTGAATTGTACGGAGTAGAGACGAAAGCGCTCAACAAAGCTGTAAAACGTAATAGCGAGAGGTTCCCAGAACGCTTTATGTTCCAGTTAACAAAGGAAGAATCTTTAAGGTTCCAAATTGGAACCTTAAACGAACGTTCTGGGAAACAGGCGCGTGGGCAACATTTAAAGTATCTGCCTCACGTCTTTACCGAGCAAGGGGTATCTATGCTCTCCGCTGTTCTTCGCAGTCCGACGGCCATACAGGTCAGTATCCGGATTATGGATGCATTCGTCGCCATGCGCAACTACATTATGACGACTTCGACCATCACGGCCGAACTGTCCGAAATCCGGGCGAAACTGACTCTGCTGGAGCGGGCCGACGAGGACAACGCCGAGGCGGTGAACGACCTTTCTGAAGACATGCGCAAGGAACTGGACAATATCTACGAAGCAATCGCCGCCCTCTCGGTCAAGGTACCGCAGGCCCGCCGACCGGCCCGCCCCATCGGATTCAAACTCCCCGAAGAGGGAGAATAATCATTCATTCTCGACACAAACCGATGAAAGAATTGACGACAATACAGAGCAAGATCCACGAGATCCGTGGACAGCAGGTGATGCTGGATTTCGATTTAGCTGCACTCTATCAGGTAGAGACGAAAGTTTTAAAACAGGCTGTCCGCCGAAATATCGAGCGGTTTCCGGAAGATTTTATATTCGAGATTTCGAACGAAGAGTATAACTCCCTCAAAATCAGTTTAAGGTCACAAATTGTGACCTTAGAAATAGATGGTAGGGGCAAATACCCCAAATATCCGCCGTTCGCTTTTACCGAGATGGGCGTTGCCATGTTATCGAGTGTATTGCGCAGCGGGTCTGCGATACAAGTCAATATCGCCATCATGCGGGCATTCGTCGCCATGCGCAACTATCTCACGCAGGCATCGCAGCATTCGGCCGAGCTTGCGGAAATGCGCAGCCGTCTTCAGCTTATCGAACATGAAGTTCGGGAGAACCTGAAAGCCATGAACGACATGAGCGAAGACATCGGCAAGGACATCGACGCAATTTACGAGGCCATAGGGGCACTGTCCGTCAAGCTACCGCAAATTCGGCAGGAACCACAAAAAATCGGATTCAAGAAATAGCAGCATGAAACCTATCCAAATACTGTTCACAGGACTTTTGCTCGCGAGCCTTCTCCCCGGCTGCGAGATCCACGACGACATCGACGTCGATGTGAAGCGCAAGGCCATCGTATACCTGCGCTACAACTACAACGACGGGGAGCACGACACCATGGACGAGGTGCAGACCCTGCGCCTGTTCTTCTTCGACCTGAAGACCGGCAGGCAGTACCGCGACACGACGCTTACGCGCGACGAGTTCCTGACCGATACCGGAGCCATGCAGACCTACATTTCAAATGGAGAATATGGGATTGTGACGCTTGCGAACGTAGGGCATGGCTCCACGGTGTCGGCAGACAACCTCGGCGATGCCGCCATCACCTTCCCGGATACGGGTGCCGACCCGCTTTTCTTCAACCGCATCCAGACGCCGATCCAAAAGGGCGACTCGCTGCGCTTCGACATCGACCTGTTCAAGTCCGTATACAAGGTCAACGTCCGTGTCGAAGGGATGCAGAACCTCGACGACCCCGAAGAGTTCTACTTCGGCCTGGACAATCGCGCCGGACTGACCTTCGGCAATGTCCCCTGCGGCGAAACGAAGACATACCGCCCGCATCTGGAGCGCGACCCGGCGGCCGGGAGGATGTACGGGTCGTTCTACACCCCCTATTTCCCGAACGACGCACCGATCGCCTTGGGGATCTACTGCGACGACCCTGCGTCCATATACGGACATACCCTGTTCAAGGCCACCATACAGCGCTACATGGAGATCAAGCCCGACACCGGCCACGACGTAGAGATCGACATACACATTATCCTGAACGGCTCGGGTGTAACGATCGTCATCTCAGACTGGGAAGGGACAATCGTCCAGGAAGAGCACTTCGGGGCTTAAAACTCAATAACAACTCTAAAAACCCTTTTTAATTTTTTAAACCATGAAACAGTTTATTATCAGACTGGCCGCTATGGCGGCAATGACGGCGGCCATCGTCGCCTGTGACAAAGAAAACCTCGATCCTGCGCCGGACAACGGCCGGAACGAAAGCATCGTCGAACTTACCCTGAAGAACGAGAGCGCAGCCGACAGAACCCGCGCCTTCGGGGCCGGGACGACCGAAGCGTGGGAGAAGTCGATCTCCTCGGCCGTGCTGATCGTCTACAACGCTTCGGGAACGCAGATCCTGCGCCGCGTACTGACCTCCTCCGAAGTGACCGCTTCGACATCGACGCCCATCAAACTCGTACTGCCCGGCGTAGACGCGGATACATCGTGCGATTTTTATGTCGTTATCAACCGCACCGTAGCGGACAACATCACCACCGAGACCGCCCTGCTCGCAGAGCTGGAAAGCGACATCGCCTCTTACAACGGCACCTACGCAAACGTAACCACCAAGGCCATGCGCTCCGGAGGATTCGTAATGACAGGAACCGCGACGGCAAAGATCGTATCCGGCACCACGGCCGTAGCCGTGACCGTAAAGCGCGTCGTGGCAAAAGTCGAGGTACAGTGCACCATGACCGACTCGTTCCGTGCCAAGTACGGCAACGGCTGCGTCGAGGTCAAGAAGCTAACCTTGAGCCGCGGTGCCGAGAAGTCCTACCTGATCGACCAGACCACGAGCAAGTACGCCACCGTAAGCTCGTCCTTCACCTCGGCCCAGGACGCCTTCTGCGACAAGACCGGAGCGTCGAAAACGAACGCATACAAGTACAACAACCTTTTCTACCTCAATGAAAAGGCCGCAGCAGCGGCAGGGTCGCGCGTAAAGGTGCTTATCGACGCCATCTACGATGCCGACGGAAACCTCTCGACCACGGCCGACCAGATGCCCGTCACCTACGAAACGGAACTCACGGGAGCGGCAGACGGCAAGATCGCACGAAACGGCTCCTACAAAGTCAATGCGAAGCTCGACGGACTCACAGGACAGGACGTGACACTGGCCGTGACCGTCGCAAACTGGGACGCCCTCGCCACGCAGGACGTGAACCTGGGACAGTAGCACCCCTTTCCCCGATCATCCCCGGCCGACGCCGGGGGTGATACAGGTCGCCGTAGCTCAATCGGAAGAGCGCATGATATATCGCTATCGTTCGGAGTGTAATGGAAATGGAATGGTAACAGACCGGTAGCTGTCAATGAGGTTGCGGGTTCGAGTCCCGCCGGCGACACGACTTCAAATATTTTGCGTCATGAAAACTTACAAGACAATTCTCATGCTGCTGCTGGCCGCAACGACGGCGTGCAGCAAAGAGACCGGAACCGGGGTTCCTCCCCGTTCCGAATCTTCGATCGACCTGGTACTCGACTACGAGAACCGGGAGTACGAGCTGGGCGATGTGATCGAGGCGACACTGACAATCACAGAAAAGAAGGCGGCAGCGGACTACTTCTGCCTAAATACCTCGTGCAACGGCGGTAAGGCCGTGGCGACCGTCGACGGAGTGCCCCTGCAATGGCAGGCCGAACAGCAGATTCCCTACGAGATCGTCAACGAGGAGTTCTCCTCGAAGGTGCTGCACCTTAAAATCACACCCCAGGCCGGAGAAACGGCTGAGCAGCCATTCAGCTTCGGGATCTATGTGGCTTCGGCAGACGGAGACGAGGTGAAGGACAGGATCTATGCAAACAGCATCAACTCCGCACCGATCGAAGTGCTGGCTGTGTATCAGAATGCCCCGATCGAACTGGAAGAGCAGGCCGCGATTACTTTGTCGGCAGGAAAGGAAAACTTTAACGGGGAATTCTCCGTGAAGCCCGAGATCACCGGCGGCGACGGCTATCTTATCATTGACGGCAGGAACTACCACACCGCAGACCGATTCTCGCTCCAGGCCGATACGCCCTGCCAGATCCTCTATCAACCTCTGACCAGCGGGTCGCACGAGATCCGCTTCATCCTGTCGGACGGCATATGTTCGGCCGAAGAGGCCGTAACGGTCGAAGTGTTCAACCAGGGCGGAGTCGTGAAGCCCCAAAACGGCATATACATATACACCACCGAGGGGCTCTACTTCAGCGCCGCGCGCTGGGAAAAACTCGCGGATAAAGACGCATTCTCCCCCGAAGGCGTCGCCATCATCACCGACGAGGCTAAATTCCTGCTCGCACCCGAGCGAGACGCCGGGTTCTGGGGAAACTCCTATATCGGCCCCCACGACCAATACATAAGCCTGCTCCCGGACATCCCCTGGATCAAGGATAGGGACGAGGCGGCAAAGGATTTCGACGGACGCAAAAACACCGAGGCCCTGATCCGCGCATACGAGGACGGACGCCTGAACCAGGCCAATGCCGCGCGCTTCTGCTACTACTACGAGCCGGACGAGCCGGGAAAATGGTATCTGCCGGCTGCAGGGCAGATGAACCTCGTGACGGAGCATGTCGCAGAGATCCAGAAATGCCTCGAACTGATCGGCGGGCAGAAATTCATATATGAGTACATGGATTACCACTACGCCAGCTCGACAGGCTGCGACAACCTCTCTATCTGGTGCATGTGTTTCTTTACGAGCACAGCTCCGGCATTTAACAATTATGCCAAAATAGCAAGCCCCGTGAAATATTATCCCGTCCGAGACTTGTAGATACACAGGTACCCAGAGTTATGGAAGCAAGCAAAACCGACTGGATTAATTTTTTTCAAAAACCAGAGTATAAAAGACTTCAATTTCTGTATCGCAACCTATTGCCATTATAGGAATTTCGTCCTCCTTATAAAGGAATTTATATCCGTTCTGCACTTCCCGAAGGATCACTTTTTCAACTTCGCTGGCACGCACATTTGTAATTTTTTTCATTACAGTTTATTTTTCCGAAAGGTATCCATAAAAAATTTAACATCAAAGGCTTTCAAGGGCAAATTATTTCCACGAATTAAGGACAACTCCCCACCCATCCGAGAAGAGATTTTGAAGCTGATGAACGAACCGCACCTGACATACCCGCTCGCCAAGCCTGCCGATGGATATGTAAAACTTATCCACGGCTCGGTCGACATAAAGGTTATCGACGCCGTATTTGACCCAACGCACAGCATTACGGCGCATCCCGAGCCGCTGGAGCATGCCGGTGGACAGGGGTATCGGGTCGATCCGGTCGGCGGGGATGTACGACACCTTGCCGGTGATCCGGTCGGTATGGGCGTTGATCCCCTTGGGGAATACGCTGGTCACGGCAATTACTTTCCCGGCGCACAGAACGTAATTGCCAATTCGCAAAGAGTTGGTTTTCATAGTCACAAACAAAACGAAATAAAACAGCAAAAATTATGACAGACCAAGTAACGAGCGTCGAGCAGTCGAAGCGGCTGATCGAGATGGGAGTGCCCGCGGAGAAGGCGAGCATGGTATGGGCTACATGTAGCGGTAAATACCATTTATCCGTCTTACCACACTATAAAGCCACACCAGAGTACATCAAAAGCGGGGAGAGTATTCCCGCCTTCACGGTCGCAGACCAGCAGGAATTACTACCCGTGTTCATTGACGCAAAAGGTACATTTTACCTCAATATCTCCAAATGTTACGAGGGATGGTATGTAATCTATGAAACTGAAAGCGGAGCAGAATTGATCTCCCACCGGGGGATAAAATTGGTCGATGTACTTATGGATGCTACCGAATGGCTTTTGTCTAACGGCTATAAACTGAACATATGAAAAGCGAAAAAGCAAGACAAGAACTGGAGGACGGTAGCTGGAAAGTAGAAGTCGGTTATGAGGGCGAAGACGTTGACCTGCCATATCATGCCGTGAGAGTAGATGTAGCCCAGTATGCGGTCGAGCTTGCCGAGCAGGAGGCCGAGGAGCGGATGCGCGAGAAGGCCAAGAGAGCGTTCGAATGTGTTTGGAACGCAACGCCAAAACAGGTGGCAGAGGAATGCGGGATAAGTATTCAGGAAATTAATAACGAAGCTGCCGCAATGAAATACTGCCACCAGTTATTCATCCAAAAACTGACCCAGAATGGAAACGATTGAGGAAAGAGCAAAAGCATTTTGCGAAAATAACATCTGTGTAGATTGCGGAGATCGAAAGAATTGCGACCGGGGGTGTGTGGGATGCTGTATTCCTACCTTCTCTGCCCTTGAATGGCTTATCCAGTTCGGAAAATCCGAACACACAGGGCTGACGCGCTGGCACGACCCGAAAGAGGAATTGCCGGAATATATTAAGGTTGTAGAGGTGAAATACAAGGCTTTTAATAAAATCATGATGGCAATAGCATTTCGATTGGGTGATTTATGGAGTGGCAAAAATAAGTGGTGTATTGATGGGACAAGTGTCCGCATTGACCACGAAAACATCCTCGGCTGGCGGGAGATTCAAGAATAAGATGGAGCCATGACACCGAAAGAACTGTACGACTGGGCGGTCGAGAGCGACTGCGAAAATTACGACATAAAAATACGTGCGTTCATTGATGGCTGGGGTGATATTACCTCCGATATTGAGGAGCTTGGAATCGTCAAAAAAGAACGACCTGAAATTATTGTAATTGACATATGAAACGAGAACTTACACTGACCGACATGGACGGCCACACCGCCGTTCAGACTTGCAAAGTATGCGGCTGCACCAAGGACAATCCCTGCTACCATGAAAAGCTGGGAATGTGCTGGTGGGTAAAGGCCGATCTGTGCTCACACTGCGCCATGATCCAGGCCGGGGAAATACCCGGAGACAGCGTTACCCATTGTGTGAATTCAAACCCTATTTTTCCATGAAAAAATATCGTGAAATAATCCTCCCTCTTTTACTCTTCGCGGCCGCAGGCTGTGAGAAATCCGAGTACCGGATCACCGAGCCTCGGCCGACGCTCGAAGTGACGGCCTTACAGGACTCTTACATCATCAACCAGCCGGCGTATCTCCAGCTCAAGGTCTCGCAGCAGGGGTACGACGGGGAATTTCAGCTCTCGGCCGTACTCAGCGAAGGAGCCTGCGAGCTCTCGATGCAGGGCAGCGACCTCGCTACCGACGGCACATGGACGTCGATGTCCAACACTACGGAGATCCTGACGCTCACGCCGACGCTGGCCGGGCCGCTGCGCATATCCTTCGAGGTCAAAACCAAAGAGGGCGAGCAGTCCGGCCGCAGCTTCGTCAATTTCAACGTTCAGAAGAGTCCCGCCCTCGCACTGGAGGTCGAATACCCCGAAACGGCGTCCATCACCGAGCGGATCGAGCTGACGATGCTCCTCACAAAATCCGGATGGACAGGGGCGATCCCTGTAACCTACACGCAACTCGCAGGCAGCGGCACGCTCCAGTACGGGGCCGTGGCCGTCACCCCCGCCGAAGCATTCTCCGTGCCGGCGAACATGGAACAGCCGCTTTATTACACCCCGGCCGAGCGGGGCATTCACCGTATCCAGCTCTCGGCGACGGACGGATACACGACCGAATTCAAGACCATCGAGATCATCGTAACAAACTGACAACATGAGAACGACTCTATTTTACGCATTGGCCTTATTCCTGCTGCCCGGCTGCTCCTCGTCGAAATACCAAATTGTCGAACCGCAGCCGCAGCTATCCCTGTCTACCGCCGCAGCGGTCTGTGAACTGGGAGAGAACGTGAGCATTACACTGGCTGTTGCCCAAGAAGGCGTAGACGGAAACTTCTCCCTCTCGGCGTTCATCCGCGAAGGGAAAGCCACGCTCACACTCGACGGGAGCGACATGGACACGTCGGGCCAATGGGTGCAGCTCTCGGCCAAGAATGCACGCCTTGTAATTACCCCAGCCCAAGCGGGAGATCTGCTCGTAAGTTTTCAGGCCAAGTCCCCTGAAGGCGAAGTCAGTGAACAGCAAGACCTGAAGGTGACGGTAACAGCGCCATCAGAAATCGCGGCCGAAGCTGTCTGCGAAGCGAAGATCGTAAACCCCGCAGCCGATGCCCGGATTCCGGTGCTGCTACACATTCAAGGTGTTCCGGGCGCAGACGGGAAATTCATCGTAACCCCGGCCGTCAGTCTGGGCAAAGGCAAGATATTCCTGAACGGAAACGCCGTGAACGGACAGGCTTGTCCCGTAGATGCCGACATGACGTTCGAGTATGCGCCCGAAGAGATCGGCGAGCAGATTCTCGAATTCGAGATCGCGGCAGGGAAGGCGTCGGCAAAAGCACGCGTATATATGGACGTCGTGAAGAATATCGTCGTGACAAGCGTCGTCGAGGGCTGTTTCACCATCGACGGGGTCGGGGAGCACAACGTCGAAGGCGAAACCGTAACGCTCGCACTCGTAAACGAAGATCTCTTCAACTTCGAGGTCGCGGGCTGGTACGACACCTCCGGGCAACTCCTGTCCGGCGAGGCGACCTATGCGCTCACACTCGCGCGCGACTGCATCACCGACATCGAGGTCAGACTCAAGCCCCGGACTGTGACCATAACCCGGCAGGGAATCGCCCGGATAGAATTTCAATATCTCGTCATGGAAGGCGGACGTCCCGTACCGAAGGTAGCCTACGATTACCGCACGCAGTATTCGGCCGACTACAAGGCTTCCGAGCCGGTGAAGTTCTACTACGAGGAGTACAGGCTCGACACATCGAAGATCCCGCCCGTAGGCCGGAAGTCCGCCGGGATGCCGACGATACCCAAAGGGGCGACGAAATCGACATTCCTCTGGCGCTGCGACGAAAAATTCTCCGTCTCGATACGCCCGGCCGACAACCCGGGCTTCAAGTTCAATTACAACGACAGATCCGTCGAGTCGCAAACGACGAAATACTACCTGCCCTCAGACATAACAATGACCAGATAACCTCAAATCGGCGTAGTTCAAAAACCAGAACGGCGCGTTCGCTCCAGGACAGGGACGCAACTATGGGATTGTGCGGAACGGATGCGCAATGCGGGTGAAAGGCCCGCCGCCGATAATTTTTAAATTTCAGAACCATGAAACATATTGCAAAAATCATTCTCACAGTGCTCCTGCTGCCCGGGCTCTCAGGATGCGAGCAGCCTTCGACATCCGACCCCAAGGAAGGGAACGAGGTATCCGTCATGCTCGAAGTGCTGTCCGAGCAACTACACACTACCAGGGCGATTGCCGAAAGCGACATCGACGACGTTAACATCTTCATATACTCCGCCACCGGAGGGCTGAAGCAGCACATATACGCCTCGGGAGCTTCGCACAAAATAGACATCGCACCGGGGCGATACAGCATATACGTAGCAGCGAACATACATCAGGATATGGGGGATTTATCCCTCACGAGGCTCCAGTCATATGCCATAACCGCCCCGACGGACGAAAGGACGCTGACAATGATCGGGTCGGACACCTTCACCATCGACGGATCGGGACAGGTATTGCCGATCTCCCTAAAGCGCCATGCCGCGAAGATCGCCTACAACATTACGGTAGACCCGGCCGCCGGAGACATCGAGATCTCGTCCATACAGTTATGCTCCATACCCGACCGGGAGTACCTGATAACGGATCTCACGGGCCCGACAGACCCCGCGACCGGATTCCACGACTCCGAAATCCGCAAATTCCCCAACGGGAGCAAGAACGCAAACGGGATATTCTATATGCTCTCGAACCGGCAGGGCGACGTATCCTCCATAGCCTCGCAGGATCAAAAGAACCCGGACAAAGCTCCGAAGTACGCATCCTACCTCTGCATCCGCGGCCGAAGCGGGGAGAACAAGGTCGTGGACTTCGTAGTTTACCTGGGGAGCAACATGACCACGAATTTCGACGTGCTGCCCAACGAGGCGCACACCTACAACATCACGATCCTCAGCGACAGCGAGACCGACACCCGCATCACAAGCTACCTCTTCGAGTTTTACAGCTCATGGCCACGGAGTCCCTATTGCATACCGGGTGACTACGGAGAATTCTCCGTGCGCAACGGCAACAGAAGCGACCACACCTTTACCGGGAAGCTCGAAGTGACACAAGGCGACGCGGCGAGTTTCCGCTACGGCGACGGCGGAGCCTGGCACGAGGGAGCCCTACACGACGTATACATCCCGGCAAAGAGCGACACCAGGGGCGACATGGAATACACCCCCGCACTGATAAAAAAAGGCGTAAACCAGACGCTCGCATACAGGCTGACGATTACAGACGAGCAGGGGGAAGCAATACGGTTCGAAGCCAGTCAGGAGTTCGCAAACATGGTGCGGGCAAACTTTCAGGCCGGAACGGGCTCGGTGACCGTAAACGGCGAGTTGGCCAAGGCCGCGGGAACGAACTACGTGCTTGCATACTGCTACGAAGACGGCTGTACATTCACGGCCATGGACGGCAACGGATACGCTTTCGACGGATGGTATGCAGACCAGGCGTACACACAGTTGCTATCCGCCTCCGCAACCTACAAGCACGCCCCGACAAAGGGGCAGGATGCCATATATGCCCGTTTCGCGCTCATAAAGCAGCCGAAGGTCGAGATCTCCTGCAACCAGCAGAACAAGAACTCGACCTACATGTACAACAAGAACACCGTAACAATGACCGTGACCGACTATTCCGGGCCCGTCACGATAAAGGCGACTTGCGCGGCCGGAGGGTTGTTCACATCGACGACTTCGTTCTCGAAGACCGTAGTCAGCGGACAGAGCTTCACACTCGACCCGATCGTATTCGTCCCCACGGCCGTAGGAGACGTTTCATACACCATCGACGTCGCAACATCGACGGGGATAAAGATCGGATCGAAGACCGTAACCAACAATATCGTGGCAACGAAACTCACCCCAAATATCAGTATATCCTATGACTCGAACACACGGCAAATGTCTTATAAACCGGCATACACTTCGACATATGTATACTGGTTCGGGTATAAGACTGTGATCGCACGGGTAGCATTTACTCCGGCGCTCGACTACCCTGCACCCATCGAGTCCGCACAGCTCCTCAAGATTCAGCTATACCCCACCTTTCGGGCATATGAAATAACCGGCGCCGAAGATCCAGGAAGCGGACAGTGGGCACCCGTCGAGCGGACGATTAACAGCCCCAGTATTTCCGGGCATGAGTTCGCTGCCATAAACACAACATATGCCGATGCACAAGGTATTTCATACACATTGACGAGCGTGAGCAATATGACCGGGCTCGATGCCGTCGATCCCCTGCTCGCTCCTTACACCGAAGGCGACACGATACTGGTGTTGCCATTTACCGAAAGCGAGGCTATTGCGGCGAAAATGATGGACAGGACGTTTATTAAATATTTCTTTAATAAACCGACACTATTACCCTCGCAAATATCTGTGTCAAATAGTTATCCAAAGAATGATTTACAAATAGTTACTGATATAAAACTCATCAACATAACAAATAACCTTTAGTAATCAGATCTCGTCAATTTAAACAATGAGCAAAGTCCCCAGAAACTGCAAAGTTACTGGGGACTTGTGTATTACAGGGGAACAATATATTACTTATTACGAGGCCACAAATAATAATCACTGGCTATGGATGAAATTACCTCCTCATTCGCATCAGTCTTAACCTCGACATCCCGGCAGCGATTATAATTGTCTCTAAAAATGAGTTTGAGTGTAATCTCCCCGGAAACACCTTCCCGTATTACCATGCCATCACCATCAATCCAATTTTGCCAACCATCATCCCACTTGCCACCACTAATTGAATAGAAGGTATCCTTTGCCATAACAGCATTATTCTTTCCTTGAGAAATCAGGATATTAAACGGCTCAGGATCGGTTTTGCCATTGAGGGAAACAAAAGCCACGTAAAAATCACAACCTCGTTTAAACTTTTCAAGTTCATTTCTAAAAGAAAAGTAATACCCCGCAGCTTCACCAACAACCTCCGGATAGAACCCGCCGTTCGAGGCATCGGATACCTTCAATACCTTGCGGTTCGTGCCGGTCTTGGCCGCACCGTTTTGCGTATAGTTGACCGTAAAGGTAACGGCATGGTTGCCCGGTGTAAGGGGGATATACCAGAACGAAGCCGTAGCGCGGCCGTTCACGAAGTCCGTGTCGATCGGCTCGCCGGCATAGACATAATCCGTGTCGAACTCGGGGTTCTCAACAGGGCTGACAACGCCCAGTGCATCGCCTTCGGTAGTAAAAGTGACCGTGGGCGTTTTGTCGCAGTTCACACCCAGATCCACGCGGATCGGAGTGGTGCCTTTCACGAAACTCGGAACATGGACATCGAACCCGCCGGCTGAACCGCCATCGTCGTCCTTATCGCAAGAGGTGAACAACATCACCGTCATGGCAGAGGCAGCCATGAACATAAATTTCATAAATGATTTCATAATAGTGGGAATTAATATTTACGCAAGTTTTTTGGTTAACAATTTTTACAAGATAAATTTACTGTTTTTCTGCCATTATACAAAATTACAGGGCAGGTCTCCGCGTCGGGAGGTACTTATCGAGCTTTGCTATGCACGACTTGGGATAGACCCACCCGGCCACTCGTTCACCGTTCCAAGTAAGCCAGCCGTTGTAACGGGCGCCGAGCTACTTGAGCAACCTCCGATCCAGTCGGTTGTCGGTGAAAACGACAACGGCACGCGCCGAATAATCGACAAGACATGCTTCATCGGACAGGCGCTCGGGAAGTGCCGGCACTCGGGCCGAGCCAAGCTCGCCGGCGATGCGCGTCTGCTCAAGTTCCAGCAGGCGGCGGTCTATCGACTCAAGACGAGCGGCAAGAGTTTCGGATGTCGTAGTCGTGAGGTAAGTACGCATCGCAACAAATGCTTTCACAACAGAGATGCAAACCTGTATTGCGATAGGGGTTCTGAGTACTGATGAAAGCATGCCCACCCCTTGTTCGGTAAAAGCGTAAGGAAAAGACGTTTTTGGTCGTTTTGTTCTGGATGTCGTCACAAATTGTGATGACATATTTTCCCATTCTGTTTTGGAAATGCGGAACATAAATTCTTCCGGAAAACGTTGAGCATTACGCTTTACAGACTGATTAAGGGCACTTGTTGTTACCCCGTACATTTCTGCCAGATCACGATCCAGCATGACCCGCTGGCTGCGGATCTAGTAGATCTTGTTCTGGATTACCTGGAGATCGGCCATGATTTACGACTCTTCGATCGGTGTGGCAATCTGGCCGGAATTCTCCAAGCTCCTCACTGCTTGGTAAAGGTTCTGAATCGTACATAAGTGTTCTCGCAATTCGGAAGCACTCAGCGACAGGTCGGCAGGCGCAATGGCAAGCTGCTGCGTAAACTCGAAATAAAGAATCAGCAGCGTTTCCGCAATATCACCTGGAGTAAATTCATGGAGCAACAGTCTTACGACCGTAGACCAATCGTAACTCTTTCGCTGGAACTCCTCGGCCAAAGCGGCCGGCAATTCGATAGTCACAGGCACGTAGCCCGGACGGATAGATTTGTTGGACATAGAGGTTTAGACATTAAACCGTTAAACAATAAAAAGGTTTCGCCTGACCCGCTGTCTAACACCTCTAAGGCCTACCGGGGCATTAACCACTCGGCACGGGGGTACGAAACCTAAAATTACGCGCATAATAAATGCCCGCTATTGGCGGACATCTGCCGCCTTAGAGAAAGTTAGACATTGCAAATATAAATGTTATAAATAACATTTCAAAATACTGGGCCTGTTTTTAGCACTACCTCCTGCTTCACCCGCGAATTCGCAACATGGTGCGGACAAACTTTCAGGCTGGAACGGGCTCGGTGACCGACTATTCCGGGCCCGTCACGATAAAGGCGACTTGTGCGGCCGGAGGATTGTTCACATCGACGACTTCGTTCTCGAAGACCGTAGCAGAGGTATTTAAGAACAAAAAGGATATACAATGTCATGGCTGTTGAATGATATTAAATTATTGACTATTTATAGCATACAGACCAAATAAAAACAATATATTTGTATTAAGTTCAATATAATGATTTTTATGGATGATATAAATCTCCTTAAATTAGTCTTGGTCGAAAAGAGAAAAACAGGTAAATGGTTGGCGGAACATCCATCAACCGTTTCTAAATGGTGCTCTAATGTAACTCAACCTGATTTGGCAACTCTTGTTAAAGTTGCCAATTTGCTGGATGTTGATATACAATATTTGATAAATAAGACAAGGTAATAACATGGAGAAGAAAACAGTTCAATCAATCGAACCCAATATCGCCGACCTCGCCAATGGTTGGCTCAAGACCTACAAACTCAATTATAAATTAGAGCAAGAGTCGCTCAATTCAGAAATTGACAAAGCACTTGCCGACTACTTTACCAAAAATGGCGGCGTGGGTGCTAATCGCCCCGATGTAAAACTTTTGCTGCAAGACAAAAACTTAAATTTTTATCCCGTCCTTATAGAGTACAAAGGCTATAAAGATAAACTCGTAAAATTAGATGCCACCGGGCAGGTGGAAAACAAAACGGCTAAAAACGAGCCGAATCTTAAAAACATCAACTCGTTTGCAGTAAATGGTGCCGTGCATTATGCCAACGCTCTGCTCCATCACACGGGCTATACCGATATTATTGCCATTGGAATGACCGGCTACAAAGACGATAACGGCAAAATTCACCACCAAATCGGCGTCTATTATGTTTCCAAAAGCAACTTTGGCGTAGGGCAAAAAGTGGGCGAATTTACAGACCTGTCCTTTTTGGCTCCTAAAAATTTTGATGCATTCATCGAAACGGTAAAAAAGTTGAATCTCTCGCCCGAAGAACTCGACAAGCTTCGGGAACAGCGTGAACAAGAAATAAATGCAAGCTTGGTAAGGCTTAACAATGATATTTATCAAACAGAAAAGGGCCTCGGCGAAAACGACCGGGTTTATCTTGTTGCTGCCTCCATTATAGCCACGCTCGGCGTTGCTAACAAAGTTTCGCCACTCGAAAAATCCGACCTCAAATCTTCAACCGAGAAGGGCAATACCGACGGCGACATAATGATTCGTAAAATCGAAGCATTTTTGGACGAAAAGCAGTTGCCCGACGAGAAAAAGAGCCTCATTGTCCGCACGTTACAAAACACACTCACCACCGATAACATCAACAAAGTGGAAAACGGCGAAAGCCAGCTTAAACGTGTCTTTACAAAGATTGTTGATGACTTGGGCATTTACTACAAAATCGGGCTTACAACCGACTTCACGGGTAAACTTTTCAACGAAATGTACTCGTGGCTCGGTTTTACGCAAGACAAACTCAACGATGTGGTACTCACACCCTCTTATGTAGGTTCGCTTTTGGTGAAACTCGCCCGTGTGAACAAGGATTCATACGTGTGGGACTTTGCCACCGGCTCGGCAGGCTTGCTCGTGGCAGCAATGAACGAAATGCTCAACGATGCCAAAAGCACCATCAAATCGCCAGAAGAGCTTTACCAAAAAGAACTGAAAATCAAAGCTGAACAACTGCTCGGTTTGGAACTGCTCTCAAGCGTATATATGCTCGCCATTCTCAATATGATTTTGATGGGTGACGGCAGTTCCAACATCTTGAACAAAGACTCGCTCAAAGATTTTGACGGAAAATACGGTTTTGGCAAAACGGATGAAGATTTCCCCGCCGATGCCTTCGTACTCAATCCGCCCTATTCTGCGGCCGGCAACGGAATGAACTTCGTAGAACGCGCCCTTTCGATGATGAAAAAAGGCTACGCCGCTATCATCATTCAAAACTCCGCAGGTTCGGGCAAAGCAAAAGATTATTGCTGCCGCATCTTGGAGAAGCACACCCTGCTGGCGAGCATCAAAATGCCCATTGATTTGTTCATAGGCAAGTCCAGCGTCCAAACCAACGTGTATGTATTCAGAGTAAATGAGGCTCACAAGAGAGATGATGTGGTTAAATTTATAGATTTCTCTAATGACGGCTACACCCGTACCAACCGCAAGAAAGCGAGCAACAACCTCAAAGACACCGATCACGCCAAAGAACGCTATCAGGAAGTGGTGGATTTGGTGCGTTTTGGCAAGAACAAACTCCATTATTTAACTGAAAAAGAATACTACGAAGGAACCATCGACCCACAAAATGGTTCCGACTGGAATCAAGCCGCACCCATAGACACAAAACCCACTCTGGCGGATTTCAAGAAGACTGTAAGTGATTACTTGGCTTGGGAAGTCTCGAATATATTGAAAAAACAATCATCTGACGAGGAGGACGGCTTGGGAAAATAGATGCCCCACTTGACAAAAAGCTGCAAGGTGTTAAGTGGGGCGAGTTTAAGATTGGAGATTTATTCGAGATAAATCCGACAAAATACTATCGTTTACAAAATGATGAGATTATATCTCAAACAGGAACGATTCCATTAGTTTCAAACTCATCAACCGACAATGGCGTGATGGGCTTTTCTGAACTAAAAGCACTCAATAAGGGTAATACAATTACATGCTCTGACACAACATTAGGGGCAGATACAATGTATTATCAAGCTATTGATTTTATAGGATATTCACACATTCAGCATCTTGTGCCGAAATTTAGCCCATTCAATAAAGCTATTGCAAGTATCATAATTTCTGCTTGTCGGGTCTCGACTTCAAAGAAATATGATTATGGCAATAAGTTTAACCGAGAGGCAATGAAAAATACTACTATCCACCTTCCCATCACCACATCCGGTGAAATAGATTTTGAATTTATGGAGAGTTTTATAGCGGAGCTGGAAGCGGAGCGTATAGCGGAGCTGGAAGCGTATTTATTGGCTACGGGGTTGACTGACTATATCTTAACTGCCGAAGAAAAAGCTGTGCTGCAGGCATTCCGCGACGGTAAAAATGGGGGGGGGAATTTAGCTGATTATCAGCTATTTAACACCATGGAGCTATTTGGAAAATCAACGCGAGGCAAACGCCTAAAAAGTGCTGATCGCATTGAGGGAACATTACCATTTGTAACTGCCGGCGAAGCCGACGAGGGAGTTTCGGCATTTATTGGGAATGATGTCGAAGTTTTTTCAAAAAATACCATTACAATCGATATGTTCGGCTCTGCTAAATATCGCAATTATGACTATGGCGGAGATGACCATATTGCGGTTGTGCACACGGAAAATTTACCAAAACTGGCTTCGGTTTTCGTAACGGCTGCAATTCATAAGTCCTCACATACAGGTAAATTTGATTACGGACATAATTTTTACGCAAAGGATGCCGATGAATTAAACATTTTTCTTCCCGCTCTCGACGGCAAGCCCGATTACGCCCTGATGGAGACCTTGATTTCAGCCGTGCAGAAATTGGTGATAAAAGATGTGGTGCAATACGCCGACCGCAAAATTGCCGCAATAAAAGAAGTAGCATTAAAATTATAATATAACATTTCAAAGATAACGAGCTGTTTTTTGCGGCTCCACACAAGAAATAAGTTGAAGGCTTACCTAAAACTATTTTTACGCGAGAATACGTTCGCGGCAAGAATTTCGTTATATTTGCAAAAGACAATTTAATCTACAACAACTATGACGCACATTATGATCGAGGATAGTAGCCCTGAAGCGAAAAAACTGCTGGCTTACGTTCGCACATTGCCGTATGTAACGGTCATAGATGCAAAGAAAAAGGGATTCGCCGAAGAGGCTGCGGCTTGTAATGCCGTTCCGGTAAGTGTTTTCACGCAAAAATTGCACAGCCAAATTGACGAATACTTCGACAAGAATGCGTAAGGTTGCAATTTCGGAAACGGTTTTGGATAAAGTTTCTGAGCTAAGAGCATTTCTCACCGACGAGTTAAAATTGTCGCGCGAGGCAGCACATAGCCGGACTGCAAGGATCGACGCTTTTCTCGTGTCTTTAGCCGGAGCAGCCAATTATCCCTTGTGCCGCTTCAAAAAATGGCACCGGCTCGGATATCGGTGTGCAGTATTCGAGAAAGATTGGGTTTTTGCCTACGAAGTATTCGACGATGGTATCATTATACGGGATATGTGCCATACTGCAATACTGAAGGAGTAAGGCAGAGAATCCTCAAATAAATGAACCGGGCAAAAAATCAGCTCCCAAACTAATTAAATATCTTTGCAAAGTAATCCCCTGGAGTCCCTGTTTCAACATACCCCAGGGTTTTGTTTTCGTAAACCCAACTATTCAAAAGCCTAGCGATCGAAGGAAACTATTTTCCCAGAAATATACGCTCACGGCAAGAATTTCGTTATATTTGTTCTGTAAAACTTTTTAAGTCATGACAACGGTACACATTGAGGATAGCACACCGGAAGGCCGGTGGCTGCTCGACCTTATCAAAGATCACAAGAGCGTGACGATCGAGCCGAAAAAACAGGAGGCCAAGCATACTGATGCGTGGGACAAAGCTATCGCAGAAGGTGCTATATCGGCCGATGCGTTTTTCGACGAACTGAATTCGAGAATCGACAAATGGCCTGAATCCCGTGCGTAAGATAATCGTTTCAAGACAAGTTCGGGATAAAATTTCCGATCTTGAGACCTATATGCGCAACGAACTGAAATTGTCGAAAGAAGCCGCCAGAAGACGCAGCGACAGAATGCGACAATTTGTTTTGTCTCTCGGCAATAATGCGGATTATCCTTTTTGTCGGTTTAAGCAATGGTGCGTATTAGGCTTTCGGTGCGCCGTATTCGAGAAACATTGGGTTTTTGCCTATCAAATACTTGACGAAGGTATTATCATTCAGGACATGTCCCAGACATCACTACTGAAGGAATAAGTCGCTATCCGAGAGATAACCTAATACCTAATGACATTTTCTCCAAAACATTCCAAGATCACAAGCGAGGCAATCCGCGCCGAACTGCGGCTTCTGAAAGAAGATGAAAGCCGTATCGAAGCTCTGAGGAGTGCCATTGACGAGGGAGTACAGAGCGGCATCGCAGCCGGCTTCAACCCTGAAAGCCACCTTGCGGAAATAAAAACATATCGGAAAAACTACAAAATTGCATCGCGGCAAACTCGGCCGAGTACTGCGACGCATGCGTAAGGCTACTGCGCATCTGCATGAAAACCCGCATGATCCGGCGGTTGATTTCGATTGCCATTTGGGATTTCAGCACACTACTCAACATGGCCACGCCCAACTCAGTAAAAGCAAACAGGAGGTATTTTACATTTTCACCTCTCCCATGTTCAAGGTGCCAATTCGGCATCTTGAAAGTTTCGTCCATGTCAATTCAAAGTTTCTTATTTATTCTCTTTCATTGGTTTTGAATCCGATTGTTGTACGAGGTTTTTGTGCTTGGGGCAGTTTTACGGACAACGCTCCGATGGCCTCGAATACTGTATCGAAATCTCTCCGCACGTCTTCGCTCAAGTCGTTCATGGCCTCCAGGTTCTCCCGGCAGTCGCGTTCGAGGAGCTGAACACGGTTACGCATTTCGGCAAGCTCGGCCTGGATCACCGAGGATTGCATAATATAGTTCCGCATGGCCACAAAAGCTCTCATAATCGACAAATATACATTCACTGCCATAGGGCTCTTCAGGACACCAGATAATGAGGCAACACCTTCTTGAGTAAATGCTGAGGGCAAAACTGAACTGTGTTTTATCGTCGATGGCAACCGGTCACAATTTGTGACCAGTTCTCGCCATTCATTTTCAGTCAATTGGAACATAAAATCATCCGGGAAGCGCTCAATATTACGCTTTACGGCTTGCTTGAGGGCTTTGGTCGGTATCTGGTACATGTTCGCCAGATCAAAATCCAACATCACGCGCTAGCCGCGGATTTCATAGATTTTATTCTGTATAATTTGAATATCCATTCTTTATTTCTTAAATCCTATTTTCTGTGCAGGTTTCCGAGCTTCAGGCAATTTCACGGACAACGCACCGATTGCCTCGAATACTGTATCGAAATCTCTCCGCACGTCTTCGCTCAAGTCGTTCATGGCCTCCAGGTTCTCCCGGACTTCCCGCTCAACAAGCAGGAGCCGGCTACGGAGCTCGGCAAGCTCGGCCGAATACTGCGACACTTGAATGAGATAGTTGTTCATCGCAACGAAAGCCCGCATGATGGCCCTATTTACTTGTACGGCTACAGAACTACGCAGAACTCCCGATAGCATTGCAACACCTTCTTCGGTGAAGGCAAACGGCGAATATTTAGGGTATTTCCCCTTACCGTCAATTTCTAAGGACGCAATTTGCGACCTTAATCTGTCTTTCAATACGTTATACTCCTCCTCCGAGAGTTCAAACATAAAATCCTCCCCCTCGAAACGCTCAATATTGCGTCTTACAGACTCCTTCAATCGCTTCGTCTCTACCTGGTAGAGATTTGCCAAATCGAAGTCCAGCATCACACGCCGGCCGCGGATCTCGTATATCTTATTCTGAATAATTTGAATGTCCATATTATTTAGGGTTAGTTTTCAGCATAATTCTTCATATACTCAGGCCGGCCGATGCTCATATACTGGAGATAGAGTTCATGGCAGCGTTTCCACTGTTCTTCAGGAAGCGCATGCGAATACGCTTTGATTTCATCATGGGTAAGCGTGTTCGGCAACTCTATTCCTGTAACGACGAAATAGGCTCGTCGCCCCGCTTCAGTGCGTGTATATTCTCCCTTCGGCATTTATTACAGTTATTTTTTAGGTTCTGGCAGTACGTCATCAGCGATCTCGTCCAGGATCATGGCACATATCGCCTCTTTCTCTTCATGTTTCAAGGCATAGCTGCTCAGTAATGCCTTCAGATACGGGATCACCCGCCGGACAAATTCCGTATCGGCTTCCGGCTTTATCATTATGCGTCCGCCACCAAACAACCGGCTGAACATCTGGTTGGCTTTCGTATGCCCCATGTAAAACCCGCGGCGCTTCGCCTCCTCAAGCAATGCCGCATCTGACTTCAGCGTCGAAAATATTTCTTCGACACGTTTGATCTCTGGAAACGGGTATCCGATCAAACTCAATCTATTTTCTTCAATCTCCGGCATTTTATCGCCCAATTTGTTGATTCGTGAAGGGAAGAAATTTTTGAACCAATAATCTTTCAGTTCACAAATAACTATATACACTTATTCTTCGCGCTGCAAGGCTACTTCTCGCGCTCTATCAGCGTCGAAAGCTGTCTTTGCGTACCACTTTTTTCCCAAATCAAAATCCTGTGCTAAATATTCCGGTCGCAAGTTTTTCAAAACAGCATACTTTTCGATTAATCCCTTCATCTTTGGATAAAAAAGCGAATTAAAATATAACCACACTAATTCGTATCGAGATAATTGCCCTCGCACAATGCCGATGTATTTATATTTAGCAGCCCAACCATCGAGATCCTGAGACTGATCTATATATTTCAAAATACGATATAAATGCCTGAAATAATGGTCAAATATCGGGGGTATATCTGACTTTTCATAGCCCGCTTCCCCATATTTTTCCAACACTTCTTTCACACCTTTATAGGTATAATGATCTTCCGGATCATCGGGGAAATCAATCTTCTTTTTTTCATACATATACTGAAAGACTTCTCGTCCTGTAATTATGCGATCAACATGTCGTTTTTCTTTAGAAGCAGCACTCTTAACAGAAGTCGAATATTGATGTTTTAGCGCCCCTATCAATTCTTGCTGGAGGTTTAACATCTGAAACAATGTCGCTTCAAACCGTTGTCGAATCATCGTGCTATTTTGTTGTTCCATTTCTTCTCGTTGGTCAATCATAACTTGTCTCTGATCTTCCAACTCTTCTTTTTGTAAAATAATAGCATAAATAACTCCGGCAAATGCCAAAGCTGAAAAAAGCGCATTGACCACGCCGGCAGAGTCTCCGAATTCATTTGGTTTATCTGTCCATATCCATGTACCTATCATACCAATAATGAATAGGAATATACAGATAACTATCAATAAAATTAATGATTTGAACCCTGTTGTTGCCCGTTCTCGATTCGTAGTTCTTTGATCCATATAATAATATATTATGATACAACACAATAATAACAGAATCAGTAAAAAATGGTAAAAAGCAATATACAATATCAATGTCATAATTTACAGTTGTATTATTATAATTTATACTTTTTCAGCCCATTGTTCTTCCTGAGTCTGTTCCCAGCCAGCGGCCCGCAAGTACTCTCGCATTCGTTCTTCAGGAATAGATTTGCCGACCAAGAACAGGCGTTTGTCCCGCACAGCCTGCTGTCTGATATAATCGCTGTTTTTGTACCAAAGAGGTTGCGTTATCAATAATGAGAATGCTTCTTTCAGTGTCATAAGATATATCTTTGATACAAAGGTAAAAATATTTTTTAACGAAACAAATTTGTTTCACATTATTTTTAATTCAAAATTGCCGTATTTACCATTGCTTAGACTATATCAACAACAGACACCAATCATTAAAAATAATATTTCACACCAACACTGGCCGACAGCCTGACATTATCGAACTGGGTCTTTATCAGGTAGGTCATACGGGGCTCCAGAGCAATAGTCCAATGCCGGCCGAGGACATACTCGACGTCGCACTGCAACATGAGGCCGTAGACAAACTGGTTGCCGTAAGGCAGGATGTTCCCCTGGCGGGATCGCTGATCGCACTGCTCCCCGCCCAGGAGTATGCCGCCTGTCGGCGACACGATAAACCGGCCCATAGGGATCGCATACTGATAATGCATCACTCCCAGCCACTGAGACGTATGGAACGAATCGCCCTGCGTCGCGTCATAGCGGGTTCGGTCGAGAATAATCCCGGCCCCCAGGATCGAACGTTCCGAAAGATAGCCGCCGATCCGCGCAGTGCCGACGAACCCTCCGACGTTACTTATCCCGCCGCTGACACCAAGAGCCACCTGGCCCTTATACCCGATCTGCGCCCGGGCGCTCATGGCCGCAAGCAACATGACGGCCACCACCAATGCTTTTTTCACCATTTCTTCTATTTTTAAAGTTACGATACCTTCTGAGTGCGAAAACACCGACCTCTTCGATCAGCGTTCCGAGTAGCGATAAAATCGCTTTTCCCGTCATGTTGCCGAGCTCCGCCCCGGATGAGAGATACCCCGACAACCCCGTCCGAAAGAACTTCATAGCTTGCGGGCTTCGATAATGAACGTTTCCGGGATTCGCAGCCCGATATTTCGATCCCCGCCCTGTTCGAGCACTTCAGCCAGCAGCACCTTGTCCTTGCCTATGGTGAACTTCTCGAAGCAATAGATCACCTCGGTTATGCTCTTCGCCCCTATCGTATGGACATCGACATCGGCCCCGACAGGCAGAATCTGCAACCGCTCCTGAGAAGATGTTTTCCGGGTCTTCCTCGCCGTAACCGAAAAGGCGATATAGTCTACATCAAAAGGCACGTTGCTATTGTTCTGAATGCTGAATTTGAAAAATATATGCGTCCTATCGACATACACGCCCTTGAGCACGAAAATCAGTTTTTGCAGTTTCGCAACATTGTTGGTCACAAGGTATGCCCCTTGTTCGCTCACCTTTGAAAACAGGGATGCGGAATCAGGCAGCACTGCTTCGGCTGCCGCGACCGCATCGACGTCCGGCACGCCCGGTTCCGCCACAGCCGGGGCATCCTGCCTCCCGGCTTCGTCCTGATAAAATGCCATTGCCGGCCGAATAATGTAGTTCACGCATTTCGCGGCATCGTTATACACCAGGTTAAAGGCATAGTAGTAACCGTCGCTGGTCACGACATTGAGGTTCGTTTCATCCAGCGGCATAACCGGCTGGATGTAGAGCACCTTGCCGTCACTCTGTGTCAAAGCGTCGAAATTATCCGAGGGCCCAGCGATGTAACCAGTCCTGAATTTGACAATATCCGCAGGAAAGATCATTTGCGTCACCTTGTCTTTACGCCACTCGATCGTATTCTGGCCGTACGATGTAGTTGCCAGACACCCGGCCAGCATCAAGAATAATAATCTCTTCATTTTTCTACGATTTTAAGTATTACGGTCTGATTATCTATCAGCTTTACCTCGGTGCTTTTTGCAGAGCGCACCTGATTGCCCACACCGGACACGACAGACCCGACGACACGGCCGATCGTACCTCCATAGGCTGACATCGCCGTGCTCGCCTCCTGCAACATCGACGAGGACGATTCCGAGTTGGTTATTTTCCCCACCTCGTCATAGTCCAGCGGAATGCCGGCGATCCCATCCGATCCATACACTTCCAACGGCAATGCGAAAACGCCGTTGCCAAGGCGTACGGAGTTTATATTTATCGTCAGACGGTTCTCGGAGATCTGCGTATATCCGGCCAGAAGCGTATTCTCCGGGATCGTGACGGCACCATAGCGGATCGGCTCCTTTGTCCGGAACAAAGCGGTCTGGCCACTGCGTACTATCTGCGTTCCGTGTATCACGGCCCGGAACATCGCAGGCCGTGCGGAATCGCTCCGGGCTGCCTCGGAAGGGCTACCCATACCCCAGTTCTGGCGCATGGCCCGCCGACGTCGTTCTTCGGGCGTCTCGGCCGGAGCCGGCGGCACGTCCGCAGCGGGTGTCTGCTGCGTCGCAACTTCCGGCTGCTCCCGTGCCACCGTCCGTGTATCGTCAGGCGCTTCCTCGTATATGCTCCGGACATTCCGGGAGATCTCTTCGTACGCCTGCTCGAACCGGATCTCCTGCGTCCTATTCTCTACGGCCGGAGCTGCGGAAGCCGCAGCCGCAGCCTTTTCAGCCTCGGGTTCCTTACTTACGGCGGGCGGAGGTGCGAAGCTCGCGGCTGAACGCCGGTAGAATTCATCCTTTTCATTGGCGTAGGCCATATACGCTTCTGATTTTGTCGTGAAGGTCTTATCCGCAATCGCTTCGCCGATCGTCTCCACGGAATTCCTCTTGCCGGGCCTGTCTTGATCCTTCTTCATCAGATAAAGCGCCAGAACCAGCAGAACCAAGGCTCCAATGACTATCACGCTGATTTTAATTAACTGCTTGTTCATCTTCCTTGACTTGAATTATTTTCCGTTCCAAAAACGGCTCGATCCACAGGCCGTGCGGGTTGTTGGGCCAGCTGCGCTCGATCACCCGGATACTTCCGTCGGCGAACACTCGCCAGAGCCGGGCGTAGCCGGTGCCCTTTTCATGAAGATCCACCGCCATTTCGAACGCAAAGGTGCCATCCTCGTTCGGCGTGATCCGAAGTTCCGCGATCTTGGCCTCATAGCGGATGTTACCCTGGATAAAGCGATTGAAAAAACCGGCTTCCCTGCGCGCGATATACATATCCCGGATACTGTTGCCGCCGAGCCACCCGGCGGCTTCGGCCTTCGCCTCCCATGTATCCTGCGTCAAGGCATACCAATCATCGACGAACATGGCCAGGTGATGGCGAATCTCGATCTCGATATTATCCCTGCGCTGGGCATACCGTGCCGGAATAACCTCTCCGTCCGTAGCCACGTAGTAGGAGAACTCCAGCTGCTTGCCGAGCGTTTCCCGACGTTCGAGATAGTTGAGTATAAACGACACCAGCACCAGTAGCAGGCACAGGACGGTTATCAGGTTGTTACGCTCCAGTATTTTTCGAAACGACTGTATTTTTTCCGGGATCATAGCTACATTCTGAATAATTTATAACTCAATTCCATGACGCTTTGGTAGGCTTTGAATCGGGCCATGGCGATCATAAAGAAGCCGAGGATGGGCGAACCTGCGTCCGAAGCGTAAATTCTGAAACATTCCTCGCAGAAGGAATCCGCGACATACAACATGGGGCCGCAGGCCAGCAGGGCGATATAGATCATAAACCACTGCTTCCAAAGCGACCGGAAAGGCGACATGGCCCCCAGCACCAAAATCAACGGGGCGCTCCAGTAGATAACCTTCAGCCCTACGGCACGTATCGTCAGAAACGTCGGGAAGCACAGGTAATTCACCAGGTCGGCAAAAGGTTTCAGGACTCCCTGGGCGATTAGATAACCCGCTGCATTCTGACCTGTCCCGCTCTTGAGAAACGCATTCATAAGTATATTCCCGAATGACGTGGAGGAATCAGGCGGCGGAACAGACCCGTCGCCGAGATTCGACTCCTTCATAAATTCCGCGATGGCGCTATCGGCATGGAGCTCGATAGGCATGAGGGCATTGACCAATGTCTCCATGAATCGTATCAGCTCCGGAAACAAATACACGAACAATCCGCCCAGGAATACCCAGGAGAGATCTTCCCAAATATCCTTCGCGGGATTATTCTTCTTCTGGAGATAGATCATACCGCCCTGCAACAGCACGAAGAACCCCGCAAGACGACTTACTTCAGGCGGGATCTCAACCTGCATGTTGGATAGGTCTGTGAGAAAATCGAAGCCCATATCGCTCAGAAATAGGTGTTTAACATTTCGCTGTTGTACTTGATCGCTTTAGCCTGGACGTCGATATAGCTGACCTGCGAGTTCAGCCGGTCGAGATCGTCGAGGACTTTACGGGTCTCGGCAAGGCGCTCCGCATCGCTCATCACCAGAAACCTGTCCGAAAAGACCTGGGCCCCGTAAGCCGTCACGTCGATACATTCGCGCGTCACCTGGTTGCACAAATCAACCAAACTCGTGGTGTACTGCACATCGAGCCGAAGGTTGCCGATCATTTCATAGACCTGCTTGATACGCCCCACGCACGCGGCCGACCGGGTCGCTATCTCCTGCACGTCCCGGATCGTGGCCAGTTTATTATTCACCTTTTCAACCGCGTCGATGCCCTTGTTGATACCGTCTTTGACGTTGACCATCGTTTGATAGGTCTGTACCATCTGTTGCAGTTGCTCGGCATGGTTCATCGCCTCCTGCAACTCCAGGCTCGGGGCAACGACTGCAACCTGGGCCTGCACAACACCCCACCCCAGCATAAATAATCCTGCTAATAATATCCGTTTCATAGTCTGTAAATATTAGATCGTTAATGTTCTTTCTCATAGAGTTCGATCGCCGCGGCCATCGACTGCGTTTCTTCGTACAACTTGCCCAACTCGTTACATATCTTACCTTCGGTCTGGAACGCCAGGTATGTCCTCGGGCTAACGCAAAGCGTCATTATCGTAGATTTCTTCTGGCGGAAAATGTAGAACGACGAGTATCTGGGATCATCCGTATAGTTGTTCTCAAGGGCAAGGACACAGTTGCGGTCATGCTCCGAGAACCGCTTGGCATACTTCTCGAAGCCTGTCGGATCTGCCCCGGCGAGAAATATCGTCGTGGCGATATTTTTCATCAGCGCACCCGCAGCTCCGCCTTCTTTCTTGTAGCGATCCCCGGCATTCAAGGCCAGCTGGTCGAGGTTCTGCAGAACGATACATGCCGAGCCGTCCTTCTTGCGAATCGCCTGCATCTGGTATAACACGGCCGAAAAAATCATGTCCATCTGCATCAGCTCCGCGAACTCCTCGTAAATAATGAATCCTCGTTTGCCGGGCTGTTCCCAGACAAGGGTGCGGATCGCAATACCGATCAGGTGGACTACGATACTCAGCAACTGGGGCTTGGCCTTGATATTCTCCAATTCGAAGATCAGCAGCCGCTTACCCTTGAGCCGTGCCGTAGGATTGTCGCTTTGGGCCAGCACATTCTCATAGACACCCCCACAGCACCACTCGCTGCCGTTATGTATGAACTGGTTTATATTGAAATACTCCGGCCGGATCTGGCATCCGTCCAGAATTTCAGCGTAATTATTGCTCAACCACGCATAGAACCCGCGCCACGACGACTCTAAAGGCAAGTGCAAATACATCATAACGATTTTGCGCAGCGAGACCCTCTCCTCGGCCGACGGCACCGCATCAGGCTTGATGATAAGCCACAATGTCTCGCAAATATCGTCGACCCGCTCCTCTTCGGACGAAGAGCCGAAAGCGAACGGATCGAGTCCCAATGCCTCACTGGGGCTATATCTGAAAGTGAACACTTCTTCCGGATCGTACAAACGCGCGGCCTTGTCGTAAGAGCCGCCGCAATCCACAATGATATTGATGTATTCGGCTGTCTTATCATGGTGGTAGGCATCCACGACCTTCTCCAAGGTCACGGTTTTACCGCCTCCCGTCATACCGACCACGGCGATATTCCTCGAATCCGCATACTTCTTATTCGCATCGTAAAGATCATAGCGAAGCGGCATATGATCCACAGGATCGCTGAAGAACACACCCTCGGCATCCGACTCGTATCCCCCGACATTCTGGAACAACGCGATAGCCTGTGTTATATCCGCGATATAATAGGCATCGCTGTCCATGCACGCCACGGTCGCAGGATTGGAGCAGTAGACGACATTTCGCAATTCCACACCCGTCGGCACCACAGGCTCGAAATGCCGCTGCTGCTTGAGGAAATTCGTGACGATCGTCCGGTATTCCTTGACCTGTTGTTCGCTTTCGCCCCAGTAGATGATATTCGTATGCCCCCGGACAAGCATCGCCTCCATGTTGTCACCGATATTATGGCGGGTCGTTTCCATTCTATTGCGCTGATCCTCGGCATCGTCCGAAAAACCACGGTTTTTTCGCAGCATTTTCAACGTCGCCTCGATCATGGCATACTCCGTATCATGCCCGGTAATCGTAATGATCTGGTTGCAGATGTGCGGAAAAGGCAAGCCGATACCCAAATCTTCGAGCGTGCCGATCGGAACTTTCACCCCACGGCCCGGATAGGGCGTGCGCAGCACTTCGGGGAACTGGCGTTCATGCTCGATGCTCACAGCTCCGACATAGTTATCGCCGGCACGGACATAGCGTTTCGTAGCGTAAACATCCGTCAGGAAATCGCTCTGATAACCGTTGAAATAGTAGTGCATATATTCCCGGATCTCCGGCTCGGACAAAGGCCGAATATCCAGCAGTCCCGATCCCTGCAACTGCAAATACATCGAATCCAGCGTATTCAGGAAATGAGAATAGGCGCCATCCTCTTCCTTGAATTCCTTATGCGAAAGGGTGACAAAAGGGTTCTGTGATTTGGGATTGCGCGTCTCTCGGAAACCCGTATAGACGATGAACAGGTACGACGTTCCGCTGGTTTTCAGGCGCGACCGGGCATATGCCTTTTCCTCGCGCTGGATATAGGACATCTCCGGCATACACGACGCATCGAAGTACGACCGGTCATAACGGTCGCTGCGCATGATGATCGTACCCCGCGGCAGATCCTTCAATGCCACGCGCCAGATCTCTACGATCTGGTCGTATGCCTCCCCGGTATACGAATAGGCCGGCGGCAGCTGAAGCCGGTAGCAGAATACGACGTCCCCCTGCTGCGTTATCATCCTGTTGTTCGCGTACTCCTCGACCAGGGACGAGGCATCGTACTGCTCGCTCCTTCCGCGTGAATACGACTGCACGACAAGATAAAGCACCAGCCCGACGATCCCTATGAACAGTATGAATACAGCTACGAGCATATCAACGGTTTTTTAAGTGAGAGGGGAACTGTTTCCCATAAGTCAGGTTCCGGGACAGGCGGTCTATATTGCGGAATATCCAAAAAACGACAACTCCCCACGGAATCCAGAACAGGACAAAAAGCGGATTGAAGATGACTATGAGGATCGGTATGCAGGCAATACCCACACATGCCATGAATCGCTCCGCAGGCATGCCTGCGACCATTACGCGGTCGCGTAAGCGTCGGTTGATATAGGACTCCATTATCGCAACAGAACATTCATACCGGCATAGATCAGACCCGTAATTATCGCAATGACGATCACGGCATAAAGAGCGTTCGAGAGGATCTTCTTATAATTTTCCCCGTTATCCATCAGGTTGTTTACCATCCAGTAGACCAGCGCTACAAGTGCCCCCAAACCAAATAATACGGGAATAAGGGTCTTCACATCGCTTTTTACAGAGGAAAGGCTCCATTGCGATGCCTGCTGCGCGAACAGCGAGGTCGCATAAACAGCCGCTACGATCGTAAAAAACAGTTTTTTCATAATACCTTATATAATTTATTGTTAATTAAATGATTGCATAAATTCATTCGCTTCACGGCGTATTCTGACGGCAATTTCGTGCAGCGCCGCACGATCCATACTGCGGATTTTCGGTGGTAGTTCTTTCTTCCCGCTGATGTGTTTGAAGCGGAAGCGTTTGACATCCCCGTAGAAGTACACGAACTCCCCTTTTTTCAAGAGGTAGAAATCGCTGGCTATATAGCGGGGCTGCTTGACGCCGCGGCTCGTAACCGTCGTTCCGTTTGAGGACGAAGAGTAGGATTTCTCGGTTTTCACAATCCGGGGCATAAGACCCTCGTAATATTTCGCAGTCTGCTCGGTACGAGTACGGCCGAAGAATTGGTGCGCAAGGTTCGACAGGACTGTACGCTGGTTGAACTCCTTGCCTCCTTGGGTACGTTGAATCTGGCTCAAATCCTGAGTCGTGTACACTACACAGACATGCAGGCTCCGAAGATAGGCCATATAGTTCTGAACGCGGGGACTGGGAAGCTCCGCGGCTTCATCCAGCAGTGCAACCGCATAATCGTTATCCTGATCGCCCATCATCAGCAGGCCCGCATCGGCGATCATGGCCAGGATCGGGGCGTTGGAAGATGAATTCTTGGGTTCATTGACCAAAGCCAGTGCTTCGCAGTTCCCCGGACGGTTGATCCGCAGGTCGATGTCATTGCCGCTCAGCAGGAAGAACCCCGCATCCGTATTGATCGTATTGAGGGCCAGAATGACTGTTTGCAGGATATTACTCGTCGTTTCAGGATTATCCGCCCCCTGGAAGAACACCGACGCCATGGAGGAAACCTGCGGATCGCGGCCCAACATCTTCTTCAACCTTCCGAACGGGATCACCTTTTTGCCTTCTTTCAAATGAAGGTTATCCGGATCGTTTATTATTGACATCAGGAAAGGAAGGTGGCAGCACTCCGGTTTATAGAGCTTCAGATACCACGTTATGCTTTCAAGCAGCGAGGCCGCCGTATTTTTGAAGAAGCCGCCCGTCGATGTCGAATCTCTCGCGTCACCGCCCTGCGCAGCTATCAGGAAAGAGTCGATTCGCGACTTCAGCGACTGCTCGTCTTCGATGTACATGGGGTCGATCGGATTTATGCGCACACAGCGCTCATAGTCGAACAACGCGAATACATGGTAGGGAATCCCGGCCTCCGCAAAGAGCGGATAGACTGCCTGCGTAAGCTCGTATTTTTTCAGGTCGTGCAACAGCATGGACATCCTGAACCTGACGGCATGCCGCACAAACGCCATGTTGCAGCTCTCCGTTTTTCCGCTACCCGATCCCCCGTTGATGTAGGTCTGGTCGTCGATACGCTTGATATAGTGCACATGGCCCCGGCTGTCCTCGACCTCCATCGTCAGTTTCGACCACCCGTTAACGCACCGGGAAACGCGAATATACACCCACCGATACGTCGGTATCAACACAATAAGCCCTGCGGCAAGGGGCAGTGCCCACGACCAAAGGTAAGTCACGATCTCCAGCCCGGCCCAGACGTAGATATAGCCAGGAACCATGAACGCCAAAAGTATAGCACAGACACCCAGCGGCTTGCACCAGATATAAAGTACCGGAAGCAGGGCTGCCGCTATCGCCAAATATTCGAGCAGGTTCATAACGTCGATTGATTTCCAAGGATCAATACTATAATTATCAACAACATGGCAGCGACAGCGATAATGATATTCGAACGCTCCACAAGCCTCGGCACAGGCTCGGAACCATGAGCTTGTCCGGCCTTCTCGTTTTCTTCCCGGTACTTCTTATCCAGCATCGCCTGCTTACGCATCATATACCATACGACCGCCAGCAAGATCCCGCCCAGCAGTTTCATGGCAGAAAGCCATGTAAATTCATATCCATTCATCTGTATCAAATATTTAAATCCGTGTTCGGTTTACAACTCAATATCCCTTCGTGAGTACATTCAAAAGTTTGAAAGCGCCTTTCAGCAACACCTGCTGCGGCGTCAGGGGTATGACCTTCACCAGATTGGCTTTCGCCATCGCTTGTACCGCAACTTTGTGACGCGCAGCATGTCCGAAAATCTTATATTCCGGTGTCGGGAGTACGGAACGTTTACAGGCTGCCGCAACCCTGCGCTGCACCTCTTCCTTGTAGGTCTTAGCCACAGCAGGAGAAAACCGCTTATTGATGTAGCGGTTGATATAGTTTTGCTGATTACGTACCTTTGCGAGTTCCTTCGAGGGAATCTTCGTCGAGACATACTCCTGGATCAGCTCCCGGCGCTTCTCTTCGATCAGGGGATAGATCTTCTCCTGCAAAGCCTTTTTATAGTATTGCGCCTGCTCCGCAGAAAACGCCTTATCCACGTAGGCTGCGAATTCGTGCTCGTTTTTCAAACGGACATCCGGGCCGAACTGCTGCACCCCATATCGCTCGAACAGCCTTTCAGAATGAGGCGACAACTGCCGCATCAACTCGTTATTCGCGTCGAGCAGCCGCTCGGCATATTTATCCTGATCGGGGGTCAGTTCGCGTAACAACTGCTCCAACTGGCTCTGTTTTTCGACCACAACATGATAATCGGGAAGTTCCGACGCGAGAAATCCCTCTATCGCCTTCGCCAACTCTGCCTGACGCTCGATCTGGACTTTCTCCAGCCCTTCGAATATTTCCCCCAGTTCTTTGCGCAGAGCGCCGTATTTCATGTCGGGGTGTTCCTCTTCCAATATGTTTACGACACCCCGGCGCAGATCGCGGATCGCCTTATCCAGTTCTTTATCCTCCAGGGCCAAGCGTAATAGGGTTTCCTCTTTCGCATGGACGGTCAGTCCCCTATCCGCGAGAATCTCCTGCAAGCGCACCACCGGCTGTCCCCGCTCTGCGACATACGAATCCAGTTTCGCAGTCAGGGTTTTTACACGCTCCGGTTCCAGCCCGAGGATCTGGGTCTTAAGCGATGCGAAATCATGCGGCCGCTCGCAGCGTTGCGCAACTTCCGAGACCCTCTTCCGGGCTTCTTCCGGCAGCAACCGTTCACGCGCCATCTCCTCGAAGCCGCGCAGATCCCGGATCCCGGCAGCGTCTTTACCGAAGATCTCCAGAGCTTGACGGTTTACTACCTCCTGTTCTCTCCCGGCCCAATACTCCCGGATGAAATCCGCGACTAAATGCCGCTCCTGATCCGCCATGTAACGACGGGCGTTGTCCAGGATTACCGACCGCCCGAGCCTCTCCTCCAAAAATTCCGTTTTTACCAGGAAACAGTCCGTATCCCGACGCAATTTGATACTGTCGAAAAGATAATTTTCACGGCACCATGTGTCGGAGTATATCTCGACCCACTTATCGAAAACTTCGCGCCGGAGGTCGATGGCACGACGCATCACGATACCGCGCCTCAGTAATTTATGGGTCGTATATATCGGACTGTATCCTTGGAATCCCGCGGACTGAATCGTTTTATCTCCGACATTCGCAGCGACGCCTTCCGCCCAGGCAGGCATTGCCACGCCTTGCATGGTGTCCAGCCGGGCCAATTCCAGCTGGAGATCGTGCAAGCCGCACTCCATCAGTTCATCGGCATTCGCATCCGGACTCAGGGCTTTGATCTGCCGTACCAACTGCCCCTTGATCTGGTACAACTGCCGGGCATCGAGGGATTCGCATTGCAGCAAATTTTCATAGTATTCCCCATAGCTGCCGACTTTCAGCCGGCGGAACTCCAGGGCCTCCTGCCGCCGGACGGCGCGATCTTTCATAAGCTGCCGTTCGTACGCATAGGAAGACTGTTTGCGCAGATGCTTGGACTGCTCATAGCTTTCGGTAATGAGCCGGCTATGTACAAAGGTCTTATCGAAAATTCGCTCGCACGCGACTTTATAGGCTTCGCGGTTAAACCCTATCCTCACTTTCCGACCATTCAGGACATGCTTCTTACTGCCTCGGCCATTGGCATTGGGACTCAGGTTGAAGGAATTCGTAATATCACGCCGGCTGACAGCGATATGCACGTGCCAGTTATCGCCGGTCTTGGCCATCATCGGATGAAGGATCTCCTGGCTCCCGCCCGGACGAACCTTGTTTTCACGGATAAGTTTCCGCTCCAGCGTTGCAATCTTACGAGTGATCTCCTTCTCGTTATCCTCAGTAATACGCTGCCGCAGTTTCTCGATCTCCTTATAAATTTGCATATTCTTGCGGACTTCGGGATCGCTCTTTTTCCAGTAGCGGTCTTTCTCGACCATGCCGAACCACAACAGATCGTTGTTATCCTTAACCTCGGGATGCCCGAAGTTCCGGGCATAGGCATCCATACATTTCACCGCATATTCCTTGAGATATGAGCGCATCAGACTGTCTTCGAGATCCGCAGGGACGACTTCACCGGCATCGGAGAGCGCTTGCCGCGTGTCGGCAATAGTACGGCGCAGATGCGCGATTTCCTCGCCGGAAGGAGAAAGCGAGAAGGTATAATAACGGGCCTCCTTCTTTTTCAGACCTTTGACATTGGCGTCGATCGCCTTCGTAACATCTTCACAATCGAAGGTACTGCCACGCCCGTTGAAAAAATATTCGCGACCCTCGACACGAACCGAATCGTTTTGTTTATCCAGATATGCAGACAACTGCCGGGAAGTAGCGTCCCCCAGTTGCTCCTGAACAAGACTTTCCTTCTCAAGATACCCGGCAAAATCCATCACAGAACTCTGACCGTATTTGGTGTTATCTACATAGTCTGTGATATACATAATTTTTCGTATTGGCTCTTGTAACGCACATAATCCTCTTTCGACAGACGGATTTGCATAATCGGGTTGCCCCGGAAGTCAAAGGCGTCGGTCGCAGTTGTGAAGAATTTTTCCAGAAGCGACAGCGCTTCCGAGAGTCGGCTATCCTCTGTTTGGACGGCTGAATCATCATCGAGATCCGGAGTACCGGGCTCAGCATATTCCGAAAGCACTGGACGATCATCTCGACGCAGCAGGGACTTGATAAAATCTTCTGTCCGCGATACCGAACCCGCAACTTTCACAAGCGTGACCTGATGGCTGACTTGGTTTTGGAGAATAGCTTTCAGAACGTCACCTGCCGAGACCTCATAATCCAAATTATTCGTCGCATAATGCAGAATAATTCGTGAGGCAGCAATCCCCAAAGTCGTACATTTTCGCTCGGCAATAACACATAACTTTTCCTTAGCTTCTTGTGTTAATCGTACCGCAGAAAGGCTCTGTTTCCCCGTAACCTTTTTTGCCATTTTTTATGAGATATTTGATTAAATCGCCTAAAACAAGCGAAAAAACACACTTTATTCCACACCGCAAATATAATTGTTATTTAGTTATTTAAAGTATTTTTATGTTTTTATTGTGTATTTTGTATATTACGCTCATAACATAAATATATTTCATTTAATTGTATTCTAATAATTTACAATGTTTTTACAAAGCTAAATGATTCTTCCATCAGACAACAAACGAAAAGGCTCAGTTACGTTACTTGCAACAATTATTTTTCTATAAATCAATACATTACAACAAACATGTAACGTAATATGCAACAAAATCGAGGAAAAATTGCATCCGGCCATCCCACATAAACAACTACATATCAACACATTAGCAATAAAATCATAAAAACAGAATCACGCTTCAGCGTGATTCCCGCTTGTTCACAAAAAAAATGTTACAGGATCAGCCGGAATTCGGCGGACGTAAAGGCGACCCGAAGAGGGGCAAGGCGTAATGCCCCTCTTCGGGTAAGATTGCGCTTGCGTAATCGCGCCTTCGTCCGTTGAAATCCGGATGTCCGTAAGGCATCGGGCGGGCACCGGGCTATGGAAAATTTCCAGAATTTTCCGAAGCCCGTTGTCCGTAAAATTCGCCCCGGCAGAGCCGGGGCATCGGGCGGGAATAACCGCCCGGAATTTTAGATGCCGGTAACATTTTTTTACCGATCTCCGGCGTAGCCGGGTGGGCGGCAAATAGCCGCCCGCGGACAAAATCGGCCTCAGTCGATTTTGTATGCTCTTTGCTTCTTTCTTCACGAAAGAAGGAATCCCCCATTCGGGGGAGAAAGGGGGGCTTTGTCAGCCGCCAAAGCGAGGCTCCGGCGGAGCGCATGGCGGCGTACAGACAAATACCTATAATTTGCGCCGAGCTTGTCGAAGGCGCAAATCGCGGCACCGAAAATCTCCGCAAAGCGGAGTTTTCCGGTGCCCGCCCCGCCGAGGCGGGGTGTTGAATAGTGAAGGGAAGAAAGATAAAACCGAAGCTATTCACCGAATCCGGGTTGCGAAACACGCCTCGGCTGCGTCCGCAGACACGCGGCGAAGCCTTGGGCCGGAAGGCCGCGCCGGCTTTGCGCCGAGGACTTGGGCACGTAGCGGGCATTGCCGCTACCTGCCCAAGAAACGGGGTGAGTGACTTTTCTTGGGTTCCGGTTTCTTTGTGTCCTCAAGACAAAGAAAGCGGACGCGGTTTGTACTGCACCCCAAAAGTTGGACACTTTTGGGGTGTTTTTTATGAAATATAATT
>ERZ857840.474-NODE-474-length-59521-cov-4.635826_pt1 | contig 59521 bp, 54 predicted proteins | sample MGYA00519760_ERZ857840 | MGnify/ENA primary metagenome ERZ857840 (study PRJEB31778, sample SAMEA3449371) | human gut metagenome | biome: human gut; feature: human-associated habitat; material: faeces | place: United Kingdom | collected 2010/2012 ... | reverse complement strand
ATACTTGACTGAAACCGCGACAGAAGTGGCATAATCACAGAAATTAAATAGCATCAGCCGCCGACAGAGTCAAGGGTCAAGATAAACGGCTTCGCCGCCCTTGACACCGCCGCCGACACATGCTTTCAGACAATCAAGCGGATCATAGTCGCTCCATCGCCGGGGTGCCGGCGCACTACTTCATTTTGACAGAAACGAATTTGCGAAAAATACTTGACAGTACCGAATTTTGTGATACAATAAAGAAAAACGCGTAGGTTCGCTTTATGAATATACTCGTGACCGGAGCAAAGGGCTTCGTTGGCAAAAATCTTGTGGAAAACCTCAAAAACATACGCGACGCCTAAAACCGCACACGCCCGCATATTGTGATCGATGAAATCTACGAATATGATATTGACAGTATGCCCGCGGAGCTTAAGGAATACTGCCGCAAGGCGGATTTCGTGTTCAATCTTGTTGGAGTTAACCGTCCTAAGGATCCGGCGGAATTCAAGGCGGGCAACTTCGGCTTTGCATCTACTCTGCTTGACATGCTGAAAAAACACTAGAACACATGTCCCGTCATGCTGTAGTCCTCTATCCAAGCCACCCTTGCGGGTCGCTTCGACACATCGGAATATGGGCTGTCCGAAAAAGCGGGCGAAGACCTGTTCTTTGCCTACGGCGAGGAAACCGGGGCGAAAGTGCAGGTTTACCGCTTTCCGAACCTCGTCGGCAAGTGGGTGAAACCGAATTACAACAGCGCGCTCGGTACTTTCTGCAACAACATCGCAAACGATATGCCGATCACGGTCAACGACCCGTCGGTCGAACTGGAAATGCTGTTTATCGATGATCTGGTCGAGGAAATGTTCTATGCACTAGAGTGCAGGAAGCATCACAGCGAATTTGACGGCGTGAACACCTTGCTGACCGAAAACAGCAGATACTGCGACGCACCTGTGACGCACAAAGCAACGCTCGGATACATAGTTGAGTGCCTCCACCGCTTCCATGACCAGCCACAGATGCTGGTGATGCCCGAAATCCCCAACGGCAGCTTTGAGAAAAAGCTGTATCCCATGTATCTTTCCTACCTGCCGAAAGAAAAAGTCGCCTTCTCGCTGAAAATGAACTTGGACGCGCGCGGCAGTTTTACCGAGCTGCTCAAAACCGAAAAATGTGGGCAGGTCAGCGTGAATATTTCCAAGCCTGGCATTACCAAAGGTCAGCACTGGCACAACTCAAAATGGGAATTTTTCATTGTCGTGTCGGGACACTGACTCATTCAGGAGCGCAGTATCGGCAGTGACGAGTGCTCGAATTTGAAGTCAGCGGCGACAAGATCGAAGCCGTTCATATCCTCCCCGGCTACACACACAACATCATCAATCTGTCCGATACCTAGGACTTGGTTACAGTCATGTGGGCAAACGAGCAATTTGACCCGAACCGTCCCGATACCTTCGGCGAGACAGTATGGACGCAACGGTCGTAACTCCAGGCACACCGGTTGTAACATTCAAACGAGAAATAATCTGCAAAAAATATAAGGAGAATGATTTAATGGAAAACAAAAAATTGGATCCATCTGCGCTTTTTCAGATAGGTTACGGTCTGTACGTCATTACTACACGCGACGGGGATAAGGATAACGGTTGTATCGTCAACACCGTTATGCAGATAACAAGCAATCCCCTTATTGTAGCTGTGGGCATCAACAAGCAAAACTATAGCTGTGACATTGTCCTGAAGACCGGGAAACTGAATGTAAACTGTCTGACACAGGACACACCGTTTGAAGTGTTCCGCAACTTCGGATATCAAAGCGGTCGGGATACGGACAAATTCGGAACAGAGGAGCACCGCAGAAGCGATAACGGGCTGATCGTCCTTTCCGAGCATGTCGGGGCGTTTCTGTCCCTGACCGTGGAGCAATCCATTGATCTCGGCTCTCACATACTGTTCCTGTGCAGCGTAAGCGAAAGCCGGGTAATAATACCAAGAGCCAATAACATAACCTACTCATATTATCAGAGCAATGTGAAGCCCAAGCCTCAGGCTCAGGAGCAAAAGAAGAAGGGCTTTGTCTGCAAGATCTGCGGGTATGTATATGAGGGCGACACGCTTCCGGAGGATTTTGTATGCCCGATATGTAAGCACGGCGCAGAAGATTTCGAGCCGCTGAAGTGATTCCTCAGTTCATTTATGCGTGATTGAAGGCTCTATTTCCTTACCGTATTGCTTAGCTCCCCCCTTCTCCGATACCGCGTCATAGTGAAACAGTAATTCGGTTTCAGATTTAAAAATTAATAAGCTCAATACTTAACTGAAGCAGAAATCCCGTTGGCAAACACAGCCAACGGGATTTTCATTTTATACGTATTAATTTCGTATAACAAGCATTTCGCCTTACAGTATTTTCTGCATGTAACAGAGCTTTACCAATGATCCGTCTCTGAGTTTGAAGGCATTGGGACGCTCACTGACTATTCTGAAGCCGAATTTTTCATAAAGAGCCCTTGCACGCTCATTCCCCTCAACGAATTTAAGCTCAACGATTTCAGTTCCCTCGTGTGCTCTCGCTGCCGCTATAAGCTCTTCAAACATTGCCGACCCGATACCCAAGCCCCAGTATTTTTCAAGGATAGCGATGGCAAGTTCCGCTCTGTGGCAGGTCTTTTTGTCCGTATGAAAAATTATTTCACAATTCCCTGCTATCTCGGCGTCAACATAACATGTTATTTTCATGTCGTTCCTGGAATCACGGCCGTTCTTTATCCACTTTTCCTCTCCTTCGACCGACACCCCATCCCATTCTTCCGGGTAGCGCACCAAAAATTCGGTCTCTCCGCAAGCACGCTTAATGTAATCAAGCATTTTGGCTCCGTCACCCGGTTCGGGGCTTTTCAATAATGCCGTCTTACCGTTTTTCAGCACAATCGTCTTTTCGTTAAATATCATATAATTATTCTCACATTTCGATCTATTGAATTCAAGACAGACCATATGTCACCATGTAAACTGCATTATACAGCCGGTTGGGAAAGCCTCCGACACGATAAACATTTTGTTGTCAAAATGCCTGATGTGTTTTCGTACGGTTAAATTTATATTAATGCCATTTTAACATCTAATAATAGCTTTGTCAAGCTGTATTTCAAGATATCCTACTTTCTTTCTAACACTCACGGCTTTAGCCGCTCCACCGCTTATATACAGGCTATCGTCGGGGATGACGAATATTGAACAAATTAACTTAATGTAACACCGCGCTAATTTCGCGTTATTTACCCTAAGCAGAATTGAAAAACAGCGTATCGGCATTGTGGTTGTCGAAACGCTGTTCTTATTTGCTGAAATTGTATGCTAAATCATAATCGCAATAATGGTTATTATTCCGTCATTTTACGCAGTATTGCGTTCTGGATCATATCAAATGCGACAGTGTTATGTCCGCCCTCGGGAACGATTATGTCTGCGGTTCGGCGGTATGGCTCAATGAATTGCTCATGCATTGGTTTTACAGTCGTTAGATACTGCGTTATTACCGATTCGAGGCTTCTGCCGCGCTCATGGACATCGCGCGTAATACGACGAAGTATGCGTACATCGGCATCGGTGTCTACAAATATTTTTACATCAAGCAGGCTGCGGAGAGCAAGGCTTTCAAAAAGAAGAATTCCCTCAATTATTATTATCGATTTGCTTTCGACGCGCGTATATTCGTTACGCCGGCGTTGATGCTGCGTGAAGTCATACACCGGACAAAGTATGCTTTTGCCTTCCTTCAGGTCTTTTAGATGATGCACCATAAGCTCGGTATCGAAAGCGTTAGGGTGATCGTAATTGGTTTTGATACGTTGTTCATACGGTATGTCCCAATTTGCTTTGTAATAGCTATCCATACCGATCAGAACAGCATTTTCGCTACCGAGGCTGTTATAAATCTTTCTTGCGAGAGTTGTTTTTCCGCTTCCTGTTCCGCCGCAGAGACCTATCATGAGTCGTTTCATAAGCATTTCTCCCCAACGTTTTTCTGAGCCTTACGGTGCTTTTCCCAACATTTGCGGCACATCGGAACGTAGCGATCGTTACCTCCTAAGCATATCTGGTCGCCGTCAAACATTACATTTCCGTTGTCGTCAATGCGGGCGTTTACGCTTGCTTTTGAGCCGCACCGGCAGATTGATTTGATTTCGGTGATTGATTCGGCGATTTCGAACAGCCGTCTGCTTCCGGGGAAAAGATGGGTCAGAAAATCGGTTCTCAGCCCGAAGCACAGGACAGGTATGTCAAGATCAATGACGATCTTTCCGAGCTGATCAACTTGCTCCGGTGTGAGAAACTGGCATTCGTCAACGATTATGACCTGGCAGTCCGAGTGCTCGGATTGATAAAGATTATATATATCGGTATCCTGTGGGATACTGATTACAGGTGCTTCCAAACCGATGCGAGAACGCGCAACATCAGCGCCGTCGCGGGTATCAACTGCCGGTTTGATGAACATGACCTTCATGCCACGTTCCTCATAATTGAATTTTGTAATAAGTGCCTGTGCCGTTTTTGAACAGCCCATTGCACCGTATTTGAAATACAGCTTTGCCACCGCTTGCTCCTTTTATTCAACAATATCAAGTATGAGCGGATCAATTTCAGGCTTATCGTCAGTGATGAATGTTGAGTCGAGAAGCTTACGTGCGGCTTCGCTCAGTGTTTCCGCACGGTTTGAATACAGTGTCGCAACGATTTCACCCGCTTTTACGGGGTCACCTGTTTTTTTGGAGAGATGTATGCCGGCGGTATGGTCAATTTCGTCGCCTTTTTTGCTTCTTCCGGCGCCGAGGATAAGACTTGCCATACCGTAGCCTTCGGTATCGACATGGTGTATATAGCCGTCGCGTGGCGCAGATACAGTGCGGGAATGAGCGGCGACAGGGAATAGCTGAGTGTTATACACCCACTCGGGGTTGCCGCCCTGTGCCTTCACCATCTCGGCAAGTTTTTTAAGCGCTTTACCGGTCGAAATCGCATTTTCGGCAAGTGCTTCGCATTCGGTGCGTGTCCCGTATCCGGCAAGCGAGAGCATATGCGAAGCGAGAGCAGTGCACAAATGAGTCAGGTCCTCCGGTCCTTCGCCGCGAAGGGTTTCGATTGCCTCTATGACCTCGATTGAGTTACCGATTGCGTTTCCGAGCGGGACATCCATATCGGTTATGAGAGCTCGAACCTTTTTGCCTGCCCCCTTGCCGATCGAAACCATTGTCTTTGCGAGTCTGATGCTGTCTTCTTTGGTTTTCATGAAGGAGCCGCTTCCGGTCTTAACATCCAAAACGATGCAATCATCATTTGCGGCAAGCTTTTTGCCCATGATACTCGATGCGATCAGCGGAATACTGTCGACGGTTGCAGTAACATCACGCAGTGCGTAGAGCTTTTTGTCGGCAGGAGCAAGCTCTGCACTCTGTCCGACTATTGCAATACCAGTACGGTTTACAATGCTTTCAAATTCTTCGGTTGAAAAATCCGTTTTAAGACCTGCAAAAGACTCAAGTTTGTCGACGGTCCCACCGGTATGGCCGAGCCCTCTGCCGCTCATTTTTGCGATTTTCAGTCCGAGTGATGCAACAATCGGGGCAATAACAAGGCTTGTTTTGTCTCCGACTCCGCCGGTGGAGTGCTTGTCAACACGCAAACCGTGAATATTCGGAAAGTGAAGAATATCACCGGAATCACGTATCGCAAGTGTCAGAGCCAAAGTTTCTTTGTCGTTCATGCCTCTGAAATATATTGCCATGCAAAGTGCTGCCGCCTGATAGTCTGGTATATCGCCTGACGTATAGCCTTCGACAAAGTTACGTATTTCGGCTTCCGTCAACGCTTCACCATCGCGTTTTTTGTGTATGATGTCGTACATTCTCATGGAAGTGTTCCTTTATCTCTGACCCTTGTCATAGGGAATGCCTTCTGCCTTCGGGGCACGTGATTTGCCCGCCGAGAAGGCAAGCACGATCAGTACCGTTGCGTAGGGGATTATGTTGTAAAAATACATCGGAAGCCCGAGCTCCGCAAGCGCATAAACTCCGTCGCCATTTACGTCAAGAGAAGAGTATATGACACTGAGGCACTTCAAAAAACCGAACATGAGCGAGCCGAGCGCTATGCCGACGGGTTTCCAGTTGCCGAAAATCATTATGGCAAGTGCAAGAAATCCCATGCCTGCAACGGTTCCTTCACACGTGCCGCCTGCGGTAGTCGCGATATACATATACCCGCCCATTCCGGCGAGAGCGCCGGAAATCGTCGTTCCGGCGTAACGCATGCGGTACACGTTTATACCCACACTGTCAGCCGCCTGCGGATGTTCGCCACAGGCGCGGAGATGAAGTCCGAATTTGGTTTTATAAAGTATGACAGAAAGAATTATGAAAAGCGCAATTGCGATGAAAGTTGAAATATACGCCTTGTCGAAAAGCACCTTTGTGATAAAGCCGTCATCGGCGTTGTCACCTCTGAGGATAACAAAGTCAATATCTTGCGGCATGACAAGCTTGTCCTGCATAAAGAATATTTTGATGATGAACAGTGAAACGGCAGGAGCGAGCATATTGAGTGCCGTGCCTCCGATTGTCTGATCAGCTTTCAGCTTTATCGCCGAGAAAGACAGCAGAAGTGAAAACAGTGCACCGGCGATTGCCGCTGCCAGCATCGCTATCACAAACATGAGTTGCCTGTTATCGGTAAGTATTCCGTTTTCCTGGAATATGTATACAGTCAGTGCGCCGATAAACGAACCGAAGATCATTATACCGTCAAGAGCAATATTGATTATACCGCTGCGCTCGGCAAATACCCCGGCGAGTGCAACTATAAGCAGTGGGATTGAAAATACAAGTGTTTTCTGAAGCAGGAAGGTCATTTGTTATCGCCTCCGTTGTTATTCTTTTCGGCTTTTTTCTTTTTCGCGCTGACAAGCAGGTCGCGGAAAAATTTCGCAAAGCCCGCAAAGTAGATGAGCAGTGCAATTATAAGGCTGGAGACATATTCGTTAAAAGCTGTGTAGCCCGCGAGATTGAAGCCGCCCTTGCCGATATAGCGTAGGAAAATTGAGCTGAATATTACGCCTATTGGGTTGTTGCTTGCAAGAAGAGCGACGGGGATGCCGTTGAAACCGTCGTTGGGAAGTGCACCATATGTATTCCACATGAAGTCGTTCTTTCCGTTCAGATACCATAAAGCGGCACCGGCTCCTGCAAGTCCGCCGGCGATCATCATTGAAAGCATTATATTGCGTTTTTCGTTCATACCGGCGTATTTTGCGGCGTTTTTGTTGTAGCCGCAAGCTTTGAGCTCATAACCGAGAGTCGTTTTGCTCATGAGTATGTATACACCGATTGCAATTGCGATAGCGATGAAAATGCTTATGTCGATATTTGAGCCGGGGAAGAGCTTGTCAAGCCCGAGACGGGGGGTCATGACGCCGTTTGAAGACGTAGGGCGAATGAAGCGTGTTTTGGTTTCGGCAATATTGATGAACTGCTCACCCGTAATGCTGAATACCCAGCTTACGATGTTTGCGGCGATCCAGTTTGACATAATGCAGACAATTACTTCGTTGACGCCGAAAAAGGCTTTAAAAAGTCCGGGAAGCGCTCCCCACAACATTCCTCCGGCGATTCCGGCAAGAAGCGCAAGAAGCCACACCCAAAATGCCGATGTGTCTGTCGTCGGTATTGCAAGAGCAACGAGTAGGGAACACATCGCGCCCATGAGATACTGTCCCGGAGCGCCTATGTTGAAAAGCCCTGTTTTTTGCGCTACGGCTACCGACAAGCCTGTCAGCAATATCGGCGTTGATTCAAGAAGCATATCGCCGAAGTTGAAGAGAATGTTTGAAGCGCTGCCGCTTGCGAAGGGACCGCCCAGGATTATCGCAAATCCCGTCATGGCATCCGAAAAAGGAATATCGGGAGAAAATGCGGCGAGGATTATCAGAATCAGTTCGCATAAGAGTATGCCGCACGCTATGCACATCAGTGAAGAAAGTATTGAACGTAAGGATTCTCCTTTATTCGATTCCAATCTGCCTGTTTTTTTATTTAGCTTCGGCGTTATATTGTTTGTCATTTGCTGCTTGCCTCCTTTTCCGTATTACGTTTTGCACCGGACATATAAAGACCGAGTTCCTGAACGGTGGTATTCTTCGGGTCAAGCTCTCCGACAATTTCGCCTTCATACATTACAAGAATGCGATCGGAGACATTCATGACTTCGTCAAGTTCAAGCGAAACGAGCAGGACGGCTGCGCCGTTGTCGCGGGACATAACAATTTGTTTGTGTATAAACTCTATCGCGCCGACATCAAGACCGCGCGTCGGCTGTACGGCGATAAGCAGATCATGCTGTCTGTCAAGCTCACGTGCGGCTATTGCCTTTTGCTGGTTGCCGCCCGACATGCTGCGCGCTTTTGTCGTCGCACCCTGACCGGACCGAACGTCATAGCTTTGGATGAGCTTATCGGTGTAGGCACGGATTTCGGAAAAACGTATGAAGCCGTGTGATTGGAATTCGGGTTCAAAATAGCGCTGAAGGATGATATTTTCTTCAAGTGAATAGTCAAGAACAAGACCGTGTTTATGTCGGTCTTCAGGAATATGGCTCATGCCGTGCGTGTTGCGATAGCGTATGCTTTTATGAGTAACATTGTCGCCGGAAACGTATATACTACCATGCTCCGGCTTTTCAAGCCCCGTCAGAGCATGAACGAGTTCCGTTTGGCCGTTGCCGTCGATGCCGGCAATACACACGATTTCGCCACTGCGAACCGAAAAGCTGACATTGTGCACGGCATCTTTTTTATGCAGCTTGCTTCTGACGGAAAGGTTATCGACACGCAAAATCTCTTTTCCCGGTTTTGCATCGGCTTTATCAACCTTGAACTTCACCTCGCGTCCGACCATCATATTTGCCAGCTCTTCTTTGGTTGTATCGGCAACATTGACGGTGCTTATATATTTACCTTTGCGAAGAACCGTGCAGCGGTCGGCAACCTCGACGATTTCGTTCAGCTTATGAGTTATGAAAAGTATGGATTTACCTTCGGCGGCGAGTCCGCGCATTATCTCCATAAGTTCTTCTATTTCCTGAGGAGTGAGTACAGCAGTAGGTTCGTCGAAAATCAGAATATCGTTGTCGCGGTAAAGCATTTTCAGAATTTCGGTACGCTGCTGCATTCCGACGGTTATATCTTCGACGAGCGCATCCGGGTCAACGTTCAGATGGTATTTTTCAGACAGCTCAACTACACGCTTTCGTGCGGTCTTATGTTCGACGAAACCAAGCCTGTTTGGTTCGACACCGAGAATTATATTGTCGAGCACCGTAAAGACCTCAACAAGCTTGAAATGCTGGTGCACCATGCCGATACCGAGAGCATTTGCGTCGTTCGGGTCGTTTATCGTGACCTTCTTTCCGTCTTTGAGGATTTCTCCTTCATCGGGCTGATAAAGTCCGAATAGTATGCTCATGAGCGTTGATTTACCTGCGCCGTTTTCACCGAGCAACGCGTGTATTTCACCGCGCTTCAGTTGCAGATTGACGTTGTCGTTTGCGACGATTCCGGGAAAGCGTTTTGTTATTCCGCGCATTTCAATGACATACGGGGAAGCGGTGTATTGATTCTTGTCTTCCATTTCGGTTGTCTCCGTCATAATTTGTTTTTCACGCATATTCGTCTGCATCGACCATTGTCGTTGCGGGCGAACATGCACGTAAAAATAAGTGGGCGGCAGAAGGAAATTTCTTCTGCCGCCCACGCGTTATGTCTGCATATTCGGCGCGACGTGTGCCGCTTTGCGGCATCAGTGGTTATGCGCCTGCGGCAAGATTATTTTTCAAAATCGATAACGACGTTGTTAAGGTTTGCCTTGAGCCAGTCGCCGTTTTCGTTAGCATTGCCGGGAGTATTTGCATCGGGAACGATCGTGCCGTTCTTGATTTTCTCGAAAACTTCTTTGTACTGTTCGACGGTGAAGTTTGTGAGTCTCCAGGTTGCGGTGGGAAGACCGGTTGCGTTTTCGGCTGCGCCGAGGTTCTGTGTCTTACCTGCAAGTTTGGAATCCCATTCGCCGCCGTAGAACTGAGTAAGTACGATATCAACGGAGGTTGCGAGTTCCTTGACTGCGCTGGTGATGACCTGTTCGGATTCGCCGGACTGGTCGGTATCAACGCCGACTATCTTGACGTTCTTATCCTTGTATTCGGCAGCTGCGCTCTTTACGGAGTCGAACATAGAACCGCCGCAGGCGAATACGACTTCGGTGCCTGCTGCATACCATGATGCGATCTGCGCCTGAAGCTCGGAGCTTGCCGAGAAGTTGTCACCGAATTTGTAGCTGTACTTGATTGTTACGGTCTTGCCGAGTTCAGCAGCTGCAGCGTTTGCGCCCTGAACGAAGCCATATCCGAAACGGTTGCAGGCAGGGTTGGTTCCGCCGCCGCCGGCAGTGAAGCCCAGCTTTTCATAGCCTTCCTTGACAACGGCATAGCCTGCAAGGTAACCGGATTCCTGCTCTTTATAAACAATTGCGGTGATGTTTGCGAAAGGAGTACCGACTTCTTTGCCGGTTTCATCAACCTTATCGGTGATTGTCCAGCCGTCAACGAACACGAATTTTACTTCGGGGTGTTCTGCTGCGACGGTACGGAGGGCGGTTGCCTGAAGGAAACCGGGAGTTACGATAACCTTTGCGCCGTTGTTAATTGCCTGTCTCATTGCGGCAATACGGTCATTATCGTTTGCGTCCGAGCCGTTTGCGGGCTGATAATACTTGACGGAGATGTTGTTTTTCTTGGCGTAGGCTTCAGCGCCTTCCCAAGTTCCCTGGTTGAATCCCTTGTCGTTGATCTGTCCTACATCAGTAACAACAGCGATCTCATAGGATTCTTTGCTACAGGATGCCATGGCGCAAAAGACGCCGAGAAGCATGACTGCGCACAACGCGATGCTGATTAGCTTTTTCATGATGCGACTCCTGTTTTTTATGAGAGGTTGACTCCTCTGTTATTGATTTTCGGTATATGTCCTATACCATTGTTTATTCTATCACGTCAAAGGTATGATGTCAAGGGAAAATGAAAAGTTTGTTGTATTTTCACGAAAAAACGGTATGCTGTTTGTGCAAATCAACAATGCGAAAGTTCGGATTTCGTGAACGCAAGAGGAATTATTTCATCAAGACTATATACATTGTGCTTTTCCGGAGTGCCGAGTATTACTTCAAAGTTCTTATCACAGAACTCCGCCATGACCTGCCGACATACTCCGCACGGGGTGCATAGTCCGGAAACTGTGTTTTCCGGACCGCCGACAATCGCAATTGCGACAAAGCTGCGCTCGCCTTCACTTACCGCTTTGAAAAAAGCGGTGCGCTCAGCGCAGTTTGTCGGTGAATACGAGGCATTTTCAATATTACATCCGGTATATATCTTACCTGACGAAGCAAGCAGCGCGGCTCCTACCCGGAAATGAGAATACGGAGTATATGCGTTTTCACGTGCCTTGGCGGCAAGATTCATCAATGATTCGTAATCTGTCATTGCTTTACCTCGTTCCAGAAGGATGTTCCCGCTGTACGCTCTTTGTTTACGCCGAAAATGTCAAGTACAGTTGCTCCGATATCTGCGAATGTCGAACGTGTGCCGAGGTTAACGCCGGGTTTGACGTGTTTTCCGTAAATCAGCATCGGTATGCATTCACGCGAATGGTCGGTTGAAGGGGTCGCGGGGTCACAGCCATGGTCGGCAGTTATGATGAGTATATCGTCGTCACGTAGCCTGTTAAGAAGTTCGCCGAGGCGTACGTCAAATTCCGAGACCGCAGCGGCATATCCGGGAACGTTGTTACGGTGTCCGTATACGCTGTCAAATTCGACGAGATTGACGAAACAAAGACCTTCGAAATCGCGGTCGGCAAAAGCTATCGTTTTGTCCATGCCATCCATGTTGCTGACTGTACGGTTGGATTCGGAAAGCCCGGAGCCGTTGAAGATATCATATATTTTACCGACGGAAATTGTTTCGTATCCGGCTTTCATGAGCAGATTGAGCATCGTGTCGGTTGGCGGTGTTATAGAAAAATCGTGTCTGTTCGCGGTGCGGGTGAAAGGATATTCGCCGGTGAAAGGGCGGGCTATGACGCGACCGACGCCATGTTCGCCGTTCAGAATTCTGCGGGCGATTTCGCAATAGCGGTACAGTTCATGAACCGGTATGACATCTTCATGCGCAGCGATCTGAAAAACGCTGTCGGCAGAGGTGTAAACGATGAGCTTTCCGGTTTTGATATGCTCTTCGCCGTAGTCTTTGATAACTTCTGTGCCGGAGTAGGGTTTGTTGCAAAGAATTTCTCTGCCGGTTTCTTTGACAAATTCGTCGATAACATCCTTAGGGAAACCATCAGGATATGTCGGGAGCGGTTTGGGAGAAATGATGCCAGCTATTTCCCAATGACCTATCGTCGTGTCTTTGCCCATAGAGGTTTCACATAGTCTTGCGTAGCTTCCGCCTGCTTCGCCGCTTGCTCTGCCTACCTTGTCAATGTGGAACAAGCCCAGCTTCGCCAGATTCGGCGCATTGAAATGGGGATCCTTCCGTATGGAAGCAAGAGTGTCACTCCCTTCGTCGCCGAAAGCGGCGGCATCCGGCGCATGACCGATGCCCATGCTGTCAAGTACGACAATAAAAACGCGTTTCATATGATAACACCTCTTTTTATTCGGCAATTTCGAGTGCGACTTCCATCATTTTTGTGAATGAAGTCTGCCGTTCTTCGGCTGTTGTATTTTCTTCGGGATATACGAACGAATCGCTGACAGTGCATATACAGAGTGCTTTTTTGCCGGCACGTGCGGCATTACAGTACAGAGCAGCCGATTCCATTTCTACGCCGAGCACCCCCATCTTTGCCCATTCCATGCCTGAATTTGCGTCGTCATAGAAAGTATCGGATGAAAGAATGTTTCCGACCATGAAATGCACACCGAGTTTTTCGCATTCCTTTGCGGCATGTTTTACAAGGTCAAAGTCGGCAATAGGGCAGAAGGTTCCGGGCAGGCGGTACTGTGATGCATAGTTACCGTTTGTGCAGGCACCCATTGCAATGATAATATCGCGGGCATGAAGTTTCGGCGAAAAAGAGCCGCATGAGCCGACACGGATTATCGAGGATACGTCATAGAAATTGAAAAGTTCATATGAATATATTCCTATCGACGGCTGTCCCATGCCCGACGCCATGACACTGACGCGTTTGCCCTTGTATGTGCCTGTGTAGCCGTGTATGCCGCGTACATTGTTGACGAGGAGGGCATCGGTCAGAAAATTCCTTGCGATATATTCGGAGCGGAGAGGGTCGCCGGGCATAAGAACTGTTTTAGCAAAGTCGTCCTTTGCGGCGGTTATGTGCGGTGTTGGTATCGGCATAATAGTGTTCCTTTCGTTGATTGCGTTATTTTTTTGCGCTTTCAAGCGCTTTTACGGCTTTTACGACACGGCTTGTGCCGAGACGGTCTGCGCCGAGAGCTATAAAATCCTCGGCGTCGGCAAGGTCGGATATGCCGCCCGCCGCCTTTACGCGGACTTTTGTGCCAACGTTTTCACGCATAAGGCGTACGTCCTCACGGGTTGCTCCGCCTGTTGAAAAACCTGTGGAGGTTTTTATATAGTCCGCACCTGCTTCGGTCACTATACGACACATTCTGAGCTTTTCGTCATCTGTAAGCAGGCAGGTTTCGATTATTACTTTCAGCACGCGGTCACCACAGAGACGCTTCAGCGCGGATATCTCATCGAGAACTGTTTCGTCCCTCCCTGAACGAAGGTCGCCGAGGTTGATGACCATATCGATTTCATCAGCTCCGTTTGCAAGGGCGTCGGCAGTTTCATACAGCTTTACGGCTGTTGTGGAATATCCGTTGGGGAAGCCTATTACAGTACATATTTTGAGCCTGTCACCGACATAATTCTTGGCTTTGCCCACAAAGCACGGAGGTATGCACACCGAAGCGGTGCGGTATTTCATTCCGTCGTCGCAGATTGCACGTATGTCGTCCCATGTCGCCGTCTGTGTAAGAAGGGTATGGTCGCAACGCGAGAGTATTTCGTTCAGTTCCATATATCATTCGTCCTTTACATTATATTACAAGCAAATGATAACACATTTTTTTATAAAATTCAAGCATTGTGTATGCAAAAACAGTCACTTTTAATAAAAAAATCATGCATCGCAGGATTGATTATACCGGCAAGGTATGATATAATATAAACGTAAAACACCGCTGAGGCGGTAGAGTGAGGACTTCTATGAATATTACAATTATCTGTGACGTACTCGGCGAAGCCAACAACGGCACCAGCCTTGCCGCGTTCAATCTCATACGTCATCTGAAGAGCAAGGGTCACAATGTCACGGTCGTCGCACCCGACGCGCCCGATGAAGAGGGTTTTGTTTCCGTACCGTCACTCGATCTGACGTTTATGCTCAACTGGGCGCTCCGTCTCAACGATGTTGTTCTTGCAAAACCGGACAAACAGCTTCTTGCCGACGCGATCAGGGATGCCGATGTCGTACATCTTCTTGTTCCGTTGCCGCTCTCGGTTGCGGCGGTTAAAATTGCAAAGGAAATGGACAAGCCCGTTACGGCGAGTTTCCATTGCCAGGCGGAAAACGTGACGGCTCACTTCGGGTTGATGGATTTTTCGTTTGCCAACAATGCGACCTATGAGGCGTTTTACAAACTTGTTTATCAGTACTGTGATTGCGTCCATTATCCCACCGATATGATTCGCCGCATTTTCGAGCGTGCGGTAGGGCACAAGACAAATGCTTATGTCATATCCAACGGCGTCAACGATTCGTTTGTGCCCCCGTCTCAGCCACCGCATAATGATAAATTTACGATTGTGTGTTCGGGTCGGTACAGCCGGGAAAAGGCACAGCAACAGCTTCTCAAGGCGGTCGCCATATCAAAGCACAAGGACGAAATACGCGTGATTCTTGCGGGTGACGGTCCACGAGGCAGTTACCTTAAAGCGCTTGCAAATCGTTTCGATATTGACGCGACCTTTGCTTTTTTCAGCCGTGACCAAATGGTGAAAACTCTCCAGAACGCTGATTTGTATGTTCATACGGCGATTATAGAAATTGAAGCCATTGCCTGTATGGAAGCGATATGCTGCGGCGCGGTTCCGGTAATATGCAATTCTCCGCGCAGTGCCACAAGATTTTTCGCAATAGGAGACAATTCGCTGTACGAGCAGTACGATATTGAGGATCTTGCGTCAAAAATCGATTACTGGTTCGAGCATCCCGAGGAAAAAGCGGAGCGCTCAAAGGAATACGATGCCACACGTCGCAGCTTTTCACAGCGTGAATGCATGGAGAAGATGGAAGCAATGCTCTTTGATGCTGTGAGGGGCAAATGAGAAGAACGATATATTACAAAGATATGCTGAACGACGATTTCGCCGACAACGGAATCAAACGCAAGAAGCTGCCGCGCGACTATCAGTATATATCAAAGGATCCGCTTCGGAAAACAGCTGATTTTATGCTGCATCATTTTGTGGCAACTCCGATTGCGTATATTTTTCAGAAGGTCGTATACCGTGAAAAAATCGTCAACCGCAAAGTTCTGCAACCGTATCTCATAAACGGCTTCTATATTTACGGTAATCATACCCGTGCTGCCGGAGATGCTTTTACTCCGCATCTCATAGCATTTCCGCGCAAGGCGTATATACTCGCTGCGCCCGAAGCGGTTTCTATCCCGATTGTCAGACATCTTGTCAAATCGCTCGGCGGTTTTCCGGTTCCGAGCGACGTTGCGGGGATGAAAAATTTTCATTCCTCGTTGCTTAAAAGGGCGGAGCATAACTGTATCACGATATATCCCGAAGCGCATATATGGCCGTATTTCACTCAAATCAGACCGTTTCTTGATGCATCATTCCGCTATCCGGCGGAGACGGGCAAGCCCGTTTTTGCGTTCACAGTGACTTATCACAAACGATTCCTCACAGCTTTACCGCGCACCGTTGTTTATATAGACGGTCCGTTTTTCGCAGACCCGTCAAAAAAAACACGCGAAAACCAGGCAATGCTTCGCGACAAGGTATATGAAGCAATGTGTCGCAGAAGCATCGAATCCGATTATTCCTATAATACTTATGTACCGGTTGAAAATGATGACGCGGATTGACTGAATTTATATTGTAAAAACCAAGGAGGCCGGAAATCCGACCTCCTTGAATTTTGCCGTTATGAAATTAAAAATTACTTATTCATTGCTTCCTGAACAGCGACTGCAACAGCAACGGTCATACCGACCATCGGGTTGTTGCCGGCACCGATCAGACCCATCATTTCGACGTGTGCGGGAACGGAAGATGAACCTGCAAACTGAGCATCGCCGTGCATACGACCCATGCTGTCGGTCAAACCGTAAGAAGCGGGACCTGCTGCCATGTTGTCGGGGTGAAGCGTTCTGCCTGTGCCGCCGCCGGATGCAACAGAGAAATACTTCTTGCCGGTTTCGTAGCATTCCTTCTTATAAGTACCTGCAACGAGGTGCTGGAAACGGGTGGGGTTGGTGGAGTTGCCGGTGATAGAAACGTCAACATCCTCATACTTCATGATTGCAACGCCTTCGAGAACGTCGTTGGCGCCGTAAACCTTGATCTTTGCCTTTTCGCCGGTGGAGTAAGGAACCTCTCTCACGACGTTGAGTTTGTTGGTGTAGAAATCGTAATCGGTTTCAACATAGGTGAAGCCGTTGATACGGGAGATGATGAAAGCCGCATCTTTGCCGAGACCGTTGAGGATAACACGGAGCGGAGTCTTTCTTACTTTATTTGCGGTTCTTGCGATACCGATAGCGCCTTCGGCAGCTGCGAAGGATTCGTGACCTGCAAGGAAGCAGAAGCACTTTGTATCATCGCGGAGAAGCATTGCTGCGAGGTTGCCGTGTCCGAGACCGACCTTGCGGTTTTCGGCGACGGAGCCGGGAACGGTGAAAGCCTGAAGACCGGCGCCGATGGTTTCTGCAGCTTCAGCTGCGGTTTTGCAGCCTTTCTTCAGCGCGAGAGCCGCACCGAGTGTATATGCCCATGAAGCATTGTCGAACGCAATGGGCTGGATGCTCTTTACGATCGTGTCAACGTCGATGCCCTTGGAAAGGCAGAGATCCTTACATTCTTCAAGAGAAGCAATGCCGTTCGCCTTGAGGAATTCGTTAATTTTGTCAATTCTTCTTTCGTAACCTTCGAACTTAACCATTGTAGTAGCCTCCTCTTATTCCTTTCTGGGGTCGATATACTTGACAGCTTCATCGTATCTGCCGTAGGACTTGATGTTCTTTTCATAAGCCTCCGCGGGAGCTACGCCGTTACGGATGGCTTCCATCATCTTTCCGAGATGAACGAATTTGTAGCCGATGACTTCGCCGTTTGCATCAAGACCGATGGAGAGAACATAGCCCTCAGCCATTTCGAGGTAACGTACGCCCTTCTTGTTGGTGGCAAACATTGTGCCGACCTGAGAACGGAGACCCTTACCGAGGTCTTCGAGGGATGCACCTACAGGGAGACCGTTGTCGGAGAAGGCAGTCTGGGTTCTGCCGTAAACGAGCTGTTTGAAGATTTCGCGCATTGCGACGTTGATTGCGTCACAGACAAGGTCGGTATTGAGAGCTTCAAGTATGGTCTTGCCCTGAAGGATTTCGGCGGCCATAGCAGCGGAATGGGTCATGCCGGAGCAACCGATGGTTTCGACAAGTGCTTCTTCGATGATACCGTTCTTTACATTGAGAGTGAGCTTGCAGGCACCCTGCTGAGGAGCGCACCAGCCGATGCCGTGTGAAAGACCGGAGATATCGCTGATCTGATACGCTTTTACCCACTTACCTTCTTCAGGTATGGGAGCAGGTCCGTGCTTCGGTCCTTTTGCGACCGTACACATACTTTCAACTTCGTGGGAGTAGTTAATCATAATGTTGTCCTTTCGATATATGTTAATTTATTATTTGATGATTTCGCCGTATACCTCGCCGGAAGCGCAGGCGGCGTTTGATTCGTCGGTATCGATGTGCATTGCGGCACTGAATTTTTCGCTGACTCTGACAACAACGTCGCCGAAAATCAAAGGACGTGCCGTGTCAAGCTTTACGCTGACAATCTGCTTGTCCGAAACACCGAATTCTTCGGCGTCCTTGGGAGTGAGATGGATGTGTCTCTTTGCAGCGATGCAACCTTCGGTAAGCTCAATTTCACCGCAGGGACCGACGAGCTTGCAGGGTGCACTGCCTGCGATATCGCCGCTTTCGCGAACGGGTGCTTTGACGCCGATGGTACGTGCGTCGGTGAGAGAAAGCTCAACCTGATTTGCCTTACGCACGGGTCCGAGAATCGAAACGTTCTTTATCGAACTCTTTGGTCCGACAACTTCGACCTTTTCCTCGCTTGCAAACTGACCGGGCTGGGAAAGATATTTTTTGACGGTGAGGGCATGTCCTTCGCCGAAAAGCGTGGCAAGAGCTTCTTCGGTCACATGTACGTGACGTGCGGAAGTCTCGACAAGTACTTTTGCCATATGTATTGATCCTCCTGTTTCATTTCATCATGATATTATACACTAAATTTTCTTGTCTGTAAAGCATTTTTCTCAAAAAATTTTTGTTGAAAAACGAGAAAAAATATGGTACAATATACTGTCAGAATATAATGTCACGCAATTGATGCATGCAATGATTAACAGGAAATATTTCCGTTGGAGGATTATATATTTATGAACCCGGTTTTTTCGGACAAAACAAAAGACCTTGCCCCTTCGGCAATAAGAGAAATATTCAAATCACTGACAGATCCCGAAATGATATCGTTTGCGGCGGGGAATCCGTCTCCGCAGTCTTTTCCGGTTGAAAAGATGTCACTCATTTCGCAGGATATCTTTCAAAACGACTATGTCAATGCATTTCAGTACAGTGTTACCGAGGGGTATACTCCGCTCCGCGAGCTGGTAAAAAAGCGACTGGCTTCTAAGTTCGGAATAAATTATCCCGACGATGAGCTTATAATTACAACGGGTGGACAGCAGGGGATTGACCTTACCGCCAAGGTGCTTTGCAACGAGCACGATGTGGTAATTACTGAGGATCCGTCATTTATCGGTGCGCTCAACGCTTTCCGTGCGTACAATACACGCCTTGTAGGGGTCGAAAATGAAAAAGACGGTATCAATGTCGAAAAGCTTGAAAAAGCGATAATTGAGAATCCTTACTGCAAACTGATATATCTTATCCCTACATTTCAGAATCCTTCCGGCACAACAATGTCGCTTGAAAAGAGGAAACGTGTCATTGAGCTTGCGAACAAATACGATAAGGTGATCCTTGAAGACAATCCGTATGGCGAGCTGAGGTTTGAAGGCGAGGACATTCCGACGCTGAAGAGTCTTGATACGGAGGACAGAGTTATCTATTGTTCTTCGTTTTCAAAGGTGCTTTCCGCCGGCATGCGTATAGGTTTTATTTGCGGCAATAAAGACATCATACAAAAAGTCGTTGTTGTCAAACAGGTCAACGACGTTCACACAAACATATTCTTTCAGATCCTCGCGGCGCGTTTCATAGAACGCTACGGACTCGACGAGCATATCGCATTCATACGACAGCTTTACAGAAACAAAGCTCATCTGATGCTTGACGAGCTTGAAAAAACATTTGACGGAGAGATCGATTTCACTCATCCGCAGGGCGGACTTTTCCTTTGGGGAACTATGAAAAGCGGCATGGATTCATCGGAATTCTTCAGGAAAGCAATTTCAGAAAAGGTTGCTGTCGTTGACGGTAAAACCTTTATGCCGACGCCCGGTGAATGTCATTCATTCAGACTGAATTATTCAACACCGTCTGATGAACAGATCGTTGAAGGAGTCAGGAGACTTTACAGAGCTTATCACAAATAATTTCGTTAAAAACGGAGGAAGTACATTGGCTAATTACGAGCGCAAGGAATACGATTCCCAAAGCATATCTTCACTTAAGGGCGCCGATCGCGTCAGAAAGCGTCCGGCTGTTATATTCGGTTCCGACGGTCTTGAGGGCTGTGAGCACACATTCATAGAAATTCTCGCAAACTCCGTGGACGAGTTTATTGCCGGATACGGCAAACAGATAAATGTCACCGTTTTCAATGACCGCTCGATCCAGGTTGAAGATTTCGGACGCGGTGTGCCTCTTGATTGGAACGAAAAGGAACAGCGCTATAACTGGGAACTGGTCTACTGCGAACTGTATGCCGGCGGTAAATACAATAATGACAGCAACGGCGCATACGAAATGTCGCAGGGATTAAACGGTTTAGGCGCCTGCGCAACTCAATATGCTTCCGAATTCATGGAAGTCACCGCTTACTCAAAAGGAACAAAGTACAGCATTGCGTTCAAAGCCGGATATCCGGTCGGAGAACTGAAAAAAGAGCCGTGTGCCAAAACAAGGACGGGTACGGTGCAGCGCTGGAAGCCGGACCGCGAGGTCTTTACCGATGTCAATATCCCGCGTTCCTATTTCCATGATGTGATGAAGCTTCAGTCAGTCGTAAACGGCGGTCTCAAGCTCGTTCTCAAATGGCAGGAGCAGAACGGCTCGTTTGAAACGGAAGAATTTTATTATGAAAACGGTCTCCGTGACTATGTAAACGAGCTTGTCGGTGTTGATTATATAACAGAACCTGTTTTCTATTCCGCTGAGCGGACGGGTCGTGACCGTGAGGACCAGACAGACTACAAATTGAAAATGGAATTTGCATTCTGCTTTTCCAATAATGTGAAGCTGATGCAGTATTTCCATAACGCCGCACATCTTGAGCACGGAGGCTCCCCGGAAAAGGCGTGCCGTTCCGCTTTCCTTTATGCGATCGACAAATACATGAAGGACAACGGAAAATACAAGGCGAAGGAATCGAAAATCACTTTCAGCGATATCGAAGAATGCCTTGTTTTCATATCGAATTCTTTTTCATCCCGTACATCGTATGAGAATCAGACAAAGAAAGCAATACAAAATGAATTCATAACCTCTGCGATGACGGATTATCTAAAGCGTTGTCTTGAAATCTATTTTATTGAAAATCCCCAGTGTGCGGAAAAAATAGTAAATCAGGTGCTGATAAACAAACGTAGCCGTGAGCAAAGCGAAAGTATTCGCACAAACACCAAGAAAAGGCTTACCACGACGCTTGATGTAAACAACAATGTTGAAAAATTCGTAAACTGCCGCAGCAGAGATCCGCTTAAGACGGAGCTGTATATCGTTGAGGGCGATTCGGCTCTGAGCAGCTGTGTTCTGGCGCGCGACTCGGATTTTCAGGCGATAATACCTGTGCGCGGCAAGACGCTGAATTGCCTCAAATCCACTTTTGAAAAGATACTTGCAAATGAGATTATAACCGACCTTTTGAAAATTATCGGCTGCGGTATCGAGATCAAAGGCAAAGGCATGAAGGATCAGCAGACATACGATCGGGAAAAGCTTCGCTGGAGTAAGATAATTCTGTGTACCGATGCCGATGAGGACGGATATCAGATACGAGCGTTGCTTCTTGCAATGCTGTTTAAACTGTTGCCGTCGCTTGTGCGCGAGGGAATAGTTTATATCGCAGAAACACCTCTCTATGAGATCAAAACAAAGGATGAGACCTATTTTGCGTATAACGAAAAAGAAAAAGCCGAGATACTTGCAAAAATAGGAAATGCCAAATATCAGATAAATCGCAGTAAGGGTCTCGGCGAAAACGACCCCGATATGATGTCGCGGACAACAATGCATCCTTCGACGCGTCGGTTGCTTCAAATAAAGATGGAAGATGAAGCAAAAACGATACAGATGTTTGACATCCTTATGGGCGATCGTGTCGAGCCGCGCAAAGTATACATCGAAAAGTACGGCGCAAAATTCCTGCCTATGGCGGATTATTAAGGTGACGATATGGCAAAGAAGAAAATCGAAAAAGAAATATTGCCGCCCGCACCGATTGAAATCGGTGAAATATCGGACGTTGTCGAAACAAATTATATGCCGTATGCGATGAGCGTCATTGTCTCACGTGCCATTCCCGAAATCGACGGTTTCAAGCCGTCCCATCGAAAACTCCTTTATACAATGTATAAAATGGGTCTTATGACAGGGCAAACGACAAAATGCGCGAAGGTATCTGGTGCGACGATGAACCTCAACCCTCACGGCGACGCTTCGATTTACGAAACGCTGGTGAGACTTACAACAGCGCGTGAATCGCTGCTCCATCCTTTTATTGAGTCAAAGGGAACATTCGGCAAGCAGTATTCCGACCTGCCTTACGCTGCCTCACGTTATACGGAATGCAAGCTCGATAAATTCTGCGAAACGATTTTTGAGGGTATCGATAAGGACGCTGTTGATTTCGTTGACAGTTATGACCATACATCGACAGAACCGGTACTTCTCCCGACTGCATTCCCGAACATTCTTGTCTCTCCCAATTCGGGTATTGCCGTCGGATTGGCGAGCAGAATATGCTCCTTCAACCTTGCGGAAGTATGCGATCTGACCTCTCTTTACCTCAAAAACGGCGCTGTGAGCGATGACGAGCTTATGGACGTATTGAAAGCACCTGATTTTTCCACCGGCGCATATATTATATACGACCGCGCAAAAATGCTTTCAATTTATAAAAAAGGCGAAGGCACATTCAAAGTCCGTGCAAAGTATACCTATGACAAGTCTGAGCGACGTATTCTGATCGAAGAAATACCGTATACAACGACTGCGGAAAAAATAAAGGATGCAATCGTCAAACTGGTTCGGGACGGCAAACTTAACGACATTTCGGATGTCAGAAACGAAACGGATCTCAAGGGCCTTCGTATTGCGATTGATCTGAAGCGCGGTGCCGTCGATCCCGAAAAGCTTATGGCAAAGTTGTTCAGGGCAACGCCATTGGAGGACACATTTGCCTGCAATTTTACTGTACTTATCGGCGGCTCGCCGCGTACTCTCGGCGTTATGGAGCTGATCGATGAGTGGTGTGCTTTCAGAATCGAATGCCTGCGCCGTATTTATATTTATGATTGCGGCAAAAAAAAGGATAAGCTGCACCTCCTTTACGGTCTCAAGGAAATACTTCTTGATATCGATAAGGCAGTTCGTATAGTACGTAATACAGAGCTTGAAGCCGATGTGGTTCCCAACCTGATGGAAGGCTTTGGGATTGACGAGATCCAGGCTGAATACGTTGCTGATATAAAGCTCAGATATATGAACAGAGAATATATTCTGAAACGTATTGATGAGATTGATGATCTCGAAAAAGAAATCGCAGAGCTTGAAGAAATTATCAACAGCGATAAAAAAATCAAGAATGTGATAGTTAAACAGCTTGCGGACATAAAGAAAAAATACGGTAAACCGCGTAAAACTCTGCTGATATACGGTGAAGATGTTGGCACCGATATCAGCCTTGAAGAAGAGCATGAGGAATATCCGGTTGTCGCTTTCCTCTCAAAGGACGGATATTTCAAGAAATGTCTGCCGAGTTCACTGAGGGTGAGTGATAATCACCTGTATAAGGAAAATGATTCATTGCTTACTTCATCGGAAACAACAAACTGCTCGGAAATTCTGTTTTTCACATCATCGGCGCAGGTATACAAAGCACATCTTTATGATTTCGGAGTCCTCAAAGCAAGCCAGATGGGGGCATACGTCCCGGGTGCGCTTACAATGGATCCCGGTGAAAAGACAGTTGCAATGCTTTGCTTGAACAATTACGACGGCGATATAGTACTTTTCTTCGCAAACGGAAAGGGTGTCCGTATACCGCTGGACAGTTATAAAACGGTAAATAATCGCCGCAAGCTGGTTAAAGCATTTTATGCCGACAGCCCGCTCATTGCATTGTTTAAACTCGGTGAATGCGGTGAATATCTCCTGCGTACAGATAACTGCCGGGCATTGCTTGTCAATGTTGAGCAGATAGTACGCAAAACGACGCGTACCTCATCCGGCAGTCAGCTTATCACGCTGAAAAAGGGAGCGTCAGTTGTTTCTGTCGAGCCGTATAATCCGACGGTTAAGCCGCTGCAGAAAGAAAGCAAATACCGCAAGTCCGTGCTTCCTGCTGCAGGTGCGGTGTTCGAGGATTTTGATCCGGAGATACTTCAGCAGACGCTTATAAATTGATTTGGGAGTGATTATGAATGAGGAACGGTAACTGGATCTTCAAAAACAAGCAAAGCTTTGCTATCAGTATGCTTTTCATATCATGCATTACTGCCGTGGCGTTCATATTCGATACGACGGCGGGTGTGATCAGCCTGTTCCTTTTTGCGGCGTATACCGTTTATATGGTTCTTTATATAGTGCTTGAAAAGCGCTCTTCGATGAATGAAAATACGAAAAAAACCATTGCGGCACACACGTTTGACTATCTTGAGAAACTTGATTATCCCGCTCTTCTTGTCAGCAGTGACAACCGTATATCATGGTTCAATAAGGCATACAGCGATGTGTATCCGGAGCTGACTATACGCTTTGATGACAAGTGTACCGACATTGACAACGGGTTTGTTTCAAACGAAAATATTGATGCTGCTTCCGAAAACAGCTCGCTTTTCAGTAATGTAATAAAAAACGGAAGGTATTACAATATCTCAACGTATCGCATATTGGCTGGCAACAATCATTACACACTCGTTGTCTGGAATGATATTACTGAGTTGCACAGAATAAAAGCCGAACTTACCGACGCCAATGTTCTGGTCGCGTTCATCGTTGTTGACAACATCAGTGAGGTCTCACAGGGAATGCAGGACAAATACCGTGAGGTCAGTGCCAGAATCAGCACAACACTCAGCGATTGGGCGGGCGGCTTTGGCGGTATCGTCAAAGAGTATGAACGGGACAGGTATATCATGTTCTTCGAAGAACGATTTATCGATGAACAGATGGCTAACAAATTCGATATTCTCGACAAGATTTCGGAGCTGTCGCCGGACGAAGCGGGAAGTATACCAATGACCGTTTCGATGGGCATATCGCGCATAAAAGGCACGCTTTCCGAAAAAGAGGCTGCTGCAAAGAGTGCGCTTCAGCTTGCTTTGCAGCGCGGCGGTGCTCAGGTTGTTGTGAAGACCGAAACCGAAAATGAAATCTTCGGCGGAAAGACCAAAACCGTTCAGAAAACAACCAAGATTAAATCACGGATTATTTCCGCACGTCTTGTTTCAGCTATGAAAGCAAGCGGTAATATTCTTGTCATGGCGCATCAGAACCCGGACTTCGATGCGGTTGCCGCCTCGGTAGGTATAGCACGCCTTGCGCTGTTCCTCGGCAAACGGGTTAATATCATCACGGATCTTAAGAATAGTTCCTTCATCTCATCGAAGGATATGCTTCGGAATATTCGCGATTATGATACTGTGTTTGTCGATTCGGTTTACGGTCAGGATTTGCTTACGCCTGATTCACTGCTGGTTATTGTCGATGCAAGCAATCCGCTTGTTTTTGAATCACCGGATATATATAAAAACTCGCTTCGTACTGTTATAATCGATCATCATCGCCAGGCAATGCAGTTCCCGGTTGAGCCGATGATAACATATGTAGAGCCGACAGCGTCGTCAGCAAGCGAGCTTGTCAGTGAGATCCTTGAATATGCATTGCCGTCTATGACACTGTATAAAGAGGAATCGGAGCTTCTTATGGCGGGTATCTTCCTCGATACTCAGAACTTCACACGTAACGTAGGTATACGTACCTTCAGCGCTGCTGTGTATCTGAGAAGCGAGGGCGGAAATCCGGGCAAGGCACAAGCTCTTTTTAAGTCAGAGCTTTCGGAATTCAGAAAGCTTGCGGAATTTGAGCGCAATATCATGATATTCCGCACTATATTCGCAATCTCCCAGTATGAGCTTGACAACGATGAGGAAAACCGTGTCGTTGCCGCACGTGCTGCAGATCGTATGCTTCAGATCGAAGGAATACGTGCGAGCTTCACGCTCTCATCGGTTGGTGAATCAATTCACGTCTCTGCGCGCAGTGATGCAAGCGTGAATGTCGGACTCATACTTGAAAAGCTTGGCGGAGGCGGCCATTACGACTCAGCCGGCGCAAGACTCACGGGCGTCACTATGAAGGATGCTCTTGTGATGCTCAGAGAATCAATTGTCAATTACTGTGAAAAATCCTGAAAGGAATAAATTAAAATGAAAGTACTACTTCTCGCAGATGTAAAAGGAAAAGGAAAAAAAGGTGACATCGTCAATGCTCCCGACGGATATGCCCGTAACTATCTGTTTCCGAACGGACTTGCCTCAGAGGCAACCGCACAGGTGCTGAATGATGTCAAAAATAAAAAAGAAGCAGAAGAATTCAGAAAATCCGAAGAAAAGAAAGCTGCTCTCGCAAACAAGGAAAAGCTTGACAATGCTTCTGTTGTCTTCAAAACGACAGGCGGTGTTGACGGACGGTTGTACAGTGCCGTTACCGCAAAGGATATTGCCGAAAAAATCAGCACTGTCCTCGGCGTTGAGGTGGATAAAAAGAAAATCGTCATTGCTGACAACATTAAAACCGTCGGTGAATACAACGCAACAGTCAAGCTCTATCCCGAAATTTCGGCAAAGGTCAGGATAATCGTCGAAGCCTGAGTATAATCTCCCGATTTCGGCATAAATGAGGTAAATCATGCCTGATATTGATATCATAAAGCAAATGCCGTATTCGCTTGAGGCTGAACAGGCGCTTCTCGGTGCAATAATCATTGACCCTGCGCTTCTGAATGAGGCGGTTACGCTTCGCGCTGATGATTTTTACATTGAGCACCATAAGCTGATATACAACGCACTCAAGGACCTTTTCAGCCTCAACAAGAATATTGACATCGTTACTCTTATCAATTACATAAATAATTCGCCCAAAGACAGCGATTTCGACAATGCGCGCTACATTAAAACGCTTTGCGAGCTTGGGGCCGCCTGTACCAATATAACGGATTATATTGAGATTATAAAGGACAAGGCGTTACTTCGTTCCCTGATCGATGCGTCCCGCAACATTTCGGACAAGGCATTCAACGATGGCGGCGACGCGAAGCGTGTTGTTGAATACGCCGAGCAACAGATATATGATCTTGCCGGCGATAATATCAATAACGGCTTTGTCAAGATAGACGAGATCATTGTTGACAACTATAAGGAATTCCAGCGTATAATGCAGAATCCCGATCAGGTCGAAGGTGTCAAAACGGGTTACTCGGAGCTTGATAATTACTTCGTATCGCTCGGCGCGGGAGATCTTGTCATTGTCGGTGCACGTCCCGGTGTCGGTAAAACTACGTTCTGTATGAATATTGCGGCAAACATAGGAAAGGCGTACAAAGACGGTGATGTTGCTATTTTTTCGCTTGAAATGAGCAAGGAATCGCTTGTCAACCGCATGCTTTCTGCCGAAGCTAATGTCGATAACTATACAATACGACGTGCGTCGTTTTCGACTCCCGAATGGGAAGCGATTACTATGGCGTGCTCAACGCTTTCAAATACACGTATTTATATCGACGACACTCCATCGACAACAACGACCGATATGAAAGCAAAGCTGAGAAGACTTGATAATCCGAAAATCGTTATCATCGACTATCTTCAGCTTATTGAATGCGACAAATATTCCGATAACAAAGTTTTGCAGGTCGCCGAGATAACCCGTTCGCTGAAGCTTATCGCAAAAGAGATGAAAATCCCAATTATCCTTTGCTCACAGCTTTCGCGACCGAACAAAAACGTCAAGGAAAAACGTCCCATGCTGTCTGATCTGCGCGACTCGGGTGCTATTGAGCAGGACGCAGATATTGTCATGCTGCTTTATCGTGATGATTATTATGACAACAGCGGAAACGCCGATCAGGATCCGACAAAACAGCAGGTAATAGAATGTATTATCGGTAAGAACCGACACGGTGCAACCGGAACGGTTAAGTTCGCATGGCACGGTCAATACTTTAAGTATGTAGCCATTGAGGAGGGACACGATGAGCCGGCGGGACACTAAGCTTCGTCTCAATGTTATTCATACTATTGATAGGGAAGACTTGCTTAACGGTGTATCGGGTGTTTTGTGTTGCCTCTCAGGTGGAGCCGATTCTGTGACACTTCTTGATGTAATGCTTTCACTGCGTCAAAGATACGGAATCTCGATTTCGGCTGTTCACGTCAATCATGGGATACGCGGCAACGAAGCAGACCGCGATGAAATGTTTTGTAAAGAACTGTGCTCAAAATACGGTATAAAGCTGTATGTAAAAAGGGGCGACGTGCCGTCATACGCAAAAAGCAAAGGTATTTCCACAGAGCTTGCGGCAAGGGAAGTACGCTATTCGCTTTTTGAAGAAGCACTTTCCGAATCCGGAGCAGAAGTTGCCGCGACTGCGCATAACGCGAACGACAACGCCGAAACTCTTCTTTTCAATATAATACGCGGAACATCACCGACCGGTATCTGCGCTATTCCGTACAAACGGGATCGTTACATCAGACCGCTGCTTTGTGTTACGCGCGAACAGATAATGGCGTACGTCGCTGAAAATGAGCTTTCGTATGTTATCGACAGCACGAACGGTGATGACGATTATACGCGAAATTTCATCCGTCATAATATCATGCTTCAGTGCATCAGGCTGAATCCGTCGTTTGTTTCTGCGGTAACACGGCTGACCGATGGCGCAAAAGCCGATGAACGTCTTATTGCATCATTGGGTCTCGACCGCAAACGAAATGTTGTTGAATTCCTTGAAACGAACGGAATTCACGGCGTCAATCACGATATGATTTCGAAAATTGCCACGGCGCTTCAATCGGGTGGAAGTCATGATTTCATATTGACCGCAGGCAGGATGATTTGCACGGAAAACGGAACACTTTTGTTGCGCGACGATGCGTGTGAAACGTATAATTATTCATTTGCAAGACTTCGGGAAGGACAAAATGCGTTTTTCGGCGGTAAGGTATTGATCAATTCCGTTCTGTCGCGCGAAAATTTCAGAGAGATTTACAAAACGTTAACAACACACGGTCATCTTTCTGCTATTATAACTGATAATGTCGTCGTAAGAAACCGCCGCGCTGGCGATGCGGTTTGTGTCAACGGAATACACAAATCGGTAAAAAAAGAGCTTATAAACCGTAAAATCCCACGCAGAATGCGCGATGTTATCCCGGTTTTCTGCGTTGATGACAAAATTGCTTTCGTTCCGTTTGTCGGGGTTGACGATGATTTTTCTCCGCATGGAGATACAAGCCTCAAAATTTCAGTTTATTTTAACCTTGATTAATATCATCATACATATGGAGGCAGGTGCATTATGAAATCAAATAAGAGAATGATCCTCTTTTACCTCTTTTTCATTGTTGCGATTGTTGTTGCGGCGACTGCTTTTTCAAACAGCGGCAATACAAAAAAAGTCAAATACAGTGATATTACAGAGTATTTTTACAACGAAGAGGTCAAGGAAGTTGTTGTAAACCAAAATGATGTTTTAATCCTGACACTCAAAAACGGCTATTCCGTTGAGTATCAGTTCTCTAACCTCAGCCTGACGATGTTCGTAAATGAAATGCAACCGCTTATCGTCGAACAGCAAAAAGCGGGCATTATCACTTCAGTTGACTATCTTCCCGCAACGACATTACCTTGGTGGGTTTCGTTCCTGCCATATGTTCTTGTCATTGTTGTGTTGATCATCTTCTGGTGGTCTTTCATCAAGCGTGCTTCTGGGACAAACGGCAATATGGGCGGCGGCATCGGCGGAAGAATGAATTCGTTCAGCAAGGCGAGAACAAAGCTCGGTTCTGATGAAAAACACAAAGTGCTGTTTTCCGATGTAGCAGGTGCTGATGAAGAAAAGGAAGTGCTTCAGGAGGTTGTTGAATTTCTGAAGAATCCCGAAAAATTCCAGAAACTCGGCGCCAAAATACCGCGCGGTGTTCTGCTTGTCGGCGCGCCGGGTACCGGAAAAACTTTGCTTGCAAAGGCGGTCGCAGGCGAATCTGGCGTTCCGTTCTTCTCGATCTCGGGTTCTGATTTCGTTGAAATGTATGTAGGTGTAGGTGCATCGCGTGTCCGTGACCTTTTCGAAACGGCAAAGAAGTCCGCTCCTTGCATCATTTTCATTGATGAGATCGATGCTGTCGGACGTCACAGAGGCGCCGGTTTGGGTGGCGGTCACGACGAACGCGAACAGACTCTCAACCAGCTGCTTGTTGAAATGGACGGATTCGGCGTAAATGACGGCGTTATTGTCATGGCGGCGACAAACCGACCCGATATTCTCGACCCTGCGCTTCTCAGACCCGGACGTTTTGACAGACAGGTTACAGTCAACTATCCCGATATCAAGGGGCGTGAGGAAATAATCAAGGTTCACGCACGTAACAAGCCTTTCGAACCGGATGTTGATTTTGCGGTTCTTGCAAAGAGTACAAGCGGATTTACGGGCGCCGATCTTGCAAATCTCCTTAATGAAGCTGCACTTCTTTCGGCGCGCAAAGGCAAAGCACTTATCGGTATGAACGAGCTTGAAGAAGCGACCATAAAGGTCATTGTCGGGCCGCAGAAGAAGTCCCGTATCATAAAAGAGGAAGAAAAACGCGCTACGGCATATCATGAAGCCGGACACGCAATTGTCGGACATATGCTCCCGTCTCAGGATCCCGTCCATCAGGTATCAATCATTCCCAGCGGACGAGCTCTCGGATATACGCTTTCACTCCCTCAGGAGGATAAGTACAGCGTGTATAAAAATGAGATGATCGACAGCATAGCGGGATTGCTCGGTGGTCGTGTCGCGGAAAAGCTTGTGCTTCACGATATTTCCGCAGGAGCTTCCAATGATATTCAGCGTGCAACTGAAATCGCGCGTAAAATGGTCACTCAGTATGGTATGAGTGATACGCTCGGTCCGATAGTATTCGGCACCGGCCATGAGGAGGTTTTCCTCGGAAAAGAATTCTCGCAAACACGTAACTATTCCGAAAAAATTGCCGCACAAATTGATGACGATGTTCATGCCATAATTGAAAAAGGCTACCAGCTCGCAGAAAAAATACTTCTCGAAAACATGGAAACGTTGCATTTTATTGCAGAATATCTGACCAAGAACGAGATTATGGACAGAGACCAGTTTGAAGAAGCATTCAAGCCTGGAGTCACCGAAGCTGATCTTGACGCGATACGCGACAGCAAACGTAAGAAGAGTCGTGATGAAAACGAACGCCGCAGAGCCGCTGACAGCACTAAGGAAAATGATTCTGCTGTTGCTGATGAGCAAACCGGGAAAGACAATTCTGATTCATGAACTTAAGGCTTCACGGCGTAATTCCGATGTGCAATTGCGCAGTCAGATTTTTCGTCAGATGAAACAAAAACTCTCAGGCTGTAGTGGAACTACAGATAAGAATTTTTTTGAAATATGACGGAAAAGATGCAAGCAAGTGTGCCGCTCGGGCTTTGCGCGGTGATGCCTTAAATAAACCGGATGAGTATCAAAGCTCATCCGGCTTTCATTATGTGCATGAAAAAACAGCCGGATTTTTTCAATCCGGCTGAAAATCATTTCTTAAAGAATTTGTCGAAAAAGGATTTTTTCTTTGAGTAGTTCTTTATGTCACAGCTGTCTCCGAAAGCCATGAGCGCTTCTTTTTGCTTTTGAGTCAGGTTCTTAGGAACCTCTACATTCACTGTAACATACAGATTGCCGCGGCTACCGCCGTTTGTACTTTGGATTCCTTTACCTTTCAGGCAGAATACGGTACCTGTCTGAGTTCCTTCGGGAACGCTGAATTCGCTTTTGCCTTCAAGCGTAGGAACTTCAACCTTGCCGCCGAGAGTTGCCTCGACAAAAGTTATCGGAATTTCGCAATATAGGTTATTTGCACGGCGTTCAAAGAAGTTGTGAGGTTTCACGCTTACCATAATGATAAGATCGCCTGCGGGACCGCCGTTTTCGCCGACACAACCCTGACCGCGGAGAAGCACACGTTCTCCGTCTGCGATACCAGCCGGTATGTTGAATTCAATACGTTTCTGCTTTTTTATGCTACCTGCACCCTTGCAGGTCGGACATGGAGTCTTGATGATCTTACCTTTACCGCGGCATGCGGAGCAGGGACGTACCGTCTGCATGGTTCCGAAAGCGGTACTTTGACTTACTCTGACACTGCCCGTACCGTGACAGGTGGGACATGTTTCGGCAGTCGTGCCTTTTGCGGCTCCGCTGCCGCCGCAGTCGGAACAATTCTCAATGCGCGAATATGTTATTTCCTTTTTGCAGCCGAATGCAGCTTCTTCAAAAGTGATAGTCAGATTATAACCGATATCGTCACCGCGCTGAGGTGCATTACGCGATGAACGGGATGAGGAACCACCACCGAATCCGCCGCCGAAGAATGAACCGAAAATATCACCGAGGTCAACATTGAAATCACCGAATCCGCCGCTGCCGAATCCACCATAGCCTGCCCCTGCAGACGGATCAAATGCGGCATGACCGTATTGATCATACTTCCTGCGTTCGTCGGCGTTGGAAAGAACGCTGTACGCTTCATTGATTTCCTTGAATTTTGCTTCCGCATCTTTGTCACCCGGGTTTGCATCCGGATGATATTTTTTTGCAAGGGAACGGTATGCTTTTTTTATTTCGTCGTCGGAGGCAGTCTTGGAAACGCCAAGCACCTCATAATAGTCTCTTTTTTCTGCCATATATAATCTCTCATTCGTTAATCATATTTTATTGCCGAAGGCACACATGAGATACGCAAATATGTGCTTTCGGCAATAAGCGGAGCAGTTTGCTCCGCTTATTAAGGTTATTTGTTTTTTGCTCAGCTGTCGGACTTATCGGTGAAGTCGGCGTTATAAACACCACCGTCTCCGTTATTATCGTTGCCGTTGTTTGCGTTGGGATCGAAGCCTGCGTTCTGAGCGCCTGCAGCTTCGCTGTTTTGCTGATAGAGCTTTGCGGAAATGTCGTAGAAAGCCTTTGAAAGTGCTTCGGTATCAGCCTTGATGGCATCCGTGTCGCCGCCCTTGACGGTTTCCTTCAACTTTTCAATTGCCGCTTTGACAGGAGCTTTTTCGGCTTCACTGACCTTGTCGCCGATATCGGTAAGAGTCTTTTCAGACTGGAATATCATATTTTCGGCGTTGTTTTTGGTCTCAACGGCTTCCTTCTGCTTTTTGTCTTCGGCTGCGTGCATTTCGGCATCCTTGACTGCCTTGTCGATATCTTCCTTGCTCATGTTCGAGGAGGACTGGACGGTCACATGCTGTTCCTTGCCGGTGCCTTTATCTTTTGCGGTGACATTAACGATACCGTTTGCATCGATATCAAAGGTGACTTCGATCTGAGGTACTCCTCTGGGAGCGGGTGCAATACCGTCAAGAACAAATCTGCCGAGGGTGGTGTTATAAGCAGCCATCTCACGCTCGCCCTGAAGAATATGGATTTCAACGGAGGTCTGACCGTCAGCGGCAGTGGAGTAAACCTGACTCTTCTGGACAGGAATTGTGGTGTTTCTGTCGATTATCTTATTGAACACGCCGCCGAGAGTTTCAATGCCGAGCGAAAGGGGAGTTACGTCGAGCAGCAAAAGGTCTTTCACATCGCCGCCGAGAACGCCGCCCTGAATTGCGGCACCGATTGCTACGCATTCATCGGGGTTGATACCCTTGAAGGGCTCTTTGCCAAAGAAGTTCTTGACAGCGTCCTGAACAGCAGGGATACGCGTTGAACCACCGACAAGAAGAATCTTGTCAACCTGATTGGGCTTCAGACCTGCATCGGCAAGCACCTGCTTGACAGGATTTATTGTCTTTTCGACAAGATCAGCGGTAAGCTCATTGAACTTTGCTCTAGTGAGCGTTGCTTCAAAGTGTTTAGGACCGGTTGAATCGGCAGTTATGAAAGGCAGGTTGATGTTTGCGGATGCGACACCAGAAAGTTCAATCTTTGCATTTTCTGCGGCGTCCTTAAGTCTCTGGAGAGCCATTTTGTCGCTTCTGAGGTCAATGCCATTTTCGGCTTTGAAGGTATCTGCAATCCAGTCAATGATGCGTTTATCGAAGTCATCACCGCCGAGACGGTTGTTGCCGGCAGTTGCGAGAACTTCAAATACGCCGTCACTGATTTCAAGAAGAGAAACATCGAATGTGCCGCCGCCGAGGTCGAAGATGAGAATCTTCTGGTTGACATCTTTATCAAGACCGTATGCAAGTGCGGAAGCGGTGGGCTCGTTGATTATCCGAAGGACATCAAGACCTGCGATCTTACCTGCATCTTTTGTTGCCTGACGCTGAGCGTCGGTGAAGTATGCAGGGACAGTGATGACAGCCTTTGAAACAGGTTGACCGAGATATGCTTCTGCATCCGCCTTGAGCTTCTGAAGAATCATTGCGGAGATTTCCTGGGGAGTGTATTTTTTACCGTCGATTTCGACTTTAAAATCAGTACCCATCTCTCTCTTTATGGAAATAACGGTTCTGTCGGGGTTGGTGATAGCCTGTCTCTTGGCGACCTGACCAACCATTCTTTCACCGTTCTTGCCGAATGCTACAACGGACGGTGTGGTTCTCTTTCCTTCGGGATTGGGGATGACAATAGGCTCGCCGCCTTCATAAACTGCAACGCAGGAGTTAGTGGTACCGAGGTCGATACCGATAATTTTGCTATTAGTGTTGGACATAATTAAAATCCTCCGAAATATATAAAATAATTTTTTAACTCAGTTGACGACCTTGACCATGGCGTGACGTATAACTTTACCGTTCATAGTGTAGCCTTTCTGCAAGGTCTGTAATACGAGGTTTTCACCTTTTTCGGGGTCATCATCGTGTATGATGGCATTGTGCAGATTGGGATCAAATTCTTTGCCGTCGGATTCAATCTCTTTGACACCGAGTTTATCGAATATATCGTTCATCTGCTTGACAATCATTCTGAAGCCTTCGTTGTCTTTTTCGTATTCAAGAGCACGCTCGAGATTGTCGAGCAGTGGAAGAAAAGCCTTCACTGCCGTAGCATACGCATCGGTATAAGCATCAGTCTTTTCCTTCGCGGATCGTTTTCGATAATTATCGTATTCGGCGTAAAGCCTTACATACTTATCATTCTGTTCATCAAGCTGCTTGCGCATTTTGGCTTCTGCAACCGATATATTCTCGTCTTCCGGAGCGGTGTGGCATTCATTTGATTCCGCGGTATTTGCATCAGCTTCTTTTGCAGTCACCTCAGTATTTGCATCAGCTTCTTTTGCGTTCACCTCTTCATCAGGAATACTATTGTTCTTGTTGGTTTTCTTTTCGTCTTTACTCATTGGTGATGTCTCCATTTTCGTTATGATGACCGGAAAGACCGGCAACAATATAATTAAGTCCCGCAATAACCTTCTTATAATCCATGCGTTTCGGGCCGATTACGCCGATTGCACCGACCCGTTTGCCGTCAATGCTGACGGGATGAACAACAAGACTGGAATCATCGACAGGAAGCTGGTCAGTGTCGCTTATAAGTACATTGACCTTTTCGCCGTCAGATTTTGTGACAGCATCGGCAATTGCGCTACGCTCTTCGAGCATATCAAGTGCCTGTTTTGCTTTCGTTACAGAAGAAAATTCCGGATAATCGAGAAGTTTGGTTGCGCCTTCAACGTGAATTCGACGTTCCTGAACGTCGGCAAGAATATCATAAATCGCACGCACAAACGGGGAAGAGAAATGACTCAGTGAACCGAGCTTTTCTTCAAAGCTGAAAATCAACGGCATCGTAAGTTTATCTGCAGTCACACCGATAAATGTATTGTTCAGCGCATCAGTCACGGCAGAAAGTTGCTCACGCGTGATTTCGTCGCGCAGACTAAGCTGACGGCTTTTCACAGGTTCTTCATCGGAAATAACGACAAGTAAAACGGAATGCGTATCGATAAAAACCGTTTCAAAACGCTTCGGGCATATTCCGGAATCATCACAGAAGGAAAACGATGTGTAGTTTGTCATCTGGCTGATGATACGGCTTGCCTTTTCAAGAACGGTACCAACTTCATTTACTTTGAATGTCATTAGTTCATTCAATAGTTTAATCTCATCGATTGAGAGCAGATATTGTTCCATCAGATCGTTTACATATATTTTGTAACCGAGTGAAGTCGGAACACGACCGGCAGACGTATGAGGCTGTCGCAGATAGCCCATTTCTTCGAGGTCATTCATTTCGTTTCTGATTGTCGCGCTTGACACCGCAAACTGATCGCTCGTAGTAAGAAGCTTTGAACCTACCGGCTCGCCGGAAGCGATGTATGAATCAACAATTGACTTCAGAATCTTTTTCTTGCGTTCTGTCAATTCCATTACTCAAGCCCCCTTTGTTTTAGCACTTAAACGCCTCGTCTGCTATCGGCAACTAATATAGCACTGTTTCTAGCGTTTGTCAATAGATTTTGAAAAGAAAAGTGTTAACAAATTGTAAACGTTTTAAGCACTTGCGCAGCAAGAGTGCTAAAACAAGAAATTAAAAGAGGATTAAAACGGTGTTAAGACGCTACCGATATTATTATGAGTGCGTATGTAGCATTATAGAAGACAAAAACTACACGTGATTATCAGATAGGTGCGATAATACAGTTTGTGCAATTTACCAGCCCAAAAGTGTCGATTTTTCCGTCGTCGCCTGATTACCGAAAAAAGAAATCAATATTTTGTTGTGAAGCGTTTGCGACAACACAATATCGGCCCTCGGTTTACTTAGTTAACATAATTACAATTACATAATTATTAGTAATAATAAACAATGTTTTGAAAATATCAAATTACCCCTTGCAAAAATCAACAGAATGTATTATATTATTATTACACCGCGAGCGGAGCAAACGGCACATATCCATTATTCTTTCGGAGATATTATCATGAATGGTGACAAACGTACCTGGGAACATACCTTTGCATTTATAGGCGCGGGTAATATGGCTTCCGCGTTTATTTTCGGATTGGTCGACAAAGGTGCGTGCAACCCAGGTGACATAATTATACATCGCCGTGATGCATCGAAAAACGGCATATATATTTCAAAAGGTTATCACATCTGTGAAGATTACGTCAGGACATTCTCGACTTCTAAATTCATTTTTCTCGCCGTAAAGCCTGTGCAACTCCAAGCGGTACTTCAGCAACTTGCGTCAAGCGGTGCTGATTTTTCCGATTCTGTTTTTGTTTCAGTTTGTGCGGCTGTTTCATGTGATCTTATCTGCCGTTGGCTTGGCTGCAAGGTGCCTGTTGTCCGCGTTATGCCGTCGACTCCCATAACAGTTGGTTTGGGCACTTGTGCCGTGAGTCACAATGAGTTTGTCCCAAAAAAAGATTTTCAGCTCATTTGTCGTATGTTTTCCGCTGTCGCCGAGGTGTCGGTTATTCCTGAAGACATGCAAAACGCTGTGATATCTGTCAATGGTTCTTCGCCTGCGTATTTTTATTTGTTCGTAAAGGCAATGCTGTCTGCCGCAGAGCAACAGGGCATTTCCTCTTCGGCGGCTCTTCCGTTGATTCTCAAAACGATGGAAGGCAGTGCAGAGATGATCCGTCGTTCCGCTTGCTCTATTGATGAGCTCATAAGAGCTGTGTCATCTCCCGGCGGTACGACTCTTGCCGCACTCAAGGTTTTTTACGACTGCGGTTTTGAAAAAACTGTTGCCGACGCCATGAAAGCGTGTACCGACCGTGCGGATGAAATCGCAGGAGCCCTCGAATCTAGCTGATATTTTTGTTATAAATACTTGTCCGTCCGCATATTGTTAACTATCAACTGATTTTACGTATAAAGGATGGTAAACATGATGGACAACTCTGTTTGTATGGCTCTTGTGCCTTATGAAGGCTCATACCGTCATGCGTCGTTTTTGGAGCGTATTTTTGCAAAACGACGCTGGCTGTATTTCTTTTTGCTTCCGCTGACCGTCGCATCGGCTTTTTCCGGTACGTATTATTATGCTGTCTATGTCGCAAACGGTGTTTCTGTTCCGTTTGCCGATTCAATGATTTCCGTTTTCGGCTTTTCATCGGATTCATTCTTTGTTCTGCTCTTTTTACTTACTGCAGCGTATACTGTCTTCAGCCCGTCCGGTGCATTGGTACTTCTTGTTCCGGTTTCGTTTTCTCTCGGGTATTATACTGCGACGCTTTACGATATTGCCGGATTCTGTATGTACTTTGTGTTTTTTTCTTTGGTACAGGCGGCTTTTGCACTTTTCCTGATTATTTACGCCGCCGAGCTTTGCCACCGTGTTGATATTACACGGTGCGGTTTCAGGTTTGTTCTCGGTTGGCGGAACAATCTCGCGCTGTTTTGTAAATCACTCGTTTTTGCCGCACTGTTTGTCGCGGATGTCTGTTATATAGATTATTGTATTCTTTGAAAGGAGATTTGCCGTGAGCGATACCGCTTTGATGTCTGAACAATTCAATACATACATGACATATCTTCGCAAAGAAAAGAATACCTCCGATAACACCTTACAGGCGTATCGACGCGATATTTCAAAGTTTCTTGACTACGCCGCCGAGAATGACCTCGATTCGTTTGAAGCAGTTACCGAAGCCGATATGGCAGCGTACAAAGGCTCGTTGATTTCGTCCGGACTTTCCGTTGCGACCGTATGCCGTTCACTTTCCGCATTGAGAAGCATGTACCAATATCTTATGTCAAAAGATATTGTGTCTCATAACCCCGCAAGGGAAGTTCATAACGATAAAATTGAAAAAAAAGGCCCCAATATCCTTTCAAACAAAGAAATCGAAGCTCTGCTTGCTCAACCGAACGTCTCTGACATCAAGGGACTTCGTGATAAAGCAATGCTCGAGCTCATATATGCAACCGGCATCAAGGTAACCGAGTTGATTTCCCTGAATGTTGATGACCTTAATTTGTCAATACCGTTTGTGCGGGTAGCTTCCGTCGGCAAAGAACGCTTCATACCGCTTTACAGGGTGGCTGTCAAGGCACTTACCGAATACCTCGACAAGTCGCGCAAACTTCTCATTTTGAGTTCGGATGAGACGGCGCTGTTTGTCAATGTTTCCGGTGAAAGGCTTACGCGTCAGGGATTCTGGAAGATACTCAAAGATTACGCGTCAAAGGCGGGCATCAAATCGGATATAACACCGCATACACTGCGTCATTCGTTTGCCGCTCATCTTCTTGAAAACGGTGCGGACATACACGATATTCAGGAAATTCTCGGTCACAGCGATATCGCGTCGACACAGCGCTATGCTCAGTTCCTAAAGCAGCGTGTCAAGACAAGCTATATCAAATTTCATCCGAGAGCATAATCTCATTGAGGTAATTCACTTTGGCAAAATTCAATCTTTTCAATGTTTTTTCACGTTCATCAAATAAAAAGGATAAGGGCGTCACAAAAAAGGAAGCCGCGTTTGACGGTAAGTATGGCTTTGCCGATTTCTTCCGGTTTTACGGCAGAAATTTCAATCCTCTTGTCAAAGCTAATCTCATCTTTGCTTTGCTTTGTTTTCCGCTCGTGCTGATGATAATACCTTTTTCGGGTATGTTCAACACGGAAGCATATATGCCCACAAACATGATTTATCCCGTTATTCAGGGCATTGCACAATACGGTTCAAACGCCGTTATTGACGCGTATACTGCAATATACGGTGGCACGACAACTGTTTCGGTGTGGTCTCAGACGTCATATATCCTGTTTTACTGCGGCGGCTTGCTTATTTTCTCGTTCGGCTTCGCAAATGTCGGAATGGCGTATATAACCCGCGCAGCTGTCCGCAGAAAGCATATTGACACGTGGTACGATTTCTTTTATGCCATCAAAAAGAATTTCCGGCAGGCACTTGTTGTCGGGATTATTGATTTTGCAGTTTCCGGTATACTTATTTACGACCTTCTGGCTTATAATCGCAACAGAACAGAGTTCTACCTTCAGATGTTCTTTTTCTTCATCATCCTGATTGCACTCTTCTGGATAATTATGCGTGCGTATATTTATCCCATGATGGTGACGTTTGATCTCTCCATATACAAGCTAATAAAAAATGCGCTTATTTTCGCTGTTCTCGGCATAAAGCGCAACGTATTTATCCTGCTCGGCGGCGTTGCGGCTTTCTTTTTCACTTTCTATTCCATTTTCCTTATGTCAACGGTAGGATATATTTTGCCGTTCATTTTCACAATCAGCTTCATCTGCTTCCTCTCAACATACTGTGCATGGCCGGTCATAGACAAATATATGATAAAGCCGTATTATCCCGATGAGGATAAAAACGACGATGATGACGTGACACCTGTGTTCACAGACAGGGGCTGACAGTTGTATATTATATTGCGGATACAAGAAAGATATCTTGATCCGCAATATTTATTTATATTAGGGCTTTTATTCGCTGAAATAATGTGGTATAATCGTATTCAGCAAAAATTCGGAGTTGTGTTTTTATGAAAATAACATCATTGTTTTCGTATCTGAAGCCATATGCCGGACGTTCCGTCGTAGGCGCTCTTTTCAAACTTTTTGAAGCAATCCTCGAGCTGTATATGCCTATGCTTATGGTCAAGGTCATTGATGTCGGTATTGCAAACGGCGACAAGGATTACGTCATAAAAATGTGCTTCGTCCTTGTCGGTATCGTCTTTCTCGGACTTTGCTGTGCAATGGTCTGCCAATACCTCGCAAGTAAGGTCTCTCAGGGCTACGGTACTAATCTTCGCAACGCTCTGTTTGACAAAATAATGTCTCTTTCGCGTTCGCAGACAGACGAATATACCGCTGCATCGCTTATAAACCGTACGACGGTTGACGTCAACAATCTGCAATACTTCATTGCAATGCTCATCCGCCTGGTTATCCGTGCGCCTTTCCTTTGCATCGGCGGAATCGTCATGGCATTTATAATTGATCCCGGACTTGCAATAATTGTCGTTGCGGTGCTTCCTGCTTTTATTTTCTTCCTTGCGTATATCATGAAAAAAACGCTCCCTCTGCATTCAAATGTTCAGAAGAAGCTGGATTCGATGACGCTTGTTCTGCGTGAATGTATATCCGGCGTCAGAGTTATTCGTGCATTTGCACGTTCCGATGAAGAAAAGGTGCGTTTTGAAGCTGCATCTGCCGAAAATGCCGCCGCAAACATGGATGTCGCCAAAGTTGCAATACGGCTGAACCCCATAACCACATTGATTATGAATCTCGCGATTATTGCGGTACTCTGGATGAGCGGCGCAAAGGCAAACTACGGCAGCATCACAAACGGTGAAATTGTTGCTTTCATCAATTACATCAATCAGATTCTTGCAGCTCTTGTTGTGGTTGCAAATCTTGTTGTGACATTTTCAAAGGCATATTCATCTGCATTGCGCGTTACTGCCGTAATGTCGGCAGAATGTGATATGCCGAATGGAAATGTCGTCCCCGATTTTTCTTCGACCGACGATATCATCAAATTTGAAAACGTGTCTTTCTCATACAACGGAGGAGCCGACGATCTTTCCGGTATTTCGTTTACTGTCAAAAAGGGAATGTCTGTCGGCATTATCGGCGGCACTGGCAGCGGCAAAACCACTCTGGTGAATTTGATACCGCGTTTTTATGACGCAAGAGCCGGTGCTGTATATGTTGCGGGTACCGACGTGAAGAATGCCGAAATAAAGTCACTGAGAAACAGCATTTCGGTTGTGTCGCAGAAAACCGAACTGATTTCGGGCACGATCAAGGAAAACATCGCTTTCGGCAGAGACATTTCCGATGAAGATGCGATAAAGGCTCTGAAGGCAGCCTGCGGCTATGACTTCGTTGAAGCGAAGCCCGGCAAGCTTGAAAGCGAGGTCGAGCAAAACGGAGCAAACTTTTCGGGAGGTCAGAAGCAGCGGCTCTCCATTGCGCGCGCACTTGCACACCCGTGCAGAATTCTGATACTCGACGATTCTTCAAGCGCCCTTGACTATGCAACCGACGCACAGGTCAGAAAAAATATACGGGAACAGTATTCCGATGTTACGTTGATTGCGGTCTCCCAGCGTGTCGGAAGCATAAAGCATTGCGATATGCTTCTTGTTATGGATGATGGCAGACTTGCAGGCTGCGGTACACATGATGAACTTATAAAGAACTGCCGGACATACCGCGAGATATGCGCATCTCAGGGGGTTACAGAATGAAAGACAATGTAATAAAACGCCTTATCAGATATATAGGCAGGGACAGACGTACAATGATCATTGTGCTGATTTCGTCCGTGCTTTCATCACTGGCATATCTTCTTTGCCCGAAGATAATCGGTAACGCGGTCGATGCAATGTTTGACGGAACAGACAATTGGGCAAAAACTGCTTTTATTTATCTCGGCATCCTCCTTTCGCTGTACCTGATAAATGCTTTTCTTGTCTGGCTGACCTCGCTTCTCGCGAATAAAGTCGCAATTGCAACAACCAAGAGGCTGCGTGACGAAGTCTTTGCAAAACTTGCAAGGCTTCCGCTCAAATATTTTGACCGTACTCCCGCAGGGGAAACGATAAGTCGCACGACTAATGATATAGAGGCGATAAATGACGGACTTGCAAACGCAATCGTCCAACTCGTTTCCGGCAGCGCTTCAGTACTGCTTGCACTCGGATTCATGATAAGTTTGAATATCAAAGTTGCTCTTGTTGCTGTATTCGTCACACCGCTTTGCTTTTTCACGGGCTTTATAATAACACGCTACGGAAAATCAAAGTTTTCGACTCAGGCAAAAGCTGTCGGCGCCGTAAATGCCTGCGCAAACGAAATGATCTCTTCGGGAAATACCGTAAAGTCATATTGCTATGAGGAACAGGCTTCAAATCGGTTCCGCAGCCTTAACGATGAGCTCTATAACTGCGGATGGAAAGCGCAGTTTGCATCGGCACTTGTCAACCCGACGACCCGTTTTGTCAACAATACCGCTTATGTTCTTGTCGGCGTATTCTGCATTATCGCCGTCATAAACAACGACCTCACCGCAGGCGGTATCACAGCATTTTTGTCTTATACTTCGCAGTTTTCAAAACCAATCAATGAAATGACTTCGATTACCATGCAGCTTCAGCTCGCGACTGCGGGCGCCCGCCGTGTATTTGCACTTCTTGATATGCCCGAAGAGGTTCCGGACGGCAACAGCAAAGCCGATAACTTAGAGGGAAATGTCAGCTTCCGAAATGTCGCTTTTGCTTATGACCCTTTACGTCCTCTCATTAAAAATTTCACGGTTGACGTAAAAAAGGGAACAAAGGTCGCCATTGTCGGACGTACCGGCGCCGGCAAGACAACTGTAGTCAATCTGCTCATGCGTTTTTATGACGTTGATAACGGAAGCATATGCATGGACGGCGTTGACATACGCGAAATTCCGCGTGATGCACTCAGACGCAACATCGGTATGGTGCTTCAGGAAACATGGCTTTTCAGCGGCACGATACGTGACAATATTGCATATGGTGTTCCCGACGCAACCGATGAAATGATTGTTGAGGCTGCAACGAAAGCTCACGCTAACGGATTTATTTCGCGTCTTCCGAATGGCTACGACACCGTTATAGGTTCTGCAGAGGGTGGCGGGCTTTCAGCCGGTCAGCGTCAGCTCATCGCAATATCACGCGTTATGCTGATGAACACGCCTGTCATGATACTTGATGAGGCGACAAGCAATGTCGATATTCTGACCGAAAAACGTATTCAAAAGGCGTTTGAAGAACTTACAAAGAACCGCACTTCTTTTGTCATAGCTCACCGTCTTTCCACTATTCAGAACAGTGATCTGATACTTGTAATGGAAAAAGGCGATATTGCAGAGCAGGGAACTCATGAAGAACTGCTCAAAAAAGGCGGGATTTATTCAACGCTTTATTATTCTTTTGATTCGTAGCTCTTGACGTTCCAGATAAAATATGTTATCATAACTGAGGAGCGGATGCGGATGTTTTCGCGCGCCATCTCACCTTGTATCCGATACTTTTTCTCATAAAACCGGAGTAATTATGCTTTTTGCCGATATTTTATTTCTGTTTGTTTTTCTTCCGCTGTGCTTGATTTCGTATTTTGTCTGTAAGGACATCAAAGCTAAAAATGCCGTGCTGCTTGTTTTCTCACTCATATTTTATGCGTGGGGCGAACCGGTGCGTATACTTTTGCTTGTTCTCAGTGCTGCAATCAACTATGCATTTGCGATAATGATCGAGCTGTCAAAAGGGACGCGTAAAGCAAAGTCATATCTTGTTATGTCGCTCATCTATAATATAGGGATGCTCGCGATTTTCAAGTATACCGACTTTTTCCTGCAGAATGTCAATGCACTTCTCGGTACAAGCATCCCGATGCAGAATATCGCTCTTCCTCTCGGCATCAGTTTTTATACATTCCAGATCATTTCATATGTGATCGATGTATATTGGGACAAAGTCAGTGCCCAGAGAAAGTTTTCAGATCTCCTCATGTATATCTCGCTGTTCCCGCAGCTCGTCGCGGGTCCTATCGTACGTTACGAAACCATTGCGCGTGAGATCAGGTCGCGTAAAACAACAATTGCCGATTTTTCCGAAGGAGCTTGCCGCCTTATCGTCGGTCTGACAAAAAAAGTACTTCTCGCAAACAACCTCAACCTGCTCGTTGAGCTTATGTTCGGCGTTCAGAAAACTTCGGCGGGAACTGTCATCAATATCGGCGATTCCACCGTTCTCGGTGCTTGGATCGGCGTTATCGCTTACGCTATGCAGGTGTATTTTGACTTTTCGGGATATTCGGATATGGCAATCGGTATGGGGCGGATTTTCGGCTTCCATTTCGATGAAAACTTCAATTATCCATTCATATGCCGTTCGATAAGTGAGTTTTGGCAAAGATGGCATATATCACTCGGCTCGTTCTTCCGCGACTATCTTTTCTATGTCCCGATTTTCGGAAAACGCCGCAAATATCTCTCGTTATTGCTCGTGTGGTTTACGACGGGTCTGTGGCACGGTGCATCGTGGAGCTTTGTACTTTGGGGTCTTTATTTCGGCTTTTTCATTTTCATCGAATCGCTTGCAGGGAAGAAACTCCTCAAGCGTATCCCCGATGTCATAATGCATATATACAACAAAATCGTCATAGTTCTCGGATTCGGTATATTCTACTTTACGGATATGTCTCAGATGGGAACGTTTTTCAAAGCACTTGTCGGTGCAAACGGAAACGCTTTCAGCTCCGAAACGACGGTTGCCGATTTTGAATCGTATATTTGGCTTTTCCTCATTGCAATTGTTGCATGCTTCCCGATTGTGCCGGCGATCGAAAAACGTATCAAAAGCCTTTCTTACTACGGCCAGGGCGTTGCGGTACTCATAAAAACCGTTCTTTGTTGCGGTATGCTCTATATTTGCGTCAACCTCCTTGTCGATTCTTTCCTTACAAACAACCCCTTCCTTTATTTCAGATTCTGATTCATGAATAACAACAAACGTCCACAAAAGCCCGGCAAAATAGCGTATAACCTCGCGCTTTTGCTGTCCGCGGGTATAATTGCTGCCGTATTTCTTTACATGATGGTGTTTTCGCTCTTTTTCAAGCGCACCGAAATATCCTCATATGATAAAGAGCTGACGTCAATGCCCGAATTTACGCTTGACAGCTTTTTTTCCGGTGAATATACAAACCAGCTCAGCAAATATTTCACCGATACGGTCCATAACCGTGATGAATTCCGCCGTGAAGCCAGCAAAATCAAAGCATACTACGGTATAGAGCAGGAGGAAGACATTTACGGTGGTAGCAGTGAACCCGACGAACCCTCGGAATCGGATATAAGCAACGTTTCCGAAGAGCCGTCTGCCGATGTCAGTGCCGATATGAGTGAGACCTTTTCGCGTGATGACAGCAGCCATCCCGTCGAGACGTCGAGCGAACCGCCCGAAGAATCATCAGCTCTTCCGAAAGAGGAAGAGATCATTGACAGCATTGTCGTTCTCGGCAAAGGCTCCGACGTGCGTGCAATGGAGGTGTTCTATTACAGCGAGAAGGCATGCCTTACATTTGCCGATCGTATCAATTCCTTTGCCGCCAAAGTCAAGGGCGTCAATGTTTACTCCATGGTTATCCCAAAGCAATGCGCTTACTATATCAAAGACAGCAAGAAATACGGTTCTCTGTGGGATCAGTCAATGAAGGCTGACACCACAATCAAGAGCGCTTTGAACGGTGTAACGTATGTCGATGCATATCATGCGCTTGAAAGGCATACATCGGAAGAGATTTATGCCCGTACCGATCACCACTGGACAGGGCTGGGCGCTTTCTATGCCGCTGAAGAATTCGCCAAAACAGCAGGCGTACCCTTCGCTTCCCTGAATCAATATGAGCTTAAACGTCGTGAAGGCTACGTCGGAACGATGTATAATTTCACAAACCGCAATCCGAAGCTTCTGAATAACCCGGAGGATTTTATAACACTTGTACCGAACGTCAATCACATGGCGGATTATTACGACAAGGATTATAAGTTCGTCACCGAACACGATATATTCTGGTATATCAGCGATCAGATGAAGTCCGGCTGGTACAGCACTTTCCTCGGTAATGATGATTATATGGTGAGGATCAAATCTCCCGTCTGCAAAAACGGCAGAAAGCTCATGATTATCAAGGACAGCTATGGCAATGCGCTTTCACCGCTGTTCCTCAGCTCATTCGAAGAAATATATATCGCCGATCTGCGTTACATGAACGTAAACGCAATCGATTTCATAAATAATCACGGCGTGACCGATGTCCTTTTTGCAATCTGCAGCTATTCAGCTGTCAACGGCAACATCAGCTCGCGCATTAACACAATAACAACGCTCGGTAAATAAAAATGGATGACAAAAATAACGGTGGACATAAAGTTCCCCTGAATCCTCTTAATATTGCTCGCATTATTTCTGCTTTTGTAATCATATGTATCTTTGCGTTTATGTTCGTCTTCACGCTGTTTTTCAGCCGAACCGAGCGCTCTATGTATGATGAAAAGCTTACCAAAATGCCCGAATTTGATGCTGATTCATTTTTCCATGGCAAATATACCGATCAGCTTGACAAGTATCTCACCGATACGATTCATAACCGCGATGACTTCAAAAGTACTGCCGCCAAAATCAGATATCATTTCGGAATCGAGCAGGATGAATACACGTTCGGCTCCGATGCCCCGTTTTTCAGCGAGAGCTCTATGACATTTCCTGATGACTCATCGGAAGAAGCTGAAGAGTCAGTCGAACCCGTCTCCGAGGAATCGTATGAAGAGTCTCATTGTTCGGAAGCAGATGAATCTTCATCGGGCGAACCGTCAGAGGAGCAGTCGCTTCCTGAAGAATCCTCAATGACTGAAGAATCGTCTGTACCGGAAGAGTCCTCAATGACTGAAGAGTCGTCTGTGCCGGAAGAGTCCTCCGGGCAAGAGGTCGACGAAAGCGTTTTCGGACTTATCACCGTAATCGGAAAAGGTAAGAATGTACGTGCGCTTGAGGTATTTCCCGGACTCGAATATCTTGAAAACGCTTGTGTTTCGTATGCGCGGCGCATTGATGCGTTCACCGAAAAGTCTGGCGTTAATGTCTATTCGATGGTGATTCCAAAATCCTGCGCGTTTTATCTTGGCGGCAGCAAAAAATACGGTCATCTTCAGAAAAACAGCCTCGAAGTCGATAATCGTATTAAAGAGCTTCTTACAAAAGCAACCTATGTCGACGCATACCATGCCTTGGAAACGCACAAGGATGAGGAGATATATGCACGTACCGATTTTCATTGGACGGGACTCGGGGCATATTACGCCGGCGCTGAGTTTGCAAAAGCTGCCGGGATCAACTACCCGTCGAAAGATGCTTATACCTTGAGTCGTCGCAGCGGGTATTACGGCAATATGTATAACTCCACAAACCATTTCGCCCCGCTGAAGGATAATCCCGAGGACCTTATCACGATGGTTCCGAAGGCACCGTATAAGGCGTATTATTACGATACAAAATATCGGTACAAGGAATCATACACCAACAATGTGAAAAACAGTGTTTTCGTCCCTGTTTCGGACAGATACGTAACCGGCTGGTATGAAACTCACATCGGCGGCGATATGAATATTGTCAGCATCGAAACAGAAGTCAGAACCGGCAGAAAGCTGTTTATCATCAAAGACAGTTATGGCGACGCACTTGCCCCCCTGTTCATGAGCTCATACGATGAGATCTATATTGCCGATTTGCGTTATATGGAGATCAATGCACTTGATTTTATCAGAGAACACGGTATAACCGACGTGCTGTTCGGACTGAGCAGCAACACTGCCTGCACAAGTCTCAACAAAAATATTGAAAGGATTATGAAATGAAGCAGCTTTGCTATCCGTTTGATCCTGCTTATATTATGCAAAACCGTCGCGCACTCCGCGCTGAGCTTATTGCCGACGGCACACCACGCATCAAAAAAAAGATCGCCGTTCTCGGCGGATCCACAACAAATGATATATGTCGTCTGCTTGAGCTTTTCCTGCTTGACGCCGGAATTGAACCGTCATTCTGGCAATCGGAATACAACAGGTTTTTCGAGGATGCCGTTTTCGAGAACGCTGAACTTGGCGAATTTCATCCGGATATAATTTATATTCACACGACAAACCGCAACCTTTCCGAAGGTCTGCCGGATATGACTTTTTCAAAGGAAGCTGTCGATGCGCTTCTTGAAAAGCAGTTTGCACACTTTGAAACGGTATGGTCGAAGCTGAACGAGCGTTTCGGATGCACGATTATCCAAAACAATTTCGAACCTCCGTTTTACCGCTTGCTCGGCAACCGTGATTGCTATGATCACAGAGGTGCGGTACGCTATATAAATCGCCTTAATGAACGTTTTGCGGAATACGCAGATACGCACATCGGTTTTTATATCAACGATATATGTTATCTTGCATCGTCCTTCGGACTTGACAGGTGGACCGATCTGACATATTGGTATATGTTCAAGTATGCAATGTGCAGTGAGGCGATGCCGTATTTTGCATATAATCTTGCAGCAATAATAAAATCCGTTTACGGAAAAAACAAAAAAGTCCTTGCACTTGATATGGATAATACGCTTTGGGGTGGCATTGTCGGCGATGACGGTATCGAAAACCTTGAGCTTGGTGAAGAAACACCGACAGCACAGGGCTATGATGAATTTCAAAAGTATATAAAGCAGCAAAAACAGCTTGGAGTATTGCTCACAATCAATTCAAAAAACGATTATGAAAACGCGATAGCCGGACTGAAACACCCCGACAGCCGCTTCTCCCCTGACGACTTTACCGTGATAAAGGCAAACTGGAATCCGAAGGATATCAATCTGAAGGATACCGCCGCCGCGCTTGAACTCGGCACGGATTCGTTTGTATTTGTCGACGATAATCCTGCGGAACGTGACATTGTCGCGGCAAACGTACCGGGTGTGGCAGTTCCCGAAATAGGCGAAATTCAGGATTATATCCGCACACTGGACAAGAGCGCTTTTTTTGAAGTGACGTCATTTACCGATGAAGACATGAACCGCGGCGAAATGTACGCGCAAAATGCAAAGCGTGCCGAAATGAAGAGCGAGTATGCCGACTACGGCGAATATCTCACAAATCTTCAGATGAAGGGCGAAATACAGAGCTTCATACCTATGTATATCAGCCGCATCGCGCAGCTCACTAACAAATCAAACCAATTCAACGTGACAACCAAACGATATACTGTCGAGGATATCGAAAAATGTGCAGTTTCGCCCGATTATATAACTCTTTACGGTCGTCTGTCCGATCGATTCGGAGATAACGGTGTTGTGTCGGTGGTTATCGGCAAAAAAGACGGCAACGCACTGCATATTGACGTCTGGCTTATGAGTTGCCGTGTACTCAAGCGCGATATGGAATACGCTATGCTTGATGCGCTGGTCGCAAAATGCCGTAACCAAGGCATTGATATGATATACGGTTACTATTATCCGACAAAGAAAAACGGCATGGTGAAGGAGCTTTTTGCCGATTTCGGTTTTGAAAAACAATCAGACACAGACGGTAATACAGTTTGGATGCTGAAAACAGCCGGTTATACGAACAAAAACAGATATATTGATGTACCACAGGAGGAAACAGATGCTTAGCGAACAGGATGTAATGCCCAGACTTACAAGGGTGTTCAGAAACGTATTCGGCGATAAACGCCTTATTATCTCACGCAGGACCACAGCGGACGATGTCGATGATTGGGACAGCCTTGAGCATATCAATCTCATCGCCGCGGTTGAAAACGAGTTTGCGATGAAATTCAAGATGAAAGAGGTTTCGTCTATGAAAAATGTGGGCGAAATGATAGATATCATCTGCGAAAGAGCAAGAAGATAGTTTATTTCAACGTTAAAAAACCACTTGACAAAACTCGCACGCGGTATTATAATTATATAAAAGATTAGGAAAGGACAGGATGATACTTATGATGCGTATAGTTATTTCTCGATTTTATTATTACCATCAAGGCGGTCTTTCTGTCATGAATCCGGTCGGCTGAGTCTCTGATGGTAATGAATTCGGGGACGAATTCGATTGAATGTAATAACAAAAGCCCGCTAAGGAAATCCCTGTAAGGATATTTCATGGCGGGTTTTCATTTTTGTTCAGGTATGCACGGGAGAGATTGAAATGGATAGTTTAAATCAGGCAAGAATGACGATTGACAGCGTTGACCGCGAAATGGCAAAGCTTTTCGCGGAGCGTATGCAGGCAGCGGCAGTGATTGCTGCATATAAGGAGGAACACGGTCTTCCTGTCGAGGACATAGCGCGAGAGGATGAGCTTATCGCTCGCAACTCCGGACTCGTTCCTCCGGCGTACAGACCCTATTACACAAATTTTCTGAAGCAATTGATCAACGAATCGAAAAAATATCAAAATCTGCTGCTTTCGGGCATGACAATTGCTTTTTCGGGAGTCGAAGGCGCGTTTGCACATGTCGCCGCAATACGTATTTTCGGTGACGATGCGAAAAAAATTCCTTGCCCGGATTTCGCGTCCGCATACCGAAGGGTAGAAAGTGGTGAATGTACATGTGCCGTGCTGCCGATCGAAAACAGCTATGCAGGCGATGTGGGACAGGTTATGGATCTCGCTTACCACGGAAAACTTTCGGTAACAGGTATATATGATCTTCCACTTTCTCAATGCCTGCTTGCAAAGCCCGGAGTCGGCATTGAAGAAATACGCGAGGTTGTCAGTCATCCACAGGCGCTTTCACAGTGCCTGCCGTACCTTAAAAAGCACGGTTGGATACAAACTACCGCTGTCAATACGGCGGTTGCCGCCAAGAATGTTGCGGACGGCGACAGGCGCGAAGTCGCAGTGATAGCGGCAAAGGAAAATGCAACACTTTACGGGCTCAATGTACTCGAAAACGACATTAATGAACAGAAAACCAATACGACGCGCTTTGCGGTGTTTACCACGGCGCCGAGTGAAATAAAGCCGTCTGACCTACATTTCGTTTTGCTTTTCAGCTGTAAGAATCAACCCGGGTCACTCGGCGATGCGATATCGGTTATAAGCCGTCATGATTTCAACCTGAAATGCCTTAAAAGCCATCCGACCGGACTGGAAAACTGGGAATATTACTTTTATGCCGAGGGCGAAGGAAATCTCGGCACAGACGCCGGTAAGAAAATGCTCGAAGAGCTTGGACGGATATGCAGCAGTGTTCGCGTCCTCGGCAGCTTCGGTGAAGAGCGTGTGCTATTCGGAAAGGAGTAATAATTATGTCAACTCTTACAATGGATTTTGATGAGCGCAGTTACGATATAACCGTTTCGCGCGGAGCAATAAAGCACGCATCGGAACTGTTTGCGCTCGATCGCAGAGTTCTCGTAGTCACCGACGACGGTGTTCCGGCTCAGTATTCAAAAGCAATTGCAGACGCCGCCGGAGAGCCGCATATATTGACGATCCGGCACGGCGAAGCCTCCAAATGTCCCGAGCGATATCTTGAAATTTTGAAATTTATGCTTGCATGCGGATTTGATCGGCATGATTGTGTCGTGGCAGTGGGCGGCGGTGTTGTCGGCGATCTTGCGGGTTTCGCGGCGGCAACATATATGCGTGGGATAGACTTATATAATATACCCACAACTCTTTTGTCACAGGTGGATTCTTCGGTTGGCGGAAAAACGGCAATCGATTTTCTGGGGTATAAAAATGTTGTCGGCGCTTTCTGGCAGCCAAAAGGAGTTATTGTTGACCCGGATGTACTCGAATCACTTGACGCCAGACAATTCGCCTGCGGAATGTCTGAAATTATTAAAATGTTCGCAACTTCTGACGGCAAAATGTTCGGACGTCTTGAAGACAAAACTCAATGCATACCGGTTGAGGAAATAATAACCGCAGCTCTGAGAATAAAGATGAATGTTGTTGAACAAGATGAGCGCGAAGCGGGACTTCGCCGTGTTCTGAACTTCGGTCACACGATCGGTCATGCAATCGAAAGCATAAGTGCCGACGAGCCATATCCGCTGCTTCACGGTGAGTGTGTAGCTCTCGGAATGTTGGCGATAACCGAAGGAGAGGTTAGACGTCGGCTTATGCATCTGCTTCACAGATACGACCTTCCGACAGCATTCCGCTGCGACGAAAGCAGATTCCGCGAAGTGTTGCTGCATGATAAAAAGGCACAATCCGGTGACATCACAGTGGTGCTGGTCGACGAAATCGGCAGTTTTTCACTTAAAACAGAAACAGTTGATTCGATAATTGCGAGAATTAAGGGGGTCATATCGTTCTCATGAAAAACACATTCGGAAATTCATTAACTCTGACGCTTTTCGGAGAAAGTCACGGCAGCGCGATAGGTTGCGTGATTGACGGCATCGCGCCCGGAATACCGATTGACGAAGCCATGATCGCCGCAAAGCTCGCAAAGCGTCGTCCCGACGGAGAAACATCAACGGCTCGGATAGAAAATGACGAATATATAATTCAGAGCGGTATTTTTCAGGGACATACAACCGGAACCCCGATATGCATCGTCATTCCGAACGAAAATACACGGAGCGGTGATTACTCATACGGCAAAGCACGACCGTCACATGCCGACTATCCGGCATATATGAAATATCACGGCTTTGAAGATTACCGCGGCGGCGGGCATTTCAGCGGAAGAATAACGGCGGCGCTGGTTGCGGCAGGCGCAATTTTTGAAGGCGCCCTCAAAGAGAAAGGAATAAGAATAGGAACTCATCTTGTGCGATGTGCCTGTATTTGTGACCGCGGATTTGACATGAACAGTCCGCAAAGCGATATTTCATATCTTGAATCGCTTGCATTCCCGGTACTTTCAGAAAGCGCCGCAGAGCGTATGAAGAAAGAAATACTTCTTGCAAAAGCAAGAACCGACAGCGTCGGCGGGGTGCTTGAAACGGTTGTTACGGGCATTGAGGCGGGAATCGGCGAGCCGTGGTTCGATACTGTTGAAAGTCTGCTTTCGCACGCCCTGTTTTCGATACCTGCGGTCAAAGGAGTAGAATTCGGCGACGGTTTTGCGCTTGCAGATATGCGTGCAAGCTTCGCAAACGATTGGTATAAAACCGACGGTTCCGGCATAACAACGACAACAAACCACAACGGCGGTATCTGTGGCGGAATAACAAACGGATCTCCGCTATTGTTCAGATGTGCGGTGAAACCCACACCGTCAATTGCGATAAAGCAAAAAACTGTTGACTTTATCGAAAAAATCAACACTGACATTGAAATCGGCGGCAGACATGACCCCTGCATCGCTCCACGTGCCGCATGCGTTGTCAATGCCGTAACTGCGCTCGTTATTGCCGATATGCTGACGACGCGTTTCGGCACCGATTATCTGAAGCCGGAAGGGAAAGAAAAGACATGGAGTACGGACTGATTGGCGAAAAGCTCGGTCACAGCTTTTCGCGGGAAATACATAACCTTCTCGCAAGTTATACATATGACTTGAAAGAATTACCGAAAAACGAGCTTGACACCTTTATGAAATCCCGCAACTTCAAGGGAGTCAATGTCACGATTCCATACAAGGAATCTGTGATACCATACCTCGACGAAATTGACGAAGCGGCAAAAGCGATCGGTGCGGTCAATACGATTGTGAACCGCGAAGGCAGACTCATCGGCTACAATACCGATTTTTACGGAATGCGTGAGCTGCTTCTCAGCCGATCAATAAGAATTGAAAAACGCTTTGTCGCGGTGCTCGGTACTGGTGGAACATCCAAAACCGCCTGCGCGGTAGCGAAATCGCTCGGAGCAAGCCGTATCGTCCGTGTTTCCAGAAATCCTCATTCAGACGGGGATATAAGCTACGGTGAGCTTGAAGCGATAAAAACAGATATTCAGATCATTATAAACACGACTCCTGTCGGCATGTATCCGAATGAAAACTGTGCTCCGCTTGATATTGACGGTTTCAGTGCGCTTGAGGGTGTTGTCGATGCAATATACAATCCGCTGAGGACAAAGCTTATATCCGATGCCCGCGCACGACAAATACGTGCGGCAGGTGGATTGTATATGCTCGTTGCGCAGGCGGCACGCGCCGCAGAGCTGTTCACCGGCGACTGTAATATGATGCAAAAAACCGAAAAGGCATATTGTTCTATTTTGAAAAACAAGCAAAATATAGTTCTCGTCGGTATGCCCGGAAGCGGCAAGAGTACACTCGGACGTATGCTTGCCAAAAAGACCGGAAAAGCATTTTATGACAGCGACTCCGAAATCGAAAAGCAGACTGGAATGTGTATACCGGATTATTTCTCGAAATACGGAGAAGATGGTTTCAGAGCCATTGAGACTGATGTAATAAAGCGCCTCTCACTGCTCGGCGGCATCGTGATCGCCACGGGTGGAGGCGCCGTTATCCGCAGCGAAAATATCGATTCACTCGCCAAAAACGGGATTATCGTATATCTTGACCGCCCGATATCGGATATAAAAATAACTTCAAACCGCCCGCTTACTCGCAGTGTCGACGATTTGAAAAAGAAGTATTACGAACGCCATGAGATGTACGAAAAAAGCGCCGATATAACCGTCATGGTCAAAGGCAGCGAAAAATCAACTCTGAGCACTCTTATTAACGCACTCAAGGATGTAAAAGTATGAAAAGAATACTTATAGTAAACGGTCCGAATCTTAATATGCTGGGTATACGTGAGCCGGATATTTACGGCGAAAAAACATACAAAGATCTCTGCGGGATGATAGAAGAATATGCCCAAGAACGCAAGATCAAGGTCGATTTCGTACAATCAAACCACGAAGGAGATCTTGTCGATGCCATTCAGGACGCATACGGTAAAGCAGACGGCATCGTGATCAATCCTGCAGCGTATACTCACACATCTGTTGCATTGCTGGACGCATTAAAGGCGGTCGGAATACCTGCTGTCGAGGTTCATATATCCGATGTTGATGAACGTGAGGCTTTCCGCCGTATCAGCTATGTGCGTAATGCCTGCGTTGCCTGTATAAAGGGACACGGCTTTGAAGGCTATACAGAGGCAATTGACTTGCTTATTGCAAACGGAGGCACTTCACTGTGAAAGTTCATGTCGGAAAAGGCAGGGCAAACGGAAATGTCGTAATACCGGGATCAAAAAGCGTAGCGCACAGATACCTGATTGCCGCAGCCTTTGTAAACGGCACAACCGATATCTGTCACCTGCCGGATAACGATGATATAAATGCAACCATTCGTTGCCTCAGAGCACTCGGAGCCGTGATATCAAAAACCGGTGATACCGCAACTGTGTTTCCTGCTGACGGAATTGCGCCTACAGGCACGTTGCTCGATTGCAAAGAAAGCGGAACGACACTGAGACTGCTGATACCACAGGCATTGCTCACAGGTCGGGAAGTTACATTTGTCGGATCCGGACGGCTGTTTGCACGTCCTCTCGATATATACGAAAACATATGCCGCGCACAGAATATCGAGTGGAAACAAACCGAGAACAGCCTTACGGTGCATGGCAGACTGCAACCCGGCAACTTTTCTTTCCCCGGAAATATCAGCAGCCAGTTTGTCTCCGGATTGCTGTTTGCGCTTCCGCATCTTGACGGAAAAAGCACGTTGTCATTGACCGGCGGGGTCGAAAGTGCGCCATATATAAATCTGACGCTTGATGCGCTCAAAAAATTCGGATTTGAAGCATTCGCAGAATCAGCGGGAAAATATTCGGTCTGCGGCAACCAGCACGGCACTTCGGCAGGAAGACTGAACGTACCGACTGATCAGTCATCGGCAGCTTTTTTCGGCGCGTTGAACGCACTTGGCGGAAGTGTCACACTGAAGGATTTTTATGACGACGGCACTCAGGGCGACCGCGTGTGGAATGAGTATTTTAATGCACTGATTTGCAGCACTCCAACGCTGTCGGTTGCGGACTGCCCTGATCTCGCCCCGATAATAATGGCTGTTGCCGCCGTGAAAAACGGCGTCACACTTATCGATACCGCACGGCTTCGCTTCAAGGAAAGCGATCGCGGAAACGCAATGGCAAAGGAGCTTCAAAAATGCGGCGTCAGTGTCGATGCACGTGAAAACAGTATAATCGTTTCCGGAGGGGCAAAAGCGCCGCACGAGCACCTTTACGGTCACAATGACCATCGTATAGCAATGTCGCTTGCCGTGTTGCTGACAGCAACAGGCGGAGGAACGATAGATGATGCGGAATGTGTCGCAAAGAGTTTACCCGACTTCTGGAAAATGCTTGCGGCGCTCGGAATATCAATAACTCCCGAAAAGGATTAAATATGAAAATCACAAATCTAGACAACAAGTCAAAAATACTGATAGTCGGTCTCGGACTCATAGGCGGCAGCTACGCAAAGGCGTTGTCAAAGCACGGATATCAGGTCAAAGCAATAACACGCTACCAGAAAGATATCGACTATGCTGTGCAGTCCGGGATAATTGCCGACGGTACAACAGAAGTGAATCCCGAGCTTATCGCATGGAGTGATATAACCGTTCTTGCGCTGTATCCTCATACTCTGCTTGATTGGGTAAAACAGAACGCTCATCTTTTCACACCCGGCACTCTTGTAACGGATGTGACCGGTGTAAAGGGAACTGTCGTTGCCGATGTACAGTCTCACATGCCGGACGGAGTCGAGTTTATTGCGGCGCATCCTATGGCGGGACGCGAAAAAAGCGGTGTTGAATACAGCGATGACGCTGTATTCCGCGGCGCAAACTACATTGTGGTACCTACCGAAAAAAACACTCCGGAAGCGATCGCACTCTGTTCAAAGCTCGGCGAAATTCTCGGATTTCATCGCATAAGCACGCTGACCGTAAAAGAGCATGACAGAATGATCGCGTTTCTGTCTCAGCTCACGCATTCGATTGCCGTGGCGCTTATGTGCGCAACGGAGCAGCCCGGTTTGGAGGCGTATACAGGTGACTCGTTCCGCGACCTGACCCGCATTGCACGCATAAATGACGAAATGTGGAGTGAACTGTTCCTTTGCAACAGAGAGGCTTTGCTTGAAGAAATGGATCGTTTTGCAGATAAATTTGCGCATCTCAGAAGAGCACTTGCCGATGGCAACAGGGAAGAGCTGCGACGTATGATGCGCTTTTCAAGTGAAAGACGCGAAAAATTCGATAAGCCGATTGCGGCTGCCGATATAAAGTAAGAAAGGTTGAATACCATTATGAACATGAAATTTTACAGAAAGCTCCCCATTCCGCAGGATGTCAAAGCTGAATATCCGGTAACTCCCGAAATGGCGGAGATAAAGCAAAAGCGTGACAGTGAGATTCGTGACGTTTTCACAGGAAAGAGCAGCAAGTTCATCCTTGTAATCGGACCGTGTTCCGCAGATAAGAGCGAATCGGTGCTTGACTATATTTCCCGGCTCAGAAAGGTTGCGGATGAGGTCGCAGACAAAATAATCGTGATCCCGCGTATATACACAAACAAACCGCGGACCACTGGAGACGGCTACAAGGGAATGCTCCACCAGCCGGATCCAAACAGCCATCCTGATATGCTCCGCGGCATCATCGCTATACGTCAACTCCATATGAGTGCGCTGCGTGATTATGCTTTTTCGTGTGCCGACGAAATGTTATATCCCGATAACCATCGTTATCTTTCCGATCTTCTTTCTTATGTTGCAGTCGGCGCACGAAGCGTCGAAAACCAGCAGCATCGGCTCACCGCAAGCGGTCTTGACATTCCCGTAGGACTCAAAAACCCTACAGGCGGCGACTTGTCCGTTATGATGAACGCCATCACCGCTGCTCACCATCCGCATACCTTCATCTATCGCGGCTGGGAGGTCGAAAGCACCGGAAATCAGCTTTCGCACGCAATCCTCCGCGGTTATCAGACAACCGACGGGAAAAACGTTTCCAATTATCATTATGAAGACCTCGTGCGTCTCAATGAGCTGTATGCCGCCTCAAAGCTGGAAAATCCCGCTGTTATAATCGATACAAATCACGCGAACTCCGGCAAAAAGTACGAAGAGCAGATACGTATTTCCGAAGACGTCCTCAATTCAATGCGCCAGAATCCCGAGCTTCGCAGACTCTGCAAAGGTCTTATGATAGAAAGCTACATCGTTGATGGTAATCAGAAAACAGACGGAACTGTCTACGGTCAGTCGATAACCGATCCCTGCCTCGGATGGGAAAAGACCGAAAAACTCATTTATGAAATTGCGGATAAGATTATCTGACATATTCCATGCTGCTGCAGGCATATTGCCGTGGCAGCTTTTTTCGTGTCGTCCGCGTCTTCAATAAGCGACACTATCGTTGATTATTCAAAAAACACACTTGACAAAAGCATTCTTTTTTGATATTATTGATATAGTAAATACCGTTAATACGGAATCAGAAAGGGGTTTCATTATGGGTCTTATCAAAGCAGGTATCGGTGCGTTGGGAGGCACTCTTGCCGATCAGTGGAAGGAGTTTTTCTACTGCGAATCCATGCCCAAGGAGGTGCTCGTCACCAAGGGACAGAAGCGTGTAGGCAGCCGTTCCTCCAATACAAAGGGCAGCGATAATATCATATCAAACGGTTCCGGCATTGCCGTTGCCGACGGTCAGTGCATGATCATCGTAGAACAGGGAAAGGTAGTAGAAGTTTGCGCCGAACCCGGCGAATTTACATATGACACCTCAACCGAGCCGTCCCTTTTCTCGGGCAAGCTCGGCGAGAGCATCAAGGAGACCTTCAGGACCATCGGTAAGCGTTTCACTTACGGCGGTGATACCGGCAAGGATCAGAGGGTGTATTATTTCAACACCAAGGAGCTTATCGACAACAAATTCGGCACCCCGAACCCCATTCCCTTCC
>ERZ857840.464-NODE-464-length-60301-cov-5.546327_pt1 | contig 60301 bp, 57 predicted proteins | sample MGYA00519760_ERZ857840 | MGnify/ENA primary metagenome ERZ857840 (study PRJEB31778, sample SAMEA3449371) | human gut metagenome | biome: human gut; feature: human-associated habitat; material: faeces | place: United Kingdom | collected 2010/2012 ... | reverse complement strand
CCTGCCGGCCGATGCCCGCCGCACGTCTGCAATGGCTCCGCCTGCCGGCCGTGCGCCGCTGCATGCAGGCCGCTGCCGCCCTGCTGCTGCTCGCGGGAACGTGGTACGCCTCCCGGAGCGTCGTCATCGAGAAGACGGCCAACCAGTATCTCTCGATCGCCGCCCCCGCGGGACAGCGCGTGGACATCACGTTGCAGGACGGCACGACCGTCTGTCTGAACGCCGGAGCACGGCTGGAATACCCGCTGCGGTTCGGCAAGACCCGGCGGGTGAAACTCTCCGGCGAAGCGATGTTCGACGTGGACCACGACGCGGCGCGCCCGTTCGTCGTGGAAACCTTCGCCTGCAACGTCGAGGTGCTGGGAACGAAATTCAACGTCGCGGCCGACGAAGCCGCCCGCGAATTCTCCACGGCCCTGCTGCGGGGCCGGCTCCGCGTAACGAACAAGCTCACCCGGGACGACGAGATCGTGATGAACACGAACGATTTCGTCAGCCTCAGCGGCGACCGCCTCGCCCTGCGGAGCATCGAGAACACCGACGACTACCTCTGGCCGGAGGGCATATTCAACCTGGCGGGGCATAACTTCGGAGAGATCATCGCGCGGCTCGAAAGCCTCTACGGCGTGACGATCGCCATCGAAAAGACGGCGAGTCCCGAGCTGAACATCATCCGAGGCAAGATTCCCGTCGCCATGGGGCTGGACTACGCCCTGCGGGCGCTCCAAAAGATCACTCCGTTCGAATACGAATCGGCGGACAACGGCACGATCACCATCCGGTGAACCGAAACGATCCCGAACAAAACCTTAAAACAAGATAGCCCATGAACGACAGCTGACCCACGGTATGCCGCATAAAAAAGCCCGCAGGCGTTGCAACCACCCGCAGGCACCGCGGCCAATAGAATTCGAACCAATCCTAACAACCACTAACTGACAAATTTATGAATAAAAATTTTATTCAGCAAATTAAATGCCTGTTTATAATTTTATTCATAAGCTGCTTCTGTCTTTCCACCTGGGGGGGGGAACTGCACGCCCAGAACCCCAAGCTGACACTGAAGTTCCGCGATGCCGGCATGGAGCAGATTATGAATGAGATCGAGAAACAGATCAATTACTATTTCATCGTAGACAAAGGGGTCGATATCAAACGCACCCTCACGATCGATGTCACCGACAAACCGCTGACCGCGGTGCTGGACCAGCTGGTCGCCGGGACGGACACCCGTTACAGAGTCTATCAGCAGAACATCTACCTTTCGGTCGTCAAGCGCGATGCCTCCAAACCGGTGCGGATCAGCGGCAAGGTGATCGACGCGCGGGGCGAACCCGTCGTCGGGGCTTCGGTGGTCGTCCGGGGCACGACGCTCGGCACCAGCACGGGCATCGACGGCGCCTTCTCGCTGCAAATCCCCGCGCCCGCCGAGACGGACGAACTGCTCGTCAACTTCATCGGCTACGAACCGGCCTCCGTCAAGATCGGTTCGCGGACGACCTTCGACATCACGCTCCGCGAATCCGCCGAGCAGATCGACGAAGTGGTCGTCACGGCCCTCGGCCTCACCCGCAAGGAGAAGTCGCTGGGCTACGCCGTCACCAAGCTCGGCAGCGACGCCCTGAACAACACCGTTTCGAGCAACTGGCTCAACGGCATGGCGGGCAAGGTCGCCGGACTGAATTTCGACCAGGCGGGACAGGGTCCCGGCGGTTCGATCCGCGTGACGCTGCGCGGCGAGTCGTCGCTCACGCACGACAACAACACGGCGCTGTTCGTCATCGACGGCGTGCCCATTTCGAGCGACATGGAGTCGTCGAACTCGGGTTCGCAAGCCTTCAACACCACGGCCCCGATCGACTACGGCAACGGCGCCAGCGACCTCAACCCCGAGGACATCGAGTCGGTCTCGGTGCTCAAAGGCCCCGCGGCGACGGCCCTCTACGGCTCGCGCGCGGCCAACGGCGCCATCGTCATCACCACCAAGTCGGGACGCCAGACCCCGGGACTGGGCATCTCGTTCAACTCGTCGGTGACCTTCGAAAAGGCCGGTTTCTGGCCCGACTTCCAGAGCGAATACGGCGCCGGCAACGGCAACAGCTCGAACCTCGACCAGCAGCGCAACTACAACTACTGGAGCGTTCCGGCGGCCAATGCCGAGGATGGCATCGCCAGCACCGGGCGCATCTATTCGCGCGTGGCCTTCGGCGCCAAATTCGACGGACAGCAGTTCTACCAGTACGAGTCGCGCAACTGGGACACCGACATGTACCGCCGCCTGCCGTGGGTCTACCGCGACTGGTACAAAGGCTTCTTCGACACGGGCGTGACCTGGAACAACAGCATCGCTTTCTCCTACAACAACGGCAAAGGCACCTCGGCGCGCTTCTCGGTGAAGGACTCGCGCAACGACTGGATCGTCCCCAACACGGGCTACGACAGCCAGAATTTCAACATGTCGATCACCAGCCAGCTCAACAAGTGGCTGCGCATGACGGGCAAGGTGACCTACTACCGCAAGAATTCGGACAACATGCCCATGTCGGGTTACAGCGCCGCATCGCCGCTCTACACCCTGATCTGGAACCCCAACGTGGTGGATGTCTCGTCCTACTACCGCGAATATGCCTACGGCCGCATCGACCGGATGTACGAGGAGGGCACGCCCCAGCTGCTCATCAACTCGACCTATGCGGACAACGTCTACATGCAGGTCTACGAGCAGCTCAACACCCTCGATCGCGACCGCGTGTTCGGCAACATGGCCCTGAACATCAACCTTGTGAAGGGGCTGACGCTCGACCTGCGGACCGGCATGGACTTCAACAACGAGTTCCGCACGCAGCGCAAGCCGTGGTATTCGAACGGCTACCCCTACGGCTACTACAAGGAGCAGACGGTCACGTCGCTCGAAGTCAACAGCGATTTCCTGCTCTCCTACACGCGCAAAATGGGCGACTTCGACATGCGGGCCTCGTTCGGCGGCAACAACATGCTCTGGAAACGCCGCAACATCTACTCCCAGACGGCCGACGGACTGCTGGAAAAGAACGTCTACAAGATGGCCAACTCGATCAGTTCGCCCGTCTACCGCTCCTACCGCTACACCAAGTCGATCAACTCGTTCTACGGCTTCCTGTCGCTGGGGTGGCGCGACATGGTCTACCTCGACATCACGGGCCGCAACGACTGGTCATCGACGCTCGCCCCGGGCAACAACTCCTATTTCTACCCCTCGGTCTCGGCCAGCGTGCTGCTCGACCAGGTGTTCAATTTCAAAGAACACGCTCCGTGGGTCGATCTGCTGAAAGTCCGCGGCTCGTGGGCCAACGTGGGTAACGACACCTCACCCAACAAACTGGTGTCGGTCTACTCCAACGGCGGTTTCCCCAGCTCGTACTACCTGAGCAGCGAGATCCAGAACTACTACCTCAAACCCGAGAACGTCGAGAGCTGGGAGGTGGGCCTCGAAGGCAAGCTCTTCAAGAGCCGCCTCAATTTCGACGTGGCCTACTACCACAGCGAAACCACCGACCAGATCATCACCGTGCCGATCGACCAGGCCGTCGGCGCCACGTCGGTCGTCGTCAACGCCGGCTGCGTGCGCAACCGCGGCGTCGAGATCTCGGCGCGCTTCCAGCCTGTCAAGACCAAGGAGTTCGAATGGACGATCAGCGCCAACTGGTCCAAAAACTGGAACAAGCTGGTCGAGCTGGCCGACGGCGTGGCGATGTGGAACCTCAACCCCAACATCACCGTCGGCGGCAACATCTACATCCGCGCCTACCCCGGCACCGAGCTGGGACGCCTCTACGGCCGCGGCTACGAACGGGCTCCCGAAGGGGCGTTCTACGTCGATGCCGACGGCTCCTACGTCGATTGCTCGAACCAGATCGTCGTGGACGCCGAGACCGGCAGCGCCCGGCTCACCTCGACCGAAGACGAACTGCTCGACCTGGGGAGCATCTACCCCGACTGGACGGCCGGCATGAGCCACTCGCTGTCGTACAAGGGGTTCCGGCTGGGGCTGTCGTTCAGCGCCCAATGGGGCGGCAAGACCTATTCGATGACCCACTTCGCGCTGGCCTATCAGGGCAAGCTGAAGAACTCGCTCAAAGGGCGTTACGCCGGCATGATCGTCCCGGGCGTGAACCTCAACGAGAACGGCACCTACTCGAAGAACACCACCATCACGACCGACATCGTCGATCACTACACCAACTACGTCTACGCCCGCGAGAACGCCGAAGAGAACGTCTTCGACACCTCGTTCCTCAAGCTCAAGGAGCTGCGTCTGGAATATTCGCTGCCGCGGCACCTCTGCTCCAAAACGCGGGTTTTCCAGGGCATCACCGTCGGCGTCTACGCCACCAACCTCTTCTGCTGGACGAACTTCCCGCTCTACGACCCCGAGGCGGGCTACGCCGTGGGATCGTCCATTTCGCGCGGTATCGAAGCCGGTGCCTACCCGATGACCCGGACCTACGGCATAAACCTGAAACTGGACTTCTAAAAACCGACTCCGCACTATGAAAAACATACTACGATACACGCTGGCGATCTGCACGGCGGGCCTTCTCCCGGTCGCCTGCACCTCGAATTTCGACGAGTACAACACCAACCAGAACCAGATGGAGATGGGCGACGTACACCCGCTGAACCTGCTGGAGCACATTCTCTTCACGGGAGCCGACGGCATGGTCTACCGCACGTGGCTGCTCAACAACGAGCTGATCCAGTACACCGTGCAGATGTACACCGAGAACGTCCACCGCTACATGATCCGCGACAGCTACAACAGCGGCACGTGGAACCACCTCGCCCGCTGGGCGGCCAACTCCGACCACATGATCGAACAGGCCGTGAAGAACGGGGACGCCAACTCGGAGGCCATCGCCCTGACGATGCGGGCGCTGTTCGTCTCGAACTGGACGGACATCTACGGCGACATCCCCTTCAGCGAGGCTTTCCAGGGGCGCAACAACGTCCTCAAACCCAAGTTCGACACCCAGAAGGAGGTCTACACGCAGCTTTTCGCCGACCTCGAACGCGCCAACTCGCTCTACGATCCGTCGCGGGCGCTGCGCTACCCGAACAAGGACCTGATGTACAAGGGCGACATCGCCAAATGGCGCAAGTTCACCAACTCGCTCCACATGCGGCTGCTGATGCGGTTGCAGAACCGCGACGAAGAGATGGGCGTGAGCGAGAAGCTCCGCGAGATCGTTTCGAACCCCTCGCGCTACCCGGTCATGGCGTCGAACGCCGACAACGCGGCGCTCTTCTACACCAACGTCGATCCCTTCATCGGGCATTTCGGCACCACGACGCTGCAAAGTTTCACCTCGAACTCGCACCGCATGGCCGAACACCTGGTCAACCTGATGAACAACACCAACGACCCGCGGCTGGGCATCTACGCCGTGCAGCAGAACAACGAATGGACGGGACTGGTCAGCGGCTACCCCACCACGGAGACCAACGCCACCAACTGCGCCTACCTGAACAAGGACGTGCTGGGCGACTACACCTCGCCCTATACGTTCATGCGCTACGACGAGGTGCTGTTCATCCTCTCCGAGGCGGCGTTCCGCGGCATGATCCCGGGCGGCAGCGCCGCGGCGCAGCAGTATTACGAGCAGGCGGTGCTGGCGTCGATCGACTACTGGGACGAGATCAACCCCTCGCCCACCTACGAGATCACGCAGGCGCAGAAGAACGCCTTCATGCAGATCGTCGCCTTCGACAACACGCTGGAACAGATTCTCAACCAGAAGTACATCGCCCTTTTCTGGGAGGGCTACGAGGCGTGGCACGAGTATCGCCGGACGGGTTATCCCAACTTCAAGATCGGCAAGGGCACGGCCAACGACGGCGTGCTTCCCACGCGCTTCATCTACCCGGTGACCACGGTGGACACCAACCACGAAAACTACCTCAAGGCGATCGCCAACCAGGGTCCCGACAACATGAAGACCCGACTCTGGTGGGCGCGCAAGCAGTAATCCCGAAAAACACCGAACAATGAATACCGAACGAATCATATCGCATACGAAATACCGTCTCGCCGGGCTTCTGGCGGCCGTTGCGCTGCTGGCCGCGGGATGCACCGCGGACGAGGACACCGACGCCCCGTACCTCTACTTCGGCGAGGAGATCGAATCGCTCTCCTACACGGTCAACGGAGGTTCGCTGACCGTCGAGATGTATTCGAACATGGGCCCGTGGGTCATCGAACCCGCCTACACGGGCGACGAGGAGTGGATCGACATCTGGCCCGACGAGGGCGACGACAGCGGCCGCTTCACGGTCACCGTCGCGGCCAACGACGGAGCCTACACACGTTACAGCACGGTCAACGTCGTCATCGGCGGCCGGGTCGTCAAGTCCTTCGAGGTCATGCAGTCGGGCGTCGATCCGTCGATCGCCCTCGACATGGGCTCCGACCATATCATGACCGCCTCGAAAGGCGGCACGATCACCGTTCCGCTGAAAACCAACGTCGGCTGGAAACCCGTGGCGCTGGAGAGCGCCGCCGGATGGATCTCCTTCGGCGAATCGGCCGATGCCGCCCAGGAGCTGATCGTCGCCCCGAACACGGGCGGCGAACGCACGGGCGTCGTGCGCTTCCAGGCCATCGGCACCAACATGGAAAAGCTCTACGCCGACCTGACGATCGTGCAGTTCGACACGGCGCAGGACCCCAACAACGGCGAGAAGCTGACCGTCGCCGAGGCCGTGGCCCGCTACGCCGACGCAGGCAAGATCACCGACAACGTATGGGTCGAAGGCTATGTGACGAGCGACCGCGAGAAACGCAACTTCGACCTCAACGTCATGACGCTTCAGGACGACAGCCGCCGCGGCCTGCTCTTCGAGTTCGCCTCGACGAACGACAACACGTTCCGCATGAACGAGCGTCTGAAAGTTCATCTGCTGGGCCAGCAGCTGGTCACCGACGCGACGACCCATTCATTGAAGGTGGCGGCCTTCACCTCGAATTCGGTCTTCGAACGCGACGAGGCGGGAACGGGCATCGCCCCCGTCGAACTGGAGAGCATCGCCGAGCTTCCGAACTACGAGAACACGCTCGTGACGCTCAAAAAAGTCGAGTTCGTCCAGCCCACCGGCACCTACTGCAACATCGACGAACGCTACACGCAATCGACTCCCTCCTACGCGACGATCGCCTACAACGCCACGGCGATGCCCTTCTGCGACGGCAACGACTTCTACGGCCACCTGCTGCGCGACGAGGAGGGCAACACCTGCAAGCTCTACACGACGACGTGGTTCCTCGACCGTTTCGCCGCGCTCGTTCCCGAGGGCTCGGGACCGCTGACGGGCATCGTCACCAAGTATTACAAGCAATCGACGGGCGAGGTCTACATCATCCGCCTGCGCCGGCACGAAGACAACCGGGTGTCGTCCGACGCTTCGACGCGCATGTCGAAGACGCTGATCCAGTTCGGGCCCTTCGACGACACGAACACCTACGACAAACTGACGCCGCGCGTGGGCAGCGGCCAGCTCACGACGACCATGTGGTCGGCCGTGCAGGCCGGCGCCGGCGGCATCTCGATGGACTGGGGCTGGAGCTACGCCCGCATGGCCCCGGCCACGGTGACGGTCAAGAGCGACGGTTCGCAGAGCATCTCCCCGGCGCTGTCGAACAGCTACACGAACTTCAACGTCCTCGCCTGCGTCTCGTGCCAGTATTTCTGGGACTGCACCGCCTCGACGATGAACCGCACCGACGCCCCCGAGGGCTACAAGGGCGAGTGCTGGGTCTTCCACGTGAACGACTTCACACCCGACGCGTCGAAAGACCTCTACCTCACCTTCGCCCTGGCCAGCTCGCAGACCGGCCCGATGTATTTCGACATCGAGTGGGGCGAGGAGGAGAACGGCCCGCTGTCGGCGTACACCAAGATCGGCGAAATCATCTCGCCCGACTGGTACTCGTGCCACCAGTTGCAGCAGTTCATCCTCAAACTCCCCGACGAGATGAAGAGCAAGCAGAAGTTCACGATCCGCTTCCGCGTCACCCGCAACTGGAACGCCGGCAACGGCATGGTGAACGGCAGTTCGACGGAGAGCACGACCGTCGCCAAGGGCGGCGCCCCGCGCATCAGCTTCTGGCAGATCGCCGAGATATAAGAACCTCAAAAAAACGCAATGAACCATGAACAACCGTAAATTCAGATACCGGATCGCAACGCTCCTCTCCGTGCTGACACTCCTGACGGCCGGATGCAGCGACGACACGACGGAGAACACCGCCCAAAGGGACCGGCTCGTCACCGATCTGCTGGTCCCCGGATCGACCTTCTACACCTCGACCACCAAGGAACTGACCATTCAAGGCAAGGGCTTCGCCGAAGGGGATGCGCTCGCGCTGGCCGACGTTGCCACGGGAGCGGAGATTCCGCTCACGCTCAAAGCGATCGACCACGCCTACGTCACCTTCGCCGTGCCGCAGGAGATCCCGACGGGCTCCTACCGCCTCGTCGTGCACCGCGGGCGGGAGAGCCAGGTGCTGGGCATCCTCAAATTCCGCCGCAGCCTCGACATCGAAATCCCCGACAAGGAGGGCATGAACGTCAAGGGCGTGGTCTTCTGCGGCTCGCTGCCCGTCGCGGGCGTGGTCGTCTCCGACGGCGAGGTCGTCACCACGACCGACGACGCGGGCTGCTACTACCTCGCCTCGAAGAAGCACCACGGCTACGTCTTCATGAGCGTGCCTTCGGGCTACGAACCCCAGTCGGAAAACTCCGTGCCCCTGATCTGGGGTCCGGTGACCCCCGGCGAGGAGGCGTGCGAACAGGTCGATTTCGAGCTGGTCGAGGCCCCGGGACAGGATGATTTCGACCTGCTGGTGCTGGCCGACATCCACCTGGCCAACCGTCTGGGCGACATCGCCCAGTACAAGGAGCTGATGCTTCCCGAGGTGAAGAACTACATCGCCGCTTCGCCGAGAAAGGTCTACATCATGAACGTCGGCGACATGACCTTCGACCTCTACTGGAATTCGAACAAGTACAACCTGGGCGACTACACCAACACGCTCAAGGACTCGGCCATCCCGGCCCTGATCTACCACGTCCCGGGCAACCACGACAACGACGAATACGCCAAGGACGACTACACGGCCGAACAGCCCTACAAGGACAACCTCGGGCCGACCTACTATTCGTTCAACATCGGCAAGGCGCACTTCATCATGCTCGACAACACGGTCTACCTCAACGCCGGGGCCGACGCCTCGACCCGGACTCCGGGCGACCACTCCTACAACTCCGCCTTCACGGAGATGGAGCTCGCGTGGCTGAAAGCCGACCTGGCGACCGTCAAGGACAAGAACGCCCCGCTGGTGATCGGCACCCACTGCCAGGTGTTCTACTACAACTCGTCGCTCGACATCACCCCGTCGATGGCCTACGGACACTCGACGGTGCTCGACCAGCTGCTCGCCGACTTCACGGACGTGCACATCATCTCGGGACACACCCACAACAACACGACGATGAAGATCCGCAACGGCCTGATGGAGCACAACACGGGCGGTTCGTGCGCGACGTGGTGGTGGACGGGCTATTACAGCAACGGCCACATCTGCAAGGACGGCGCGCCGGGCGGCATGGGGGTCTACGAGTTCCGGGACACCGACCTCGAATGGTACTACAAGGGCTACGGCGAACCGCGCGATTTCCAGCTGCGGACCTACGACATGAACAACGTCAAGACCTTCTTCGCCAACAACTCGGTCATCCGCAACATGATCCGCTACTACCCCGACCGCAACGACTACGCCAACGTGGGCAACAACGTGGTCTACATCAACGTCTGGGGCTGGGACCCCGAATGGAAGGTCTCGGTGAAGGAGAACGGCGTGGAGCTCAACCCCACGCGCGTCTACATGAAAGACCCGCTGCACACCTACGCCTACGACGCCACGCGCGTCTACAAAAACTCGAACAACACCTACACCGAGGTGCTGACTTCGAGCAACAACTATCACCTCTTCGCAGCGAACGCTTCGAGCGCCACCTCGACGCTCACGATCGAGGTGACCGACCGTTTCGGCAACAAGTACACCGAGACGATGTCGCGTCCCAAGGAGTTCGCCGCGCAGATCGAGAACCTGTAAAAGCGAGTAAACGATGAAAAAACTGCAAACATACCTGTCGGGCATCACCGCCGTGCTGCTGCTGGCGGCACTCGGCGCCTGCACCGACGACGACAAGACGCTCAACGATGTCTATCTGGAAACCGACGCCTCCTATTACAGCGCCAACGCGCGCGGTCTGACCTACAACGGTGAGGAGGTGGTCATCCGCATCAAGTCGAACACCTACTGGATGGTCACCTACGACAAGGGAACCGGGCTCGAAGAGCCCTGGTTCACCCTTGCGCGGGAGGGCGGCAACGGCAGCGCGGACCTCGCGGTGACGGTGCAGCGCAACGACGGCAATGCCCGCTCGGCCGAACTGAAACTCGTCACCAACCGCAACGTCACGACGACCGTGACGCTCTCGCAGGCCGGCATCGGCGAACGGGTCTACTTCTACGGCGACGACTTCGGCGACGGGGGCGCAGGCTCTTCCGTCACGGAGTTCGGGGGCTGGAACCTGCGCGGCATGGGCATCGACGAAACCTACTACGACGGTCAGAACGCCACCCTCGACGCAGGATCGCCCTCGGCGACCTACGACGGGGCGTCGGGCGGCAACAACGTCCTCTTCGGCGAGGGCGGCTGGCTCACGCTGGGCGGCATCGCCACCAAGGGCGACTACAACTTCATCTTCTCGTTCGGCGTAAGCAACGACACGAAAGCGCCTTCCGCCGGCGATCTCAAACTCTGCATCAGCCAGGACCGCGTACAATGGACCCCCGTGGAATACACGCTGCCCGCCTCGGCGGAGGCCGGCAAATGGAGCATGGTGCGCATCCCATTCTTCATCAAGGAGGGGTGCCCGGCGGTCTTCTTCCGCTTCGAAAGCGCCTCGGCGGGCTACCGCATCGACGATCCCGCGCTCGAAGAGGGCGACGGAACGGGCGAGACGATCACGTTCCTCGAAGATGTCGTCAACTACATCAAAACGGTGCTCTGGGAGGACGACTTCTCGTGGGCCAATAACGCCGCCTATGTGAAGAGCGACGCCTGGACGGGCTCCGACGGCACGCGCATTGACCGCTGGACGGGCTACCCCGGCACGACCAACGGCTGGACGATCGAATCGGGCCGTGCGACCTCCTATCCGCGCTCGGCGGGTTCGGCCAGCAGCACCGGATACCTCAAGAGCGGCTGGGCTGACGGCGGCGCGGGACTCTTCTCGCCCAAACTCGAAGCCATCGGCAGCGAAGCCAAAGACATCACCGGCGAACTGACGCTGGCCGGCTGGACGCTGAACAACAAACCCGACAACGATCAACTGTGCATCCGCGTCGTCGGAGGCGGCACCATCGGCAACGCATCGAACACCGAACAGGTCTTCAGCATCGGCAGCTGGAACGAATGGACCGTCCACGAATTCGAGATTTTCGGGGCCACCGCCGCAACGCAGATCTACATCGGTTCGACGATCGAGGCCAACAACCGCTGGTTCATCGACCGCTTCCGGCTGATCCACGTCACCGAGAAGCCCGGCGACTTCGAACCCGAGCTCACGACCGACCCCGAATCGCTCGAATTCATCACCGCAGGCGAAGACAAGCCGGTGAAAGTGACGGCCAACGCCGCATGGAGCGTCCGCAGCGAAGCCGGCTGGCTGTCGTTCGCGCCCGAAGGCGGCGATGCGGGGACCTCGACGGTGACGATCACCGCCGAACGCAACCAGACCGGAGCCGAACGCCCCGCGACGGTCGAATTCCTCATCGACGGCGAGGTGATCGCAACGCTCGGCGTGACGCAGAGCGGCGAGGAGATCCAATACGCCCCGTCGCCCGTCGGCCTTACGCTGATCGACGCATCGGCCACGGTGCTGACCTTCGGGTGGGACGAACCCGCCGAAGCGACGCACAAATACCGGACGGCGCTGTTCACCGACAAGGAAGGCGAACCCGTCCAGCAGTCGCCGGAATTCACGCTGGATGCGAAATTCCCGACCCCGATCTTCACTTTCGGCGGCCTCGAACCCTCGACGACCTACCAGCTGGCCGTGCAGACGATCAGCACGACCGACGGTGTGGAGGATTCGCCCTACGTCTTCCTCGAAAGCCGCACGACCGCCGCGCAGACCGCCACGCCGGGCGCACTGGTTTCGATGCGTTTCGACCGGCTGAAATGGTGCGGCGACCATATGTTCAAGGCTTACGGCCTGCGCCCGGCGAGCGTCAGCGGCACGGTCGCTCCCGATGCCGCAGCGAATACCCTGACCAATGCCAACACGGGCGGTTCGTCCGATGTCTTCAACACCCACAGCGACGCCTTCCGGGCCGACCGCGGGGTGAACGGCTGGTACGGACTGCGCGCCTACGAATATCCGGGCTACATCAAATTGGGAACCTCCTCCCAGGCGGGATTCCTCGTGACGCCGAAACTGAGCGGACTGAGCGAAGCCGCTGCCGTGCGCATCTCGTTCCGCCTCGGCAACTGGAACGAACCCAATGCCGACGGTTCGGTCTTCACGATCGACAAGGCGGTCGTCCGGGTCGGCATCGTGCCGGAGAACGTCACCGACGCCGACCTGAAAAGCTATGCGAACGCCTATACACTGACGCAGAATCTCGTTTTCACGGCCGACGAAGTTCCCGTATCGGCGACTCCGCAGACATGGACCGAGGTATCGCTCGAAGTGCCTGACGTGAAACCGACCGACCGTCTGATCATCTACGCCACGGTTGACGGCACGGAAAAAGAGGGCAAGGCCCGCTACGAGGTGGACGACATCGAGGTCGTCCCGAGCAGCGTGAAACCCGTCACGGTCGTCTTCGAGGATACGTTCTCATGGGTCAACACTTCGGTAGACTGGGCCAACAAACTGGAAGCCTACAAGGACAACTGGGCCGTATTCGATGGCCGCGTCTATGCCAAGTACTTCTGCCTCCAATTCGGCACGGGCTCCTACGAGGCAGGCATCACGACGCATGCTTTGACGGAGCTGGGCGCAACGCCGACCGACATCACCATCGAGGCTCAACTCACGGGCAACGCCGCCAACAAGCAAAGCGCCTATTTCAAAATCACGGGTGCCGGTTCCTTCTCAGCGACAGAAAGCGTAACGGAAGCCACCGTCCAGCTCGACGGGTTCATACCCAACGCCAGTTCGGGAGCGACCGGCGAAGGATTCGACGGCTGGGAGACCAAGACATTGACGGTCTACGGCGCCGATCAGACCACACAGATCCGCCTGGCCTGCGTGAAGGTCGGCAGCGTGACTCAGCAGTTCTGGCTCAACAGCTTCCGCATAACCAAATAGCGGACGTTGCCGACAACGAACGGGCGGGGGGGGGACATCCCCCGCCCGTTTTCTTTTCGGAACGTTTATCCGGACTATTCGGGATCGACCGCCGGAGTGTTCAACGGAAATTCGTGCGTGTGGGCGGCCTTGCCCTTGGGACCGATGATCCGCACCCGGATCAGACTGTCCGAAACGTCGCAACGAGCGTAACTCTTGTTGTCGTTGATCACGATCGGGAACTGTGCGCCCCGCTCCCCGGCGGGATGGAACGAATAACGGTGTTCGTGGCCGCAAAGCATCAAGTCGATGCCCGCCTCGTTCAACACCGGCATGAAGAGCTCGTTGAGATGGAGGTTTCCGTGCCAGGTGCCCGTCGTCGGAGGCACATGCAGCAGGACGATCCGCGCCGATGCCGAGAGGAACTCCTCCGACTGCACGGCTCTTTTCAACCATTCGCACTCCTCGACGCGGTAGGCATCGTAATCGGCCAGCCCGTAGTACTCGACATCGCTGTCGGGCTTGTCCTCCCCGCAGTCGAGCACCAGCAAGCAGACATCGCCGTAACGGTAAATCCCGTAAAACTCCCCGCTGCGGGTCGGAAAACAGTCGATCAGACGGTCCGACCAGACGCCTCGCGTCTCGTGGTTGCCGCGGTTGAAGAGGATCGGCGTTCCGGAGGCGAACAACGCAGCCGAGGTATCGACATAGTCCGCAAAGAGCTGTTCTTCGCTCTCGACGCTGCTCGACATGTCGCCATTGAAGACGACGAATCCCAATTCACTGAAATCTATCTTCTTACAAAGCTCCGCCATGTAGTCGGCACGGCCGTGGATGTCGTTGAAGACGATGAACGAACAGTCGGCGCCTGAGTCGGGGAAAGTCCGGAACGGATAGGGTTTGCGGCGGAAAACGTCGCTCGCGGCGACACGCCCGTAGGAGGCTTTGCCGCGCTGCGGCCACGCCGTGACCTCCTGCGAAAAGATGCGGTAACAGTAATCCGTGCCAGGTTTCAGTCCCTTGATGCGCACGGCATGAAGGGTTCTGTCGGCCAGTTTGCGGCCCGCGACGGTCTGGTAGTAGCGCGTATGCTCCTGCGCGTAGAAACTCCGCCCGTCGTCGGGCGCGACCTCGACCCACGAAAGGGCCGGTTTGCTGGTGGTCCAGACGACCGTGACGCCGTCCCGGGTCATGTCGCAGAGATAAGGGCCGTGCGTGATCTTGAAATCCTGTGCCGCGGCAGCCAGCGAAAAGAGCAGCCCGGAAAGCGCAAAAAGGAGTTTTTTCATTGTCGGAAAGTGTTGGTTGTTCCGGAATGCAAGATACGAAAAATTCCGCAGAATTCCGCCCCGGTCGTCCGATCTCCCGCAGCCGTCATGCAGCAGCGGCCTGCCGCCTTTGGAAGACGGCATAACTACCTCCGGCCCGTTTTCTTTTTGCGGACCGACCAGCCGAAATGCCCCAGCGCCTCACCCAGCGCAAAATACTCCCCGTGGGAATAGACGATCGGGTCGGCGCGTTCGAGGCAGAAACGCCCCGTCTGAGGGTCGATGTAGGCTTCGTCGGCCTGCACCCCGACCACCTCGGCCAGAAACATGTCGTGGGTCCCGAGCGGCAGCACCTGACGCACGCGGCACTCGATGTTCACGGGCGATTCGGCGACGACCGGCGCGGCGACCTTTTCGGACGCGACGGCCGTGAGACCCATCTCGCGGAACTTGTCGTAGTCGCGGCCCGAGCGCACGCCGCACCAGTCAGCGGCACGTGCCAGCCGGCGCGTCGTGAGGTTGATGACGAACTCGCCCGTGCGGCGGATGATGGCGTAGGAGTGGCGTTCGGGCCGCACCGAAATATAGCACATCGGCGGATCGGAGCAGACCGTGCCGGTCCACGCCACGGTCAGCAAGTTGTACTCGTCGGGCGTCGCACCGCAGCTCACCAGCACCGCCGGCAGAGGATACAACACGGTTCCGGGTTTCCAGTTCTGTTTCATCTCGATTCGTTTTTCGGGACAAAGGTAACGGTTTTTGCGTATATTTGACATCGCAACGGCACGAATGCTCTCCGGTTTTGCAGCGCGTCCGGTTTTTATATACCTTTGTTTCATATGCTCGCCGATTTCATCCGATACCTCGAAGCGGAACGCCGCTACTCGCCGCTCACCGTGCGCAACTACCGCCACGACATCGAACTGTTCCTCGCATGGCTGGGGATCAGCGACACGGATTCCGATCTGCGCCGGGTGACCACGGAGGACATCCGCGAGTGGATCATCTTCCGCAATGAGGAGGGACGCCTGAGCGCCGCCTCGATAAACCGCGAAATATCGTCGCTGCGGTCGCTGTTCCGCTGGCTGCTGCGCACGGGAGTCGTCAGCCGCGACGTGGCGGCACCCGTGGCGTCGCTGAAAACCTCGCGCCGCCTGCCGGCCTTCGTCCCCGAGAGCCGCATGAGCGACATCGTCAGCGACTGCGAACAGGACAGCGACGATTTCACCCGCGAACGCAATTCGCTCATCGTGCTGCTTTTCTACGCCTGCGGCCTGCGGCTGGCCGAACTGGTCGGCATCGACCGCAGGGATTTTTCGGAGGACTACACCTCGCTGCGCATCCGGGGCAAAGGCGACAAGGAGCGCATCGTGCCGATCCTGGAGTTCGTCCGCGAAAAGATTTTGCACTACATCGGGTTAATTGAAAGGCAAAATATTTGCATTTCACCGGAAAAAGCGTTATTTTTAACACACAAAGGAAAACGCATATCCCGGACGGAGGTTTACCGGACGGTGCGGGACGAGTTGGAAAAGGCGGGCGTACAAGGAAAGAAAAGCCCTCACGTGCTGCGTCACACCTTCGCAACGCACCTGCTGAACGGCGGAGCCGATATGCGCGAAATACAGGAGCTCCTGGGGCACGCCTCGTTGCAGGCCACGCAGGTCTACACGCACAACAGCATTGCCAAGCTCCGGGAGATTTATACGAAAGCCCATCCCCGTGAAAAGGGTGGCGAGTGATTAACTTTTATAATATAAGGCTATGAACGTACAGATTCAATCCGTGAAATTCGACGCCGACAAGCGGCTGATCGAATTCGTGAATGCCAAGATGGCGAAGTTGGACCGCTTTGCGGAACGCTCGACCGGAGCCGAGGTCATTCTCAAACTCGATAAGGACCACGAAAAAGGAAACAAATTCGCAACCATCACGCTGCACATGCCGGGCGAGGACCTGGTGGCCTGCCACCAGTCGAAAGCCTTCGAAGAGTCGGTCGATGAAGCCATCGACGCCCTGAAACGTCAGCTGGAGAAATTCAAGGCGAAAACCGAAAAATAAACCCCACCAACCTTTAACCTTAACTAACTAACGCCGCGACGGCCGCCTTTTCGAAAAGGCGGCCGTCGCATTCGTAGTGGATAGGGGATTTAATGAGCCCTATTTCTCGCAGAATTGTCAACTGATTTTCAACGACATACAAATCGAAAAATTTATTAAAAATCACCTTTTTGTCCCGTATCTGTCCCGGGATAGTTTACCAATTATCATCTACGTTTTTCCCAGAAATAGCGCCTGATAAGCCCTTTGTCAAACTATTTGCGCACTCCTCGATGGCCTCCTTCGTCGGGGCTGAAGAAACCGTCCCGTTTTTCTTGAAAACACCATAAGTACCAAACCCAGCAGCCACTAAACCGATTGAAAATTTCGGATTTTTCGACTGCGGCGGCAGCGAGAAAGACAGCACATCGAAATCAACTTTTATGCGCCCATCTTTGAAAGCTAAACCATATTTGTAACTAACCAGAGCATCGTAGTTAAAGCCAGCCTTAAATGTACACGGCAGAATAGCATTCACCGACAAAATAGCCGGTTGCGACTCACTCATCACATCCTTCGCCGAGTTGAACGTCGATACGATATAATTACGAGCCAAGTCGAACAACTCCGCTTGTGTTTTTCCAGGGAACTCCAAAACGACAAAATTTTTCACGTTGTCGGTTTTTGATTTCATTCCTTTTGGTGTCAATTCAAAATATTGGCAAAATGACAATCCCGGAACAACGAGGAAAGCAACCAGCAAAAAAATCTTTTTCATATCAATATTGAGGTATAATTTTTTCAACTAATCCGAAGCTAATTATCCGACATCGGCACATCCGGCATCGTCTTCCGCCCGGACACCGGAACCCGACTCCACCGAGGTAGTCAGACGATCAATCGTCCGGTGCTGATCGGCTATCAATTTCTGCTGATCGGCTATCATTCCCTGCTGGGAACAAACCGTGTCAATAAGCTGCGAAATTTTATCGAAAACCTCGCGGGACATTTCAATATTACCAGCCGGAACTTCCTTTTCGTTGTTCAGCATATTTCCCCGGCCATACAAGAGCCAGTCAGAATTTAGCTGCGGAAACTCACCGATAATTCTCTGCAATTTATCCCCACCTATCCCCTTCGAAATACTATTTACGTAGCCATTCGAAAAATTCATACGCTTCTCGAACTTTCCTTGGCTTAACCCCTGCGACTTAATAAATTCTATAAGCCGCTCTTTTAGAGTATCTTGCATAATCATCAATACTTTTTGAAAATTTTTCGCCGAAATTTCTCGGTGTGTATTTTGTTATTTACCGAGAAAACTCTATATTTGCATTTGTAATTACAAAAGTAACGCATTTGTAATTGCAAATATAAAACAATTTTAACCATTTCAAAATTCAACTCTATGTACACAAGTATTGAAAAGGCCCCGAGCTATGTATCACAACTACCGGACATTACAAAGGCCAAGAAAAACATCGTCGGAAAAGTTCGTCAACTGCTGACCGCCGCCCTGGGACGCGAGTTCATGGAACTCTCGACCCGTCACAAGGTTTACGGGCTCTATTTCTGCCTCTCGCTGATCGCTCTCTTCGCCTGGGACGAATCGCGGATTTGGCCGAACCTGCTGAACCTGCTGAATTTCGCCAACGCCGCACGGCTGGCGAATAAGACAGCGAAAAAATCGAGTGCCCAGAGATTAGGATAGTCGCTACACCACGCACTCGTGCCGAAGCCACCCGGGAGGGCCGCTAAGGCAACAAGGAGGGGCCCAGCCCCTTGAATGGCCGAGCTGGGCGCCCTCCTTGATTTTTAGAATACTTAAAAACAGAAAGACATGAAAACGATACCTACATCAAAAGATATAATCCTGATTATGAAAACTGCCTGCGAAGCTCTGGAACAATTCAACAGGGTGTACCCAAAAATCAATTTCAATTCGGAAACCGACTATGAACTGGAACTTTGGAGTAACAACCTTCGCTTCTACGCCAGCACTCTCAACAACAATATAATCAATAAATAATTATACCACAATGGAAGAAAAAACTTTGAAGGAACTCTACACAACGCTTGATCCGAACGAGCAAGCGAACATGATCCGCTTTTTCGGGGCGCAGCTTTTTGTCTCCCCCACAACAGCGGTCTACTATCTGCGCGGGTATCGTCAACTACCGAAACTGAAACAGCCGGTATTGGCCGAGTACGCCGAAAAAACATACGCCGTCAAACTCAGATTCTCGTGACCATGTATTGCGACAAAGACAACAACGGCCGCGTCTCAATCATGGATTTGACGAGCGACGAGTTCGACACGATCCGCCGGGCGATCATGGCCTTCAAAACGGGACTCCTCCAAAATCGCCTACCGGCCGGATTCGCCCCTCAAAGTGAAACCTACGAACAATATCACCGCGCAGGGATGATTCTGCGTCAAATCGAAACTCTCGAATAATACAATCGGGGGGGGGGGTCCGAGGGGGCCCCTCCAAAACGCGATAAGATGATACCTCAAGAAACAATACAACAACTCAACAGCCTCGACATTCTCCGGGTGCTCCAGGACGAGGGGCTCGAACTGAAACGGGCCGGCACTCACTACGAATGCTGCTGTCCCTTTCATGGCGAGAAAACACCCTCCTTCAAAGTATCGACAACCCGGGGAACCGCACATTGCTTCGGGTGCGGCAAAACATGGGGGCCGATCTCCTTCGTCATGGAACGGTACGCGATGAACTTTGTAGAAGCATGCCGCCACCTCGGAAACCGCTACGACATCAAATGGGAGGAGAAAGAGCCGACACCCGAAGAATTGGCAAAGCGGTTCGAACGCGATCAACTCTTTCGCGCCAACAACATCGCACTCGAATTTTTCCAGTCCATGTACCGACAATCGGAACCGGCGCAGAAATACGCCACCGGACGCTGGGACGAGGAAACCATCGAGGAATGGTGTATCGGTTATGCCCCCGGCCGGAAAACTCTACTCAGTCACATCCGAGACCAGCACGAAAACCTCGACATATTCATCAAGGCCGGACTCATCAAAGTCAGCGACGCAGACGGGGACATATACGACGCCTTCACCCAGCGCCTCATGTTCCCAATCCGCAACCAGACAGGCAACGTCATCGGCTTCACCGGCCGGGCCATCAACTCGAAGAAGAACGCCGAGGGAAAAGAGCCGCCCAAATACATCAACACCAAAGAAACGCCCATCTTCAAGAAGGGCGACATCCTATTCGGGTACTTCGAGGCACAACGCATCGCCGCCTTACGCGACGTGCTGAACCTCGTCGAAGGGAATCCCGACGTGATCCGCATGGCGAAGATCGGCCAGCAGAACACCGTCGCGCCGATGGGAACCGCCCTCACGAGTACCCAAATCGGAATGATAAAGCGCATCGTCTCGAAAGTTGTCATCATCGGCGACAACGACACAGCCGGGCAGAAGGCGGTCGTCAGCCATGGCGAAGCTCTCACGGCGGCAGGGCTGAACGTGCGGGTGATGATACTCCCCGGAAAAGACGCCAAGGACGCCGACGAGTATTTCAAATACGAGGCCGCAAAATCCTATGACGAGTGTATGGCCGAAAATTCGGCCGACTTCGTGGACTTCATGTATCAGACCAAGATCGGGAGCGTCATGTCGCAGAATGACCGGCTCGATGTCATCAACTACATCTGTGGCCTGCTCGTTTTCTACGACGAGACACTCGCCCGCATGTACCTCGACAAATTCGGCAAAGAGGACAAGCAGGGTAAAATATGGAACGAGACCTACTACCGGCTGAAAAACAAGCGCCAGGTCGAAGCAATCCGCGAAGAAAAGCAGGAGCAGGCCGACTTGGTGGAAAAATACGGGTTCTACGTCAAGAACAACTGCTACTACGGACAAATCTCTAAGGTCGGGAACGCGATGCCGTGGACGAATTTCATCATCCGTCCGATCGTGCTGATTTGGGACGGACCTGCCTCCTACCGCATGTTCGAAATCGAGAACATCCACCGTGAAAAATGCCTTATCACATTACCGCAGGACCAGGTAACGACACTCGACAACTTCCAGAAGAACATCGAAGGCAAAGGCAACTACATCATCGAAGCCGTCGTGGCGAAACAGCAATACACGCAGCTCAAGAAATACATCTACGAACAAACGCCGACGGCCCGCGAAATACAGCAACTCGGATGGCAAAAGCAAGGCGAATTTTTCGCGTGGGGCAACGGCGCCTTCGATGGCGAGGTGTTCATCCCGGCCAACGACTACGGGCTCATCAAAGTCGGCGACAAACTCTACTACCTCCCGGCCGCATCCAAGGAAGCCCGCGAGGACACCACCACCTACAACTTGCACCGAAAATTCGTGTTCGTTCAGCAGAGCACCGTGACGCTCTACGAATACGCCCGACAATGTATCGACGTGTTCGGGGAGAACGCGAAAATAGCCCTCTGTTTCTACTTCACGACCCTATTTTCGGACATCGTGCGCGCAACGATCGAGAACATGCCGATTCTCGACATGTTCGGGCCACCGGCAACTGGAAAAACCCAAATGGCGCGCGCCATCGTCGCACCCTTTCAAGTCAATGCCGAGTCGATCAACCTTCGAAACGCGACACAAGCCTCGCTCGGCGAAGCGATCGCCGAGGTATCGAATGCCGTGGTTCACATCGACGAGTTCAAGGAGGACATCGACCCGAAGAAAGTCGAATTTCTCAAAGGTATATGGGACAACAGCGGCCGGAGTAAAATGAGCATGGACGGCAAGAAAAAGCGGACCATGACGGCGATCAGTTGCGGACTCGTGCTCACGGGCCAGGAAATGACAACCTCCGACAACGCCCTCATGTCCCGAATCGTGATGCTGACCTTCTACCAATCCAAACATAGCGAGGAGGAAAAACAACGCTACGACCAGTTCAAGACCATGTGCAACCGCGGACTCTCCCACCTCACACACGAACTCCTCCGAGAGCGCCGCAAGGTAAAAATAGGCTACCGCGAAGCCTACGACCAGACAAACGCCGATCTCCGGACTCTGACGCGCGGCGTCATAGACCGAATACTTCAGAACTGGAGCGCCCTGCTGGCAACGCTCCGAATCCTCGAAACACGGCTGCAACTGCCGTTCACCTACGCCGAGACGCTCGAAATCGCCGCACGGCTCTGTCAGATACAAAATGAAAAAGCCGAGCAAACCAACGAACTCGCCGGCTTCTGGTCGTCGATCGACTCGCTGGCCAGCCTCGGCAAAATCCAAATGAAGGGCGAATATAAAATCATATCCGGCCCGGACTGGTGTTTCGCCAAAAAGAAAGAGCGCAAGGAACTCCCCGGTGGCCGCGAGTACCTCCTACTTTATTTCGGCCCGGCGGCCGACCTCTACACGATGCACAGCAAGAATCTCGGCATAAAATTCCTTCCGAAATCCTCTCTCCAAGAATACCTGCAAAAATCCGAGGAATTTATGGGCACGAAATCCGGCGTGCGCTTCCTTCCGCACCTCGGCGTCGGCGGTGCCGTTTCCGCGACAGAAACAGCACAGAGCAAGGTCACATCGGCGATGGTATTCGACTACACAGCTCTCAAAGAAAAATATGACATCAGTCTCTCAATGATTGCATACGGTGACGGAAGCGACGAAACGGACGCCTCCGTCGAAACTGAAGACAAACTATTTTAACCAAAATTCTCAATCCTATGTACAAAGACAACGCAGAAACTCCGCGCTCAAAGCGAGCCTGCTGGAACAGAATCGAGGCCGTAATCAACATGGCCCAGATGACGACGAACGCATTCGCACGCCACATCGGACTGCCCCGAGGCGAAAACCTCTACCAAATCAAACGAGGGAATAACGGCGTGTCTCTTGACCTGGCCAACCGCATCGTCGCAAAGTTTTCCGAAGTAAGCAAACTTTGGCTTTTAACCGGCGACGGCCCGATGCTAATTGAAAAAACGGAACCGGCAAGACTTACGCCGTGGGCATATTTCGCCGGAACTGCGCTCCACGCACTAATAGCGAAAGATGTCGATTGTCCGGAAAAATCGGCAGCCCATTACGCAGATCGCATGGTCGAACTTTATGCAAAGAGAGGAGGTCGGCAATGAATTTTCATATCTCGTGCATGGTGTTCGTACCCGACGAGCAACAGCAAATCGAAATCCAAAAATGGATGAACGGTATCGGATGGCGAATCCTCGGAGGACGAGACAGCAAACGTTGCTTTCTCGTGGCTGATACCGACCAAAACGCCGCCTTGTGGTTGGAACTGGACAGGGGTGCCCGAGCATGTTTCAGCCAAGATTACTACGATTGCGGCGAAAATATCGAAATGTTCAAAGCCCTGGCGGCGATGAACAGCGACAACGACCGCGAACAATGGTTCATCGCTCACGTCGTAATCCGCTTCGACCGGCTGAAAGACACGGTGCAGACCGAAACAGGGGAGCGGTTTATTATGGCTGGCGACTGGTTCAAGGTCCTGATCCCGCGAGCCAACAATATCCGCGCGAAATGGATGGCGGCAGGGTGTCCGAACCAACTTTCGCACAAAGCGACCAAAGAGGAGATCATCGAACACTTCAAAAAATTAAGACGATGAGCGGAAATTCCAACAAAAAAATCGCATTCAACTATTTCGGCGGAAAATTCACATGGCTCGACAACCTCTACCAAAATTTTCCTGCGCAATTCTCGCACCTGATCGATCTGTTCGCCGGCTCGATGGTCGTCTCAATAAACTATCGCGGAAAAGTCATCCGCACAGCGAACGAAATCAACGGAGAAGTTACCAATTTCTTCTGTCAGCTGCGCGACCACGAAGCAGAACTTGTACGGGGGCTTCGTCTGACACCCTACTCAGAAGAAGAGTTCGATCACAGCTGGGCAGAAGATAGTATGGAGATCTCCGATATTGAACGTGCCCGTCGATTCTACATCCGTGCACGGCAATCCTTTTTCGGACTCGGGGCCCAAAGACAGAAAAAAGGCTGGCACATGTGCAAACAACATATCAACGCACAAGGAGGCGAGGGTGTTTCCCGATGGAGAAACGGAGTAGAAAAGTTGCATGAAGTAGCGGCAGAGATTCGCAACAACTTTCAGATCATGAACTGCGACTACATGGAAGCCATCGACCGAATTGATTTCCCCGGCGCTTTCTTCTACTGCGATCCGCCCTATCCTCTGGAAAGCCGAGGCGGCCATAATAAAAATGGCGATTATCGCTTCGACTTCACGGATGAAGATCACGAGCGACTGGCCGAACGCCTACACCGGATAGAAGGGATGGCCATGGTGAGCAGTTACGATTGCCCGCTGACAAATCGGCTCTATGCGGACTGGCACAAAGTAAAGTTTCCGTTCAAGCGCAATAACATTCGTAGCAACATTGTGAACGGCTCGGGAACGATCATGCAGGAGTGCGTATGGTGCAACTATGAACCGCCCGTGCGTGCGCAAAAACTTTTCTGATCATGGAGGCAAAAATCATTCGGGTATTCCCGACCAAGACCAATGCGACGCCGGATGACGAACTGGTACGCATCCACGAGGTGCCGTCGCTGTTCGACGAGGCCGACGAGGTACATATATCGGTCGCTTTCACGTGGGACATTCCGTGGGCGGAGTGGGCCGCCAAACAATGGGAACGAGTTGCCCCGGTGAAGATCGGCGGTCCTGCGTTCAACGAACCCGGCGGGGAGTTCGTTCCGGGAATGTACATGAAGAAGGGCTACGTCATCACTTCGCGCGGGTGTCCGAACCGCTGCTGGTTCTGCGCCGTGCCCAAACGCGAAGGCGGTCAGCTCCGGGAGTTACCCGTGCGAGACGGATGGATCGTCCAAGACGACAATCTGCTTGCCTGCTCGCCCGAACATATCGACGAAGTGTTCGCCATGCTGGCACGGCAACCTCATCGACCGCAGTTTGTCGGCGGACTGGAGGCCGCGCTTATGACCCCGGTGATGGCCGAACGGCTATACGAGTTACACCCCGATTCGCTCTTTTTCGCATACGATACACCCAACGACCTCGAACCGCTTAAAGCCGCGGGAAAAATGCTCCTCGATGCAGGCTTAACCAAGGCAGGCAACCGGCTACGCTGCTATGTGCTGATCGGCTACAAAGGCGATACCTTCGAGAAAGCCCAGAAGCGGATGGGCGAGGCATGGCGGGCCGGATTTATGCCTTTCGCCATGCTCTACCGAGATCGGGAGGGAAAATTCGACAAAACATGGCGCCAGTTCCAAGGGCAATGGGCCAACCCGACAATCACCTACTGCAACTGCAAAAAATATTTCGGAAAATGAAAACACTCTATCTGCCACTCAAAAAGGAATGGTACGAAATGATCGAGCGTGGAGAGAAACCCGAGGAATACCGGGCGATTGTGACGTATTGGATGACAAGATTATTGGACTGTTTCCCTATGTTCAATATGCCGACCGACGACGGTCAATGTCTCGAAGAAGGAGTGAACCGATGCGCTGGTTGTACAGCGGCAATGGGGCCTCGATTCAAGGAGTTCAACGCCGTCTGCTTCTCCTATGGTTATACCCGTCGCAGGATGACATTCGAATGCAAAGGCATCACGATCGGCCGAGGCCGGCCCGAGTGGGGAGCGCCAGAACACACAACGTTTATCATCAAATTAGGAAAAAGATTATGACAACAGAAACTATTTATACACCCGATGAGCTGACCTCGGGACATTGCAGGGCCTGCGGAGAAGAAAGCTACGAAATTTTGATCGGCGACGGCCGATGTCTGGATTGTATCGAAGACGAAAAGTTTTTCAAAGAAACAATGAAAGGATTATAGCCATGCAACTCCTTTACATCGACCTTTTTTGCGGTGCCGGCGGAACCTCGACGGGCGTTGAGCGGGCACAGATCGACGGTCGCAAGTGTGCGAAAGTCATCGCATGCGTCAACCACGATGCCAATGCGATCCTCTCGCATGCGGCCAATCACCCGCACACGCGCCACTTCACCGAGGACATCCGCACACTCGATCTCGGACCGATGAAAGTACACGTCGCCCGAGAACGCATGAAGCACCCCGGTGCGAAACTCGTGCTCTGGGCCTCGCTGGAATGCACGAACCACTCCCGGGCCAAAGGCGGCATGTCGCGCGACGCCGACAGCCGCACGCTGGCCGATCACCTTTTTCGCTACATCGAAGAGCTGCGCCCCGACTATATCCAGATCGAAAATGTCGTCGAGTTCATGGAATGGGGGCCGCTCATCGTCAAGGAGAGCGTCGGCCCAGACGGTGCGGCCTTCTGTCCGCTCGACATCAAACACGACCGCAAGCGACGGACAACAACCGTCGCCCCGGTGTGGGTTCCCGACCCCGAGCACAAGGGAATACACTACCGCCGCTGGGTGGAGGAGGTATGCGCCCACGGCTACCGGTTCGAACATCGTGTGCTCAATGCGGCCGACTTCGGGGCCTACACATCCCGGGTACGATATTTCGGGCAGTTCGCGCGGCCGGATTTGCCGATGGCGTGGCCGCGTCAGACGCACGCCCGAAATCCGGAGCAGACACGCGACCTTTTCACCGAACCGCTCGCGCCGTGGCGGCCCGTGCGGGAATGCCTCGACTTCGAGGATCGTGGTGAGTCGATCTTCGATCGCCGCCGGCAACTCGTCGGAGCGACGCTCGATCGCATCCACGCCGGGCTGGTGAAATTCGTCGCAGGAGGCAAAGACGCTTTCCTCGTCAAATACAACTCCCGAAACCAGTCCGGCAAATACATCGCTCCGGGACTCGACGCTCCATGCCCGACCGTGGCGACACAAAACCGGCTCGGCGTAGCCCGTGTAGATTTCCTGTCCAAGCAGTTCAGCGGACAGCCTGCGGGCAAGAACATCCCCATTGACGGCCCGGCCGGAACCGTTACGACAATCGACCACCACGCCTTCGTATCGGCATACTACGGAAACGGATACAACTCACCCGTCGAACGGCCGGCCCCTACGCTGACAACTAAAGACCGATTCCAGTTGGTGCAGCCATTTATCACCAACTACTATTCCGGCGGCGGGCAACTCTCCGGAGTGAACGAACCAACCGGCGCGCTGCTGACGAACCCCAAGCAGCGTATCGTGAACGCCCACTACCTGCTGAATCCGCAATACCGGTCCGCCGGCGGCTCTGTGGATGCGCCTTGTTTCACGCTGATCGCACGGATGGACAAACGTCCGCCTTATCTGGTATCCATCGAGCAGGGAGTACCTGCCTGGACAATCAAACCGGACGACATTCCCGAAATGGTGCGCGTGAAAGAGTTCTGCATCCTCTATGGCATCGTTGACATCACGATGCGAATGCTGCGCATCCCCGAGATGAAACGCATCCAGGGATTCGGCGACGATTACGTGCTTATCGGATCGCAGGAGGAACAGAAGAAATTCCTCGGCAATGCCGTCGTCACCCAGGTAGCGACCGCATGGAGTGAGGCAACAGCCGCAGCTATCGACGAAATAAAATCACCTGAAAAACAACACAAAAAGTCCAACTATGAAAATCACAATCGAAAACACCGACAAAATCGTTACCCTGAACGGAATTCCGGCCCGTATCTGGGAGGGAAAAACCGACTCCGGAATCCGAGTCCATTGCTTCATACCCCGGATAGCCGTGAGACGGGACGAAGCACGCATCGAAGAGTTTGAACGGGAATTACAGGAAACGGCATCCCCGAGTCCCGAAATAGCCGCCTACCCTTCACGCCTGATTATATGACGTCCCGGCAAATCAAAGCGGCGCAGCTCCGCCGCCGCATGGCCATCCAAGCCATGACCCCGCACCGGCTACCGAAGCGGCCGACTGAAGTCGAACGACACATGGCAGACACGGCAGTCGATATGCTCGTGCTGATCCAAACGTTACCCTACATTATGGGAGACCTCCAAGAAGAACTGGAAAAAGCCGGACAATTTCGCCACGAAATCAAGCGCCGCCACCGGCAGGCCGAGGAGATTATTTTTTCCGTAGCAGAACCGGCTTACCGGATATTTGCCAGGTTCAAGCCCGAAATTGCCAGAGGCTTCCTCGACCGAGTAGATGACCTATATTTCCGCATAAAAAGCGGGCACGGACTGCACGGTGTCGAGGAGGCTGTCTCTCTCCTCTACGCGGCATGTCAGCTGATCGAACGCTACAACCACCAACTCGAACGGACCTATTATTTTGAATACGCGGACCTGCTCTACAAAATCCCGAGCCTGCTCGATTGCATCCCCTGCAAACGACGCGACATTACCGCACAAATAACGGAAACTCTACAAACCAATAAATGACAATGAAACCGTTCGTCGCCTTCATTCTCCATCTATGGGCCGCAATGGATAGGAATCAAGAGATTTTGCGAAAATCCCAACCCTGTAATCAACTCACCACTACACCCGGAGGCATTGTTGCAGCGACCTCCAGTTGCTATCCGCTCTCTCAAAACCTCAAAAACGTATTAGCCAACTTATCAGCATTATCGACCACCATAAGGGCAGCATCTTGCACCATACAAGAATTAAACGATGCGATACAGGCACTCCGAGGGATACCGTGTTACTATCCACCACTCCGGGCACGTCCCCGGCCGAAGCCGCGCAGGTCCCGGGCCAAGCATCAGCCGACCCGGTTACAACGACGCAGGAACCGCCAGACGAGGCGAAAGCGCAGAAAATAAACTGAAATATAACGCGCGAATATAGCTTTTTGCGAAAAACCAGCCAACAACGACCAACACCACTAAAAACCAACAAGATGACACAACACAACGAACCTACAACCGACCTACAACGACCAACACACAAACCTACATTCTAAGACTATGACCTACAAACCTACAAAAGTACATTTTACAAAGTATTGATTTTCAACTTTGTAGGTCGTGTAGGTCATGTAGGTCGAAAAAACATGTCACCATGATAGAATACGAAGAAATAACCCCGGAGGAAATCCAAACCTATACGACGAAACTCGTGCCGAGGTTATTGCGCGTTCCTCCCTACCAATGGACCCGCATCGACGACATTGCCAAAGATGTCATCCGATTCGTTGACATTTGCCAACACCTCGCTAACCGCGGATATTTCCAGGACGGAGATGGCTATACAGTTATCGAAATCAAAGAGAACAAGTTCGTGCGACTCGACCCTATGTACATACGCACGCATGATACCAAAACCTTTCGAATATGGAAATAAGATTCAGAGCCAACGACCAACTTACAATCGACTACCTGCGCCACTTGTTCAATGCTCCGGCGCCCGGACCAATCCGTCTATCCCTCGCCAACGATTTCGGCCGCATGGCCGTCGGATTGTACAAGGTCAGCGACACGCCCATCGGCAGGCCCGATGATGAACTCACCGTAACCCTCATTCTGCCGCGCCACCAAACCACCTACGCCGCATTGACACGCTACGTCTTTTTCACGGAGGCCGACACCAAACGGCTCAACATGATTCTCGACGCACTATTCAACATCGACCTCGACACCTACTACCTGCAAGGCATCCAGGCCGGCATGCCAAAGCGCGACATCATCGAAGCATTCGTAGTCTCCCGGCATCTCGTGTCGGCCGACTATGCCGAGACGCTGGGCAAACGAGCCTACCGAACATCACTCGCCGCCATCCGTCGCAAAGCCGACCTTATCCATCGAAAGGCGCGTTATCATTTCAGCCAGATACAGCCACCCGAACCTCCGAAAAAGTAACCGCATTCACATATAATAAAATAATTTAATTTGACTTGCGATTTTGTCAATTTTAATGTCAAAAAAATGAAACAGAAATTTATCGCCCGCATCGGGGCCAAAGCATGGAACGATCCTTCTAATTTTTTCCGGGACCTGCCTCTTTCGAAAGTCAGCCCTCGGAGCATCGAAATCACGCCAAAAGAGGATGACAACGGCACATACTGGACTACCAAGGTCACGGCAACACTCCTCAGCAACGTCGAGCTTCTCCACCAGCCCTGCATCATAAAAATTCGGCTCACAACCGGCTACTACATCCTCGGCACGAAAGATTTGCCATGCCGCCCACTCGTTAAAGAGGGTGAACTATGCGAATTTACTCTCGAATACAAGACCAAGAACCCGCCGCGACCCATTAAAAAAGTCCTTTCTATCGCTCCTGGGTGCGAGTAAGTTTGTGAAAAATTCACAAATGTTCCGCATAGAAACAACCCAGAATCCGCTTCAGCTACTTTCTGATGTCCGCCGCGGGCAATGGTTCGTACACGACTACGAATCATTGCTCCCGGTGGCGCTTTCTTTTCTTCACGGCGAACGAGTCGGAGAGGCCCGCCCCTTCTTCGAATTTTCTGCCTCGGCAGTCAACCTTTCGGATCAAATAGGTCCGGATTCCGAATCCAAGCCGTCGAAGGTGGCCGTCATTCCGATTGTCGGAACAATCACCAAATACGACTCCTGCTTCACGATAGGAGCCGTAACCTATGCCCGTGCAATCAAACGAGCCGCAGATGATCCGGAGATCTGCGCCATCGTCCTCGACATCGACTCCGGGGGTGGCGCCGCGAATGCGGTATCCATACTCAAAGAGGCCATCGGCCAAACGCAGGCACTCGGCAAGCCGATCATCGCACATGTAGACTTTTGTGCGTCTCTGGCTTATTGGACGGCCTCGCAATGCGACGCGATTTTCTGCGACAATCCGCTTTCCGAGGTCGGGAGCATCGGTGCATTGTATCACATCGTTGACGACACGAAAAAACTGAAAAAGGAAGGCTATACCGTCATCACGGTTTACGCAGATGAAAGCGCAGACAAAAACCTCGGCTACCGCCAAGCGCTCGAAGGCGAATATGCGCTCATCAAGAAAGGACTCTCCCATACCGTCGCACAATTTCATCAGGACGTGAAGACCGGACGGCCGAATATCAAAGCCGACGCACCCGGTGTATTCTCCGGAGCCATGTTCCACCCGGACGAAGCTCAAGACCTCGGACTCATCAACGGAATGATGACCCTCGACGAGTGCATCGAAAACGCCGCCATCCGGGCACAATACAACCACTAATTTCTCAAAATATGGATTTCAAACAATTTCTTTCCAACACCCAGATGCGCAAAGTGGTCGTTCGCTTTCTCAAAAAGGAACCGACGGCTGACGCGCAGGGCAAGATGGTACTCACCGCAGAGGAGGAGCAGAAACTGACCGAGCATTTCGGACCGAACTTCGTATCCTTACTCAAGGAGAAAACCTTCTCGACCGAGGACGAGCAGGCCAACGACCTCTACGAAGCGGCCCTCCACCACGCCACCGAACAGGTCGAAGCCCGGTTCACTTCTCAGATCAAGCAGCTCCAGGACGACATCGCCACGCTGGCGGCCAAACCCGAAGATCTCCCCGGAGCCACGACGGCAATCGAGGGGATCAGGAATTTCCAGCGGGGCCAATTCAAGGCCGACATGGCCCTGGCCCACAACAAAGCCGCGGCCGCATTCCTCCAGCGGGGCGTCATGGCCGACACCCCCACGATCGAGGTCGGAGATCTCCGCAAGGAACTCGGCCCGTATCTGTCGCAGGGCAACAACCTCGACATTCTCCAGCAGCTCTACCAGGGCTTCTCTACGTCGAAGTATCTCACGTGGAAAAGAGCTGCGACGGAGTACAAGGCCGTCGAGAGTGAATCCGTAGACCACGTCGTTCAGCAGTTCACGGCGAAATGGACGCCGCGGGGAGGTGCGAAATTCCCTCCGCTCACGATCAAGAATTTTCGCCACAAGGTCAACTTCCCGGTTATTCCGGCCGAGGTCGGCGAAAGCTGGCTTTTCCACCTCTACGACGAGGGCAAGACGCCCGACCAGATGCCGATCACGCGCTACATCGTCGATAAGGTGATGCTTCCGCAGATTGCCGAGGACATCGAGAACGTGATGATCTCGAAAGCAAAATACGTCGCAGACTCCCAGAAAACGGAGGATACGATGGACGGATTCGAAACGATTCTTGTTGAAGCCAAAAAATCGCTCGACAAACAGATGCGGTTCTTCAACACCACCAAGAACCTGCTTGAAGCGACCGACGACGAGGTGCTGACCGTCATCAACGACTTCGTGGCGTCGCTCGCACCGCTCTACAAATCGAAGCAGATGCCCGTCTTCATGTCGGGCGATGTCTACCTCAAGTACAAGCGGGCCTACAAGAACAAGTGGGGCGCCGGTTCCGGGACGGAGAAGGTGAACTTCGGCGCGGATCGCGTCGATTTCTCGAACTGCTACCTCCAGGTGCTCGACAGCCTCTACGGCTCGCCCATCGTCTTCTCAACGCCGAAGGAGAATTTCGTCGGCCTGCGACACAAGAACCCCGAACAGTTCATCACCGACATCCAGAAGCACGACTACGAGGTGCGCTTCTACTGCGAGTTCTGGCTGGGCGTCGGCTTCCTGCTCGGCGAAGCCGTGTTCGCCATTGTACCGGACGGCTACGACCCGAAGGCTGCGATCTCCTCGACGCGCGAAGGTGCCACGGGCAAGTGGATCACCTCCAAGGTCGAAGAGAATCAGGAATCCGGCCCCAACCCGGAAAATCCGGAGGATAACAACGATCCCGAAACCATGTAAACCACAACAGCTATGCCTTACACAAAGAAAGCAATCGGGCGCCCGGCCGGAGGAGCCGGAAACCCGTCTCCCAAAAATCCGTACATCCTTGTCTTCGACATGAATGATGTCGAAAGCTATCCCGTCCGGGAGGTCGGCGTCACGATTGCCGATGCCGGATTCAAACTGAAAGAAGGTGCAAAACTTCAGCCCGTATACGCGACACCCGAGAGCATCGAACTCCTTCAGGAAGCCGAAGGCGAGGCAGATGCGCGCGGCTACAAAAAAGGTGTGAAGTTCGCGCATCCCGGAACCTCTACGGACATAGAGGACTTCACCGAATACAACACCAACCGCAACCTCGGCGCCATCGTCCGCGGTTGCGGCGGCAAGGGTGCCAAGCTCATCGGCTCGCCCTGCAATCCGCTTTCGTTGAAGTCCGAAACCCAGGACACCAAAGAAGGCGCCAAGAACACCATCACGCTCCAGCAGGATGTCCGTGACGAGTTCCGCATCCTTACCTACACGGGAGAACTGCCCGAAGTAATGGACGAACAGGCCAATCCCGAAGAAACCCTCTAACGCTATGACAAAGAGCCATTCCAAAGAACGTGAAACCCCGGAAGCAGGAGCAATTCCCGCTTCCGGATTCGTCGCCCAAGAGGAGACATCCGACAACGTTACCAAGGGCGGAAGCGCCCCGGAAGAACGAGAAACGAGTGCTCCGTCTTCGACACCACGCACACTCCCTGCAAAAACTACCGTCGTTATACTCGGCTCGGCTGAGGCTCTGCCCCTGTTGACGAAAGTGTGGAAACAGAAAGCCGTCGGGACCGTTATCATTCCCATCGAAATCGGAGACGGTCCGTTCTCCGAAGTCATTGACCAAGTGATAGCCAACGATGACATCCCCGACCCGTTCATCATCGTCCCGGCGAACTGCTTCCCGACGCACCGCGTCAATCTCGCCGACCTCACGGCTTACCGTGTCCGCCGCAAGAAACAGAAATCGGACTCCGACGAATGGATGGTAACTCCTTGCACGGGACTCCCGTTCCTCGTCGAAGCAACGGCCGCGCTCCAAGCCATCGAGAAACTCGGCGACACCTACACCGAAGAGGAGTTCCTCAAGGTGTATAACGACATCGCCCACCCCGGAGAACTCCCCGAGGAAATCGGCATGACTTTCGGCAACACCGTGAGCTATGCCGTACGGTGTCCTGAGTGCATGGGAACCGTCGCCGAGGCACTCATCCGAAAGCGTTTCATCTGCGCCTACGGTGAAGGCTTCGCCGCCATCAAAAGCCGACTCGCGCTACTCGTAAAGGATGAATGATAGCTTGACGGCGGAAATCCGCGCATGGTTGAGAGCAGGAGCCGAGGTCACAGCCGGCCTCCTGCTCTTTTCTCAATTCAGCAACAACACCCGATTCGCGTCACTCGTCAAAATAAAGCCCGCGAAATACCGGCCCTTGCTGATTGAAAAATTGTGCACCCTGGCCGGAATAACGCCCCCGAGCGAGGAGGTACGCCCTGCGCGACGAAGATTCCGCGACGATTTTCCCTTCCTCCGGGCTCCGGATTGTCCGCCCGAGTTAAAAATCCTCGCTGCGGATAAAATCACAGCACACGAACGGTATATCCAGGCACACGAACGGCTGTTCGACTGCACAACACTCGACGAGTGTTACACTACCGCCCGGGAGGCCATCGAGAACTTTCAGGAAAACCGCGCGATATTCCAGGAACTCGACTACTATCGAGAACATGGTGCGATACTCGGCAAACATCGGATTTTCGAGTACCTGCGCCAACGGCAACAACTCCACGGACTGAACATCGTGGAGCTGCTCGCCGAACAACGGCGCCTACGGTCGGCAATCTGGCGCATCAATGACGAAATCAAAAAAGGGACAAAACCCTACCTGCAAGCCGAGCGGGAAAAGCGCCGACACCAAAAGGAGACACTTCTGGCTGAAGTGGATAAACTCATAGACGCCTACACCAATGCCCATACAAACCTACGAACGAAATAGAATCGGGGACACCTTAACCCGTGAGCAAATCGAAGAACTCCAGCAATTCGGGGCTCTGGAGTGGGAACCGCGCGACATTGCCATATACTTCGGCTTCGACATCGGTCAATTCACGACCGAATACAACGATCCCGAGAGCATCGTCACGCTGGCCATAACCCGCGGACGCCTGCAAGCGTTGGCAACCGTCGATAAGGCATTGCTCGGGAACGCCAAAGCCGGAGACCTCCCGTCTATCAACCACCTCGAAAAAATCCGGCGCGAAAAGTCATTCAAAACCTCGAAACTCGACATCTTCGGCACTTTCGACAACGAGAAAGCCTTTCGCCGCGTCTACGAGTACATGGCAGAAGGCCGCACAAATGATCTCTCGAACAACGAAAAACTATTTCTCGACCTGCTCTCGATCATCAACTCCATAGATCGCCAGGTGGGCAAACGAGCTGCGATCAAGTTTCTGATCCAGCAACTCGGATATAGTTACGACCGGGCCGCAGACTATTATAACCAGGCCGACGCGCTGTTTTACTCCAATCGAAACACGACCAAGGAGGCCCTCCGGAATAAATATGCTGAACTGCTCGAAGATTTGGCTCACGCTGCGAAGAACGTAGCAACGACTCCTAAAGACTACGAAGCCGTCAGCGAGATCATTGCCAAGGCAGCGAAAATCCGCAAACTCGACGAGCCCGAAATCCAACGACTGCCGCCGCAAATGTACATGCGACCCTTGCGCGTGTTTTCGCTGACGACCGATGTGATCGGCCTCCCGCCCGTGAACCGCCAAGAGATCAACGACCAGATTCAACGACTCAACATTCCGGAAACAACCAAGAGCCGCCTCCGCAGGGAGTCGCTCATAGAGGACGTGGACATCATCGAAATTCTGAACTATGGGAAACAGAGCGAAAATTAAAGGGCCTGAGAAGAAAGCCTATGTCGATCTCCAGTTTATGAACTGGACCGCCCAATTCTGCGCGATGGTCATGCCCCGCAAACTCCGGCTCGTTGCCGGACGAGGTTCGGCCAAGACGACCGAGATACAAGTCGAACGGCTGATAGAAATGGTCTACGACATGCCGGGGGCCCCGGTGGCATGGGTGGCCGATACCTTCGCCAACCTCACGGCGAACGTCCTCCCGATGGTATTCGAAGCCCTCGAGCGCAAAGGGTTCCGCGATGGCGTCCACTATGTCGTAGAGAAACAACCGCCAACTTTCACGGAAAAGGAATGCGCCGACCTCCCGAAATGGCTCAAGCCCTACTTCTGGAAACCCTACAACAAAATCATCTCCTACAAGCGGACAATCGTATTTTTCACCGGATTGAACATTACCTTCGGCTCGCTCGATCGCCCGGCGTCCCTTGCCGGACGCTCCTATGTCCATGTATTCGGCGACGAGGTGAAATATTTTGCCGAGGCCAAGATCGGCAACCTCCTCAAAGCCCGACGCGGCTACCGTCTGCAATTCGGACACTCTCCTTTCTATCTGGGTGAAACCTTCACGACCGACATGCCCAACACCGGCAATACCGGCGAATACGACTGGATTTTCAAAGGAGCCAAGGAAATGGACCCCGAGACCTTACTTCTCGTATGGAAAACGGCCTCCATAGCGAACGACGCCGTGCAAGAGTATATCGCTGCCAAAGAAAAGTTCTACCGCACGCAAGCTGATGCCGACCGCCAAGAATATCTGAACAAATACAAGACCGCGAACCGCTGGATGGAACGCTGGTACAATCTTCGCCACCATGAAAAGGCTCAGAGCATGTTCCTAATCGTTTCGAGTTACGTCAACGTTGATATCTTATCCCCGCAATGGTTCGCCGACGCGCTCGCCTCACAGCTCTCCGACGTCAATGCCGCAATATTGTCGATGCCTCCCCGCATCGAGAAGGGACAGCAGTTCTACCCCAACTTGGGCGAACGCCACTTCTATACAGACGGGAACATCGCGGCCGTGGAAAAGGCACTCGGCTTCCATGACACCGAGGACTGCCGTCTGCTCCGGCACCTCAATCCCAACCGTGCAATCGACATGTCGATGGACTTCGGCAACATGCTCTCCATGCTCATAGCACAGGACGACGGCCGCGTGCTGCGCATCCTCAAAGAGTTCTTCAGTCTCCCGCCCGAGTGGGTGCGCGAACTGGCCGACAAGTTTCTGCACTTCTTCGCGCCTCACAAACACAAGGTCGTTAAATTCTACTACGACCGAAGCGGCAATAACTACAAGGGAAGCAATCAATCTATGGCCGTCCAAATCAAAGAAGCCATAGAACGAAACGCCACGGGGTCACCGACCGGCTGGCGCGTACAGCTCATGTCACTCGGTCAGGCGAATATTCCTATGTCCGACGAGTATATCTTCATGCAAGAACTGATGACCGGACACAATCCGCGCCTGCCCGAATTGCAGATCGACGCCATACATTGCCGCAATCTCAAAGCATCGCTCGAACTGGCTAAGACGATCGTAGACTCGAAAGGCCGCATCGGCAAGGATAAGAGTGCCGAAAAATCCTCCGACCACAAGCGCCTCGTCACATCGACAAATTTTTCGGACGCATTCAAATATATGATGATGCGCAAGGAGTGGATCGCCATCGTCAAACGAAACCTCGGCCGCGGGCTCCCCGGCGGCACGGCCGGCGACGTCTCCGTGCGATAGAACAATATTGCCTCGCATATCGAGAGGGCGGCGAATGCCGTCCTCTTTTTCGTACCCCCTCCCCGGCACCCCTCCCCGATCCGAAACAATGGCCCCTCATATATCACCTTTTCGAACCCGTGCGATTGCAAACGAAGAAGAGGGCGGGGCGGGCTTCGGTTTCACATCGTGAAGCATTTTTTTCGTCGAAACCGCGGAACAAATTGATTTATAAGCAGAAGTACGAAATATCACTCGAAAAAGGTCGCAAAATCGGGATTTTTGAAGCTGAAAACGGATTTTTCAGCCCGAAAAACGGGCAAAAAAAGGGAGGGAATAACGCCTTCCCTCCCGAAAGTGGATCAAATTCGTCGGCTCTCGCCTTCGGATTCAACCCTATGTACGGGGACAAAATTACGAAAAAATATACCCGAAACAATAGCGGATTCACATTTTTTGTCCTTTATCCCACACCACCGCACCGCTATTTTTGCCGCATGAACCTATTCGATGCCATACGACGCATGCGGGAACTCTCGCGCAAGAACGAAGCCTTCAGTTTCTCGTTCATGTCCTACAATAGTTCCGCCGGCCGGAGCGAGGGAATCGTCGAGGTACGCCACGCCCGCCTCCGGGCCCGAGCGAAGGAAACACACCACCGGCACGCCGAAATCATCGAGGAATACATCGACATCGACACCGGCCGGGCACGTCATTTCTACCAGCCCCTTTTGATGTCGTTCAACGGAGAGAAAGTCTACGCATGAAAACGAAAATACATAAAATTTCCCCTTCGTCATTTGTCGTGGAAGCCGGACAAATGGCCTATTCGATTTCCACCGGACGAAGCTATGGCGGCGACATGACGATATTCAACGCCGCACGCAATCCGAACTGGGAGTACTCCTACCAGAATGTCATGGGCAAGCGTATCGTGGCCTTCGGCCCCGGGAACGACATGCCCGTCATGGTGCGCGATCTGGTGCAGGACAATAACCTCGCGCCCGGGATTCTCCAACGGCAGAAAGGTCTGCTCTACGGGCAGGGAGCATTTCTCTACCGGCACCGAGTGAAAGACGGCCGCATTATCCGCGAATACGATGACGATCCGAACATTTCCGCATGGCTCCGCTCCTGGGACGCCAAACGGTTCATCGAAAAAGCGCTGGTCGATTACCTCCACCTGCAAGGATTCTTCGCCTTGCACATCCTCGAACGCGGTCAGCGCCTCGGCGACCGTCTCGGCCGCAAACCCCGCATCGCACGCCTTCAATTCGTCAAGGCAACGAACGCCCGACTCGAATGGGCCGAGAGCCGGCAACTGGAAGATGTAAAGCACATTTTCGTCGGAGACTTCGAAAACGATTGCCTCACATCAGGCGTGAGGACTTTCCCCGTGTACGATCCGTTCGACCCGGGAAAATATCCCGTGTCGGCATCGTACAACTATTCCTATTCGTTCGGTCGCAACTTCTATTCGACACCGGCCTTCATGGGGGCGATCCGATGGATATTGCGCGGTTCCGACATCCCCACGATATTCCGATACGTTACCGACAACGGACTCAACCTCGCATACCACATCCACTCGCCGGCTCTCTACTGGGAGCGCAAAAAAGACGTATTGCGTGAAAAACACCCGGATGCCCAGGAAACGGAACTCGACGCAATGGTCGCCGTGTTGAAAGACAAAATCATGGGTACAATTACCGAAGTGCTCTCCGGCAAGAAGAATGCGGGCAAATTTTTCGAATCCATCGACTTTTACGATCCCGACGGGAACCTCTGCACATGGAAAATAGAAGCCGTAGACCAAAAGATCAAGGATTTCGTCGAATCGCAACTTAAAATCGGCGAGGCGGCGAACTCCGCAATCACATCGGGCATGCAGCTCCACCCGTCGCTCACGAACATCATGGTCAACGGAAAACTCGCCTCCGGCTCGGAAATGCTCTATGCGCACCAGATTTACAAACTCTCCGACGTGGCGATTCCCGAAATGGTGATCCTCGATCCGATTAACCAGGCGATCCGCTACAATTTTCCCGCGACTGACCTCCATCTCGGCTTCTACCACCAGAGCCTTATGACGCAGGAGGAAACAGCACCCGAAGATCGAATACGAAACAATTAGAGCCATGATTTTCAATAAAGACAATGACGGCGCCAAGGAAATCCAGAGTCTCGTCGGCACCTATTTCCAGAGCAACGACTTCGCAGTCATCGAATCGGAAATAAATTCCGCAAGCCGGACCATCCGAAAACTCATCGGACCCGGAATTTTCGACCGGGCTGAGAAATACTACCGGACACCGGAGTTCACCGCACAAGACGGCGGGGCCGACTCGCAGCTCGTAACTGCGATACAAACAGCCGTCGCACAGCTCGCCATGGTGCGCTTCTACCAGCAGAACATTCTTTCGCACGAGGACGGCGGCCGCAAAGTCAAAATCCACGAAGAAAGCGAAAAAATGCCCTGGCAATGGCAGTACGACCGCGACGACCAGGCATTACTCGACAAATACTACCGCTCGCTCGATGAACTCTACACCTTTTTGGAGGAGGAACAGATCGAAGAATGGAAGACATCCCCGCTCCGGCAAAAACTCGCCGGGTGCTTTATCAAAGACCTCGACACCTTCCAGGCTGTATTCCCGCTCGAAGATTCACCCCGCATGTTCTATATCCTCGTGCCGTTCATGCTGGAGGCGCAAGACCGCATTATCCGGCCTATCGTTGGCGAAGAAGCATTCGAACGCATGAAGGCCGGCGACATCGGCGAGGATTTGGCCGAGCAATTTGCAACCGCGAAACTCTGCATCCCCCTCTATGCCGTCATTACCGCGGTGAAACGCATGTCGGTCAAGATTCTGCCGACGATGATCGTGCGCCGATTCTCCGACTCTTTCCAAGGCGGCCGAGGCGGCAATATCGACGATGCCGCAACACGAAAACTGCTCTGCACATTGGAGCAAGAAGCCACCGACGCGAAAACAGAACTTCAAAAAGCCGTGACCAACCGCCGAAATCCGGCACGGCATGTCGCACTCTTGCCGGATAACGATCCGTCGAAAAAATACTGCTTAACCTGATGAACCGCATTGAAATACCCGAAGCTGGAATTGCGGTCAACATTCCGTCCTCCTACGCCGAGATGACCCGACCGCAACTCTTCCACGTCATGCGGCAATTTCACGCACTCCAATGCGGTCGCATATCTCTCACGGAGTTCCGGATACGTGTGCTTTACAAACTCGCCGGAATAAAGCGCACCGTGTGCAGCATCGTCTGGGAACGCCTGCATCCGGCCGCAGCACATCGTCGAGCTGAGAAAGTAGTACTCCTGGCCGAAGAACTCCTCGGGTTCCTCTTTTCAACGAACAACGGCGAACTCCTCCCCGCATTCGACTGTTTGGAGAACCACTTGCCAACCCTGCGCATAGGATGGCGCCATCTGGTCGGCCCGGCTGACGCCCTCATGGATATTTCATTCGAAGAGCTGATCGCGGCCGACGCCGAACTGACGCTCTATACAGCAACTAAGGACTCCCGGCACATAGACAACCTGCTCGCCACGCTCTACCGCCGCCCCGGACCACAGCAACCGGCCGGCCGGCGAGTCGAACCGCTCGACATCGACCGCACGGAACGCACCGCCCGCATCTTCCGGTTTGTGCCATCCTGGAAAAAACATCTGTTCCTGCTCTGGTACGCTGCATGCGTCGATAACCTCCAGCGCGGCACCTTCACGATCAACGGCCGCGAGGTATCATTTGCGCCGCTGTTTAACGACAACGAGCCCCCCGGGAAATCACTCGGATGGCTCGGGACATTGTTCAACATGGCCGAGCGCCGAACCTTCGGCGACATGAAGGAGACATCCGCGACAAACATAATCGACGTGCTTCTCCTATTACTCAATGACAAATACAACGCCGACAATGCTCGAAAAAATCACAAGACTGATTAAGTACTGCCGAAACATCCACGAAGGCATGACCGATGTTCCGGCGCCTTTCCTCGTGGCAAACGAGGATCAAGGAACGCTCGTGCTCAACTCTCCCAAACGCGAACCTCGGCAAATCGTGATCTCACTCCCGGAGGCAACGCTCACCGGAGACTGCGATAATATCAAAGGGCCGCACACGCTCATCATCTTCGTTCTCGAAAAAGGCAAGGAGCAAACACGCACGCAGGAACAAACCGACTGGCTCTATCTGGAAACTCTCGATGTCTTGCAAGCCCTGCTCACCAAATTTATCAACGATATATGCGGAGCGAACATCTCCGGGCCATGCCCCCTCCTGACAGGAATGGAGCTCGTCGAAGCTGTAATCCTACCGGAAGCCGGACGGTTCGGCGGATGGGACGGATGGGCCGCGACATTAACACTCAAATAGAGATAATGGCAAGACACTTAATATAAAAAGGGGTAATTAAAAAGTCCCCGACCGTTGCATATCTTCTGACTTACATACAACACACCGCTCGACACGGATAGCCGGGGACAATACCTCAAGGCTCCATGTCGAGCGTTCAATTTGTTGCATGTAAGTCAGAGATACAAAAGTAATGAAAATATACGAGATCATCGCATTCAACCGGGAAATACTCGACCGTTTCGAACGAATAGGCATCCGTCCCGACGACCACAAGCACCTTCCGCTATATAACGACTACCGGGCCATGAAGGCCCGCCGCGAAAAAATGACCTATATCGTCGCGGTACTCGCTGAAAGGTATGCTGTGAGCGAACGGAAGGTCTACAACATCATCGCTCACCTCGAAAAGGACTGCACGGAACGTGCAGTGATACCCCCCCCCGAATAGTTGGCATACACAGCAATAAGTCGGACTTTCGCAGGCCCAAAACACACCACCAATGTCTGCAAAAGTTTACAACACCTCCCCGCTCCCGTTCATGGGACAAAAACGCAATTTTGTCAAACTGTTCCGCGAAGCCCTGCAAGAGTTCTCCACCGCAACGACATTCGTCGATCTGTTCGGAGGTTCCGGACTGCTATCGCATGTCGTAAAACGCCAAAGGCCGGACGCTCACGTCGTTTATAATGACTACGACGACTTCCACCGCCGGGTCGAGAATGTCGAACGGACAAACGCCATCATCGCCGAAATCCGCACAATACTCGACGGCTCGCCACGTATGAAAAAAGTATCCGAGCCCAAACGGCAGACAATCATCAATCTGCTGAGACGGTACGAACACACCGGATTCGTTGACTACATTACGATCTCCTCCTCAATTCTGTTCTCTGGGAATTACGCAACAAACATCCGCGAGATTGAAAAGCAAACGCTCTACAATACTACCAAGCAGGCACCCTATGCCTGCGACGGATACCTCGACGGGCTGGAAATCGTCAAGGCCGACTACCGCGAACTGTTCTCCCAATACAAAGATACCCCGGGTGTAGTATTTCTCGTCGATCCGCCGTACCTTTCAACCCAAGCCGGACATTATAAAGGATATTGGCGTTTGGCCGACTATCTCGACGTTTTCTCCACCATCATGAAGCACCCTTTCTTTTATTTCACCTCGAACAAGTCCTCCGTCATCGAGTTCTTCGACTGGATGGATGCACACGGATTCGGTTCTCCGTTCAAGAAAGCCACGCGAAAGGAAATAGGCAACACAATCACCTACAATGCACGATACACCGATATAATGATTTACCGGGCGTAAATCACACTACCACAAGAGCCCCCGACGAGAAAAACTTATCGGGGGCTAATTTTTTCGGCAATTTATTTGCAAGAATGTAATTTATAAATTACCTTTGTGGTATGAAAAAGGCAAGAGAAGTCGTTACCTACAAAGATTATTTCGAAGAGTTTTTCGAAAAACAATCGCAGAAGGTACGGGATAAAATCATCAAGGTACTCGACATCATCGAACAGATCGAGCGAGTTCCCGTTACATATTTGAAATATATCGAAGGCACTAATGGGCTATTCGAGATACGGGTACAACTCGGAAGCGACATATTCCGGATTTTCTGCTTTTTCGATGGCAACAAAATGGTAATATTATTGTGCGGCTTCCAGAAGAAGACACAGAAAACTCCACCGGGAGAGATCAAAAAAGCCGAAAAAATTATGTCGGAATACTACGACGAAAAAAGAAAGGAGACAAAAAAATGAAAACGAAAACTTTAGACCAGATCAAAACAAAATATTACGGCGAAATAGGCACGCCGGAACGCGACCGTATCGAACGCGATCTCGACGCATTGCGGATCGGGCTGAAAATCCGAACGGCACGGGAACAGAAAGAGATGACTCAGGCACAACTGGCCGACCGAATCGACAAAAAGCGCACGTTCATTTCAAAGGTCGAAAACGACGGAGGGAACATTACTCTCAAAACGCTGTTCGATATTGTAGAGCGCGGATTGGGAGGGAAATTACATATCGACGTTCAATTGTAATATGATACTACTCGCAATAGGAATATTGATTTTTCTTGGGGCCTGCTATATTGGAGCCCTGCGTGAAAAAAACGGATGGTGAGATAATGCCACGCCGATTCTAAGCTCTATTTTTGTCCTTTAATGGCCGCCTTTGGGCGGCTATTTTTGTTGCAAAACGAATGAAATGGCATCACTCGTCGAGCAACGATTCGTAGAAGAAATTCTCACATCCGAAGGCGCCCGCCTTCTGAAAAATCAAGGAGCTGCGTTCGCTGCACGGCTCCACTTCCACACTAAACGCATTCTGGAACACCGCCGGACCGAAGTTTCGGCCGCCGACGGATATTCCGGCAAACTGGCCGTCTCCCACACCGCATACCAACGTTTTCTCGACCTCAAAGCCATGAAGTACGGCTCGAAAGTCGTGCGCCGCAACCGTAAAATCCACAATCGGTTCATCTGGGGACATTTCAACTCCATTGCCGCACGCCTCGCCAACGACCTCACGCCGGATGTCGCCGCACGCATTCGTGCTGAACTCGAAAACAAATAACGCATGGCAAAGACACTCAAAGAGGAAAACCTGCGCCTTAATATCATCGTCAACGGCGATCCCGCACGCAAGGAAATCCTGCAACTGACCCGCAACAGCCGCGATTTGCGAGCCGAAAACGAACGGCTCCGGGCAGAACAGAAGAAACTCCGCACCGAAGGCGGCGCAAACAAGGTCCGCATCGAGGAGATCTCCACCGCGCTCAAACGCAACAACGAAACGATCAAGGCCAACGAAGCCCGGGTAAAGCAGCTCCAATCCCAAATGAAACTGACCTCGATGACGACCTCCGAATTGAGTCAGAGACACGCCGAACTGCGGAATGCCATGCGCAACGTCGTACCCGGAACGCCCCAATGGCGACAACTGCGAAACGAATTGCAGGCCGTGACGAGCCGCATGGCGCAACTTCGCGCCGAAACTGCTTCAACCGAAGGCGTCATGTGCCGCATGGCTTCTCGGGTCAATAAGTATATCGGAACCGTAACGGCAACCTTCGCCTCATTCGCAATGGTCGGTTCGGGGCTCTACAAGGCCGTACAAACCTATTCGGGACTGGACGAAGCAATGTCGAACGCCCGCAAGACTACCGGCATGACCCGCGAGGAAGTCGAAGAACTGAATGCAAGCCTCGGCAAAATAGACACCCGCACCGCCCAAGAGGAACTCCTCGGCATGGCCCGCATCGGCGGCAAACTGGGCATCGCCAAGCAGGACATCGAAGGCTTTACACGCGCGGCAGACGTTATCAAAATATCCCTCGGCAAAGACCTCGGGGATAATGTCGAAGAGACCATCGGCCAAATCGGAAAACTCGTAAATGTATTCCAGCTCAATAAGGAGTTCGGCATTGAGCAGGGCATGATGAAAACGGCCGCAGCGGTGAACGAACTCGGGAAATCATCGACAGCCAACGAAGCCAACATCGTCGAGTTCATGCGCCGCGTGGGAGGTGTCGGCTATTCGGCGAAAATGTCTTTGGCCAACATCGCCGGCTTGGGCGCCACCCTCGACGACCTCGGGCAAACGATGGAGGTGGCAGGAACATCCATGTCGCAGGTCATCACCGGCATGTTCAAACGCACGGATGCTTTCGCGGCCGCAGCCAAAATGAGCGTCTCGGAGTTCAAGAAGCTGATGGTCGATGATATGAACGAAGCGATTATCCGCCTGGCCGAAGGCATGGGGAAAGACGGCGCCGGAATGTCCGGGATCGTCGCTGCACTTGATTCGCTCAAACTGGACGGCACCCGCGCAACGGGCGTGCTGACGGCGCTGGCGCAAAACACCGACAAACTCCGCCAGCAGCAAGAGATCTCCAACCGCGCCTTCGAGGAGGGAACCTCGTGCCTCCAGGAGTTCAACATTATGAACACCACGACCGAAGCCACGACGGAAAAACTCCAGAAACGAATCGCCGCGGAGGCCGCCGACCTCGGAAAATCCCTTATCCCCGCCTACCACGAGGGCCTCTCGGCCAAAGCCGCACTCATCCGAACAACGCGCATCCTCGTTGAATGGCTCATCCAAAACCGCGGAATCGTGCTGGGACTGCTGGCAACCTATACCGCATACAAGACCGTCATCGTAGGTACACACACTGCGAAGAAAGCCTATGCGGCTACCGTCGCCGGACTTCGAAGCCTCAAACTCTCCTATCTGCTGGCCGTTCGGGCAACCACAACCGCCACCGTCGCCGAAACGGGAGCGACCAAAGCCGCAACCATAGCCACACGCCTATTCGGGCTTGCACTCAAAGCCTCTCCTCTTGGTGTGGTTGCGGTGGCCATAGGTGCCGTGGTCGGAGCCTTCACCTATTTCAAGACGCGAGCCAACGAAGCGACCAGCGCCCAGCGCACCTTCAACGAAATCACGAAGGCCGCGGCTGACATCGAGGACGAGCACGGCGTCAATCTGGTCAGCAAAGCCGAAAAAATTTCGCAACTCATGCGGGTCGTCGAGGATGAAGCATCCTCCGAAGAGCGGCGCACGGCGGCAATCGCAGAACTCCAAGGGCTGATACCCGGCGGCATCGAACTCATCAATCAGGAAACGATCGCCAACGGCAAAGCTGCGGCGGCCGTCAAAGCCTACACCGACCAGCTCATTCTTCAGGCATCCATCAAAGCCGCACTTCAGAAGAAAGAGGAAATCATAGAGCAGGCAGGCAAAGACAAGTTGACAGGCGACGATAAAAAAGTCGGATGGTTCAAACGTGCAATGTTCGCAAACGCCGCGGCAAACAGTTACGGTACCCTCGACTACAACACGATGATCGCCGAGGCTGAGAAGCAGAACAAAAGGAAGTACCAAGAAAACATCGACCGGCAGATCGCCGACCTCGACAAATTCATCGCGGACGCCCAGGCCGAACTGGAAGCCAAGAAACTCATCGTCCCGGCCCCCGAAATTGAAAATTCCGATGATCCGAACGGCTCCGGAAAAAAGACCGCGACAGCTGGTTCTGGGAAAAAGACGAAGAAAACATCCTGGAGTCTCGATGCGGACACCTCCTATCTTGCCGCGAAACAGAAACTTCGCCAGCAATACGCTGATGGAGAAATCACATCAGAGCAAACGTACCAGGACCGCCTGCTCGCGCTCGAAATTGCATCCCTTCAAGCCCGGCTGGCCACAAACAAAGAATCCGGTGCGGCGCGCTCCAAACTCGAAATCCAGCTCGCCGACAAAATCATCGAGCAGAAAAAAAGAGAGCAACAACAAACCGAAGCCGCCGAGAATCTCCGCATCCAGAACATCTCCGATGCCACCAAACGCGAAAACGCCGAGTATGAACAGAAAAAAAAGCAGTACGCCGGGAACGCCGCGGCTCTGGAACAACTCGCACTCGCGCACAATCGGAACCTTACGAAGATCGAACTCCAACGGGCAACGGACGCTCTCAAGCAGGAAGAAAACGAATACAAGCAGAGCCGCCAAGTGATGCAGGAACGCCACAAGGCAGAACTCCAAACCGCCACACTCACCAAAACGGAACGGGCCCGGTTCAAACAGCAACAAATCAATGAACTCAAAGCCTTCGACGAGGAATACCTGCGCTCGACGCTCACGCAGCTTCAAGCATTGAGCGGTTCCGGGATGATGGCCTTTCGGGACCTGAAAGGCGTGCTCCAAACGATTGATCTCGATACGTCACTCCTCTCCGAGCAGGAGAAAAATGACCTCATTAGCCGCATCAAAGAGGTGGAAGGAGCTATTGACGCAGCGGCCGACAAGGTGGAAGAAGTTGGCTATTCTTTCACACAAAACCGGGGCGGGAATCTCTTCGGATTCTCTCAGGATGACTGGGCGCTGTTCTTCGATAACATCTCCGCCGGGAAATTCGGAGCCGAAGAAATGGCAATGGCACTCATGGCCGCAGCCGAAGCCGCTAATATGGCAATGGACCTATATGCCAGTTACGACAAAATGATGACGGCCAAGGAGAACGCCGAACTCAAAAAGTACAAGAAGAACCAAGACACCAAGAAAAAACAACTGCAATCCCGACTCGATGCCGGGCTGATGACCGAAGAACAGCACACCCAGGCCGTCGAGCAGATGGAGGCCGAGTACGAGCGCAAGCAGGAAGAACTCCAAATCAAGCAGGCCAAACGTCAGAAACAGCAGAGTATTATCCAGGCAACGATCAACACAGCAGCCGGTGTTGTGAAAACCCTCTCGGAGTGGGGAATACCCTGGGGACTTATCCCAGCCGGCATTATGGCAGCGATGGGTGCTGCACAAATCGCCATGATCGCAGCAACGCCAATCACCGGCGCCGAGGAAGGCGGCTTCCCCGTAGAGCGGGCGCAAGACGGCAAGAGGTTCAATGCCCACCTCGACCCCGATGCCCGTGGCTACATCGACCGGCCCACGGTACTCGTTGGCGAAAACGGCATGGAGTACGTCATTCCCAACGAGGCCATGAAGAACCCCACGGCCGCGCCGATCATCAACACGTTCGAAGCGGTGCGCCGGCGAGGACGCCTCCGGGATTTCGATTTCACGCAGACGCTACCCGCTATGATGCGAACAACCGGATATGCCGCAGGCGGAGCCATTTCCCCGGGACAAGCAATCGACACGATCAATGCAAGTCCGACGGTTTCCACCGCATCCGAAGGTTCTGATCCGGCACTCGTCAGGCTGCTCTACACGGCGGTAGTCAGGCTCACCGAACGCCTCGACGAACCCATCCGCGCCGATGTGTCCCTGATGGGCAAGGCCGGGCTGATCGAGAAGCAGCGCGAATACGAACGTATGATGAACCGCGGAAAACTTAAATAGACATGTTACTGATCAAAAGTCTCGAATCCGGACGCACGCTCGACATCACACCCGGGCAGGAGATAACGCTCACCCTCGAAAATCCCCTCTTCGCAGACGACCGCATGCCTGTGGCCGTCTCAACGGGCATCGAGTTCCCGCTCTCCCCGACAAACAAGGTGGAATTCCGGTTCGTCGATGTCATGATGATTCCACCCGCCGTGCAAAAGATTCCCGCCGCCATCATCTTCGAGGGCTTCGAACTATTCTCCGGGGAACTCCAGTTCGACGAGTTCTCCGACGGAACGCTCAAATACACATTCGTAGGTGCCGATGCGACAGAGGCATTCTCCGGGAATATCCACGAAATAGCGTGCCGTGACTACGGAGGCATGGCAATGTCAACATTCGTGCAGAACGCCCGCAAAGGAGATTATCCCGATATCGGACTCCCGATGATCGTCCGCAAGGCCAACAGCGCAAAGATCGAATACCCCACGGCCGCAGGAGAGGCGGAATGCTCTTCGATCGACAAATACGCCAACTACCTCTACACCGATACGCCCTATATCATTCCGGCAATCAAGGCAGCTTATCTGCTGGAGAAGATCCACCCCAGGCTAATCTTCCCATCTCAAATCCAAGACTATCTCGATCGTATGGCCATACTCGGAACCTACAAGCCCGAAGCGTGGCAAAATGACCGATACGGCATCCCCTATACAACACCCAGCAGGAACAATCCATATATCGGAGACGGATTCAATGCCGCGGAGGCCCTGCCCGAGATGACAAAGGCGGAGTTCATCGCCAACATCCTCAAAATGTTCTGCGCGACGATATTCCCCGAGAAAGGATACTACAATGTACGCACCAACAGCTCGATACTCCAAGACAAGACATTTATCGACTGGACGCAGAAGGTATCGGACATCTATGCCATCGTCGCCGGAGAGGCCGGAGGCTACTCCCTGGAATACGCTAACGGCGAGCAGAACTACGACCCTGCCAAAGAGGAAGATTTCGGCGAAGAACTCGCACAGAGCATCTATTCTGCATCCAACTACGAGGAACTGATCTCCAAATTCCGGACTTCGGACGACTATGTCGATGTTCGTGTGACATTCTCCGGGAACGTCTATTCGGGAAAGGCCGTAAAAGCCTACTTGTACTGGAGCCGCTCTCCGGGCGTGATGGGAAAGCCTATTTTCAACAAGACAGAAACCTCGATACCACTCATTGACATCGTATTCCAGGCCAACGTCAACAAGGTCGAGCTGTCCGAAAGAGGAGGCAACGGCCAAAGCTACGAAAACAACATCGGCTTCATCTGCACCCCTTGCATCCCGGCAAATGTCGCAACGCTCATCTATGTCGAATCCACACATTCACAGGTGACGCTCCGCGCCATGGCACCCGTCGTCGATATTCCCACCGTCGGCGGAAACCGCCCTTCGGACGTATACATCGGGTTACTGATCGAAAACAACTTCTTCGATCAGGGAAACTATTTCACACGCCCCGAGCCCTACATCGATGGAGGCACCGAGATGTCGAACACACGTTACTCCATCGCCATCGGAGGCACCAACGGGCTCTATGCCAAATTCCACGAGACATTTGCGCAATGGCAGGTGAAGAAGAAAGACTCCGTAAAAGCCGATGTGGTACTTTCTCCCGCCGACATCGCGCAACTCAAACTCTGGCGCAAGATCATGCTTTACAACCGGCTCTTTCTCATCAAGACCATGGAAATCACCCTCTCCGACAAGGCGACGGTAGCATTCGCCAATGCCGAATTCGTAGAGGTGTAATTGTCCTTTCATCCCGATTTCTGAAACCATACATTTGACGAAAAAAACATGGGATTCACAATTCGCGGTCACTATGCGGTCTCCTTTACGGAGAATGCCAGCAATATCGTTTTCTCCGAAGTCGAGAGTCCGATGCGCATATCGTATTTCATAGACGACAACGTAATAGTCGATAATGTCGAACTACACCCGGATGCGAACGGGGAGGTCACCATCCACGTCCGCCAACTGGTTCGGCTTATCCCTTCGCTGGCCGGGCCATACACAGCCACCAAAAATCTCCCACAGGTTGCGTGGAGTGCTAACAAAAGTGGCGAAAGCATGAAATTGGGCAGCTACTTAATGCCGGGAGGAGTATCGAAACCCTTCGATACGGCGTCTGAAATCATCGACTTCTTTGCCCGGAACTTCCTGACGCACCAGCCGCAGATCATCGAAACGACGCCTCGGCAGCCGCAATGGCTGGCATTTGTCCGGCCGTACCCCTACCAGACAATGGAACTTCACACCACGCTTTATACCGCCGACGGCCGTACATTCACCAAACAGATTTCGGAGACCCCCGGTTCCTACACATATAATCAGATCGACACGAGCTTCGGCGCCTGCTGGCAAGAATTCTGCGAAGAAAAGGGCCTCATTCCCATCGCCTACGATGTCTTCGGAACCAGCCAAAAGGCCCAAATATCGGGAGGGGTCACGACTTTAATCGACAAGCCCAACCACCCGATCGGGCAACGCTATCTCCTGCGTAAGGACCGTATGGACGATCAATGCTTCGGGTTCGTGAATGGCATGGGAGGCTTCGACACGCTAATGATGCAAGGAAAGACCATTCTCAAACCGGAGGGAGATATCGAGACCTTCACCAACTCCGAGGTCGAAAAGGAACTGACCAACAACTATACCTCCTACTGGGAGACTTCCACCGGCTATATCGATTCAGAGCGTATGGCCGCACAACATCAGGATTTCATCAAAAGCCGCGACCGCTGGGTTTACCGCGACGGCCAATGGCATCGGATCATTGTAGATGAATACAAAGTCGAACACGCGGCACGCGAACTGAATGCGTATACCTTCAAATACCACCTCGCAGAACGCAACGAGCAGCGTTTTTACGAGCGGGCAGAACTTCCCGAACCGCAGATCATACCCGGAGAATTTTTCCCCGAAAGACGATAAGATTTGTCCTTTCAAAGCGGACGCCGACCTCCTAATTTTGCCTCAAACGACCTGCACATGGAAACGAAAGCCGCAAAAATACGACTCAACAACCAAACCGATTTTTCATTCATCGAACAGTTTCAGGAATCCGATGACAACGGGAATCCGGTCCCGGCTCCCGTTCCCGAGGACAGCATAGATTTCGAAATCGAATTCTTCGCCGACAACGGCGTCCGGTTCAAGGTGTCCCGCAGAAACGGCATATACGATCATTGCGAAAAACTCGACGACAACCGGCTCTGCGTATATGTCCCCCTATCTAAATGTTTCCTCGGCAGCGGGTGGCTCTGCCAAAAGCTATGGATCAGCTCACCCGGTGCGTTTTGGAACAACGCCGCGAGGAATATCTGCATCCCCTCCTGTCCCGGAATTTGGCTCTGGAACGGACCCAGCGACGACGTGAAAGCGTCGGCAGAGATCGAAGCATTCATCGGCACGGTATACCGCGGCAAAGACGGCATCACGCCCCACATCGGAGAGAACGGAAACTGGTGGATAGGAAACCAAGATACGGGATATCGGGCGAAACAGATCCATTTCGGCCCCCGGGAACTGTTTCCGGAGACCGGAATTGCCGGAATGCTCTACATCGACACAGCAAATGAACGGACCTACCGCTGGGACGAGGCTTCGGCCGCATACCGCTGTGTCGGCTGGGGCATCAATGACGGTGACGAAGTGATCCTCACAGCCCAGGAAGAGACTGGGTCCGATTCGGAGATAGACACGTACATTTTGGACGGCAACACCTCGGAAGAGGCAGCTTCCGCCGTCGTAGACGGAAACACGGACGAATAACCCTTTTACTATGGCAACAAAAATCATCGAAGGTAAATTCATGCCTCAATATAAGACCGCGGCACAATGGAGCATCGCAAACCCCGTATTGCTGCGCGGCGAGACCGGCGTCGAAAGCGACACTCGCAAGTTCAAGTTCGGCGACGGTGTAAATCATTGGAACGATCTGGAATACGCTAACAAAGCCTATCCCGCTGACATAAAGATGACGGATTGGGCCAAGATGCTCGAAAGTGCATACAGCCCTATTACGAACACAGACACTTTGCTCGCGGCTTTGCAAAAGTTGCAAGTTCTTGTGGACAATGGAGACGCCTATTTGTTCAGATGTTATGGTACCAATAGTACTATGTCGGGAGTTGCTTTTGGCAGCCCTGACGGATCGAGAGGGTTACGAGCTATATGCTATAATAGTTGGGTCAATAAAATATTGGTCTGCGCCGGTGAGATAACATTGCCTGCATTCATTCGTATGTCTGAGACGGAACAGGCCGCTTGGCTGGGTGAGCATACTGAACATAGTATGCCTGTAGAAGATATTCTGTTAGGAACCAATATTCTCAATGGGTCCCATGAGGATTGGATTGAATCTACTATTGGCGGTGGCTATAAAGACATCCCCGGCGGCGCAATTTACCTCGACCACACGTTAATACGAGGGAAACAGATCACTTATCGAGTAGAACTGAAGGGAGAGAACGCGCAGGCTACGCAACTGGGATTTGAAATCAGAGTGCATTTCACAGATAACACGGATCAATGGATTGCACGATATTCGACAGGCGAGATCCCGGAGCGGGGGACCTTTGAGAAAGCATATACTTTCAGTTCGCAGATTCAAGATAAAGAGATTGAATTTGCGCGATTGTATCCGGTATTCAGATCATTGGATGGAGGCGAAGTGTCCGGAAAACTTTATGTCCGGCATGAATTCGTCGGCGTGGGCAATAAATTGCCCTCGACGTGGTCCCCGTCCGTCGCAGATCAAAAGAAGTATATCGACGACAAGGTAGAGAACATTCAGATCGGAGGCGTGAATATATTCTCTTTCTCTGAACTTGAACAAGGGGCTATTAATAACTCAACCGGAGTCCCGGCGGCAAGCAACACGAGACTGAGATCGAAGAGTTTTTATCCTATATCCGGCAAATACATATCGGTAAACTCCTTTAATAGCATCTATAAATTTTTGTGGTTGTTTTACGACGAGGAGTATTCACATATTGATGACGTAGTAAGCTGGAATTGGATAACATCGTTCCCCGCAATAGCCGAAATTCCGGAAGGTGCTGCTTATGTGAAATACATGATTGTACGTAATGACAATGCAGTCCTAACCCCCGACGATGCAAAAGAAGATTGCCTGATAAAGGTTGAACTGGGGAACAAGCCTTCTCTGTCATGGTCCCCGTCCGTTGCCGACCTGCAAGTTACTGCCCCGGTTACGATTTCAGATTTCAAGAATTTGCCGTCGGTTGTTACATCGGCTGCCGACGGGGTTATTATACCTATTATTGCGCCTGTTTCCGCATCCAACGGTCCTGCCGGATTGTCTTCCGCAGGCCCTGCCTATGGGCATGTTCAAGTTGCCAAGACCGGAAGCACTAAAGCCTATAATTTCCTCGTCCAAATGGACGGTTCGGGGGCAACCAAAGTTTACTCCGGATTTTTACACAGCACGGCGCAGACTATTTCCTGGACCGAACTTGGCGGCAACTCAGGAGGCCGACTGAGGGATGTCAAGTACCTCGGCACATCATTTTGGGCTTTAATATCCTCCAATGATACCGACATTCAGGCGTTCGTGGTAGATGAGAACTCTCCCGAAGTGCCCGCGGAATACAAGGGGGAAGGATTCGGGTTCGCCAGACACTACCGAGACGATATCGGAATGGCCACGGCCACCATAAAGCTCAACTCCGGAAGAGTGAAGACTTTCAATGTAACATTCTACGGAGACGGTTCCGATGCAAACTGGACCGAACTTGGTGGAGGGACGGGAGACGACATTATCGTTATCCCTGAAGGTACTCCGGTAAACGATATGGATTATTATCCGATCCCTCGTGATCAAGGAACAATCATTCCCATAGTTATAAAAGCCGGGGCAGAATCAGCGCCTCCGGGAGGCTACGAGTATGTAGGAACCGTACAATATATTTACGGAGGCACCCAGCCTGAAATGATGATCAATGTCTGTGCTGCCGAGTCCGACATGGTAGCCAGGAACGAATGGTATCAGGCTCATATTGATACCGAGGGGATTTCTGATTGGGTAAAGATGGGCGGTTCATCCGGCAGCAGTCTGCCGTTCGACGGGCCCATTCCCGGGTATGAACTCATATACTCCGACACGACCACAGGCTTGGAACTCCAAAACGGTGTAGTGGCGCAATTTAACTTCGACAAGGAAATACCGTCAACGCAATTGTTACTGTCCAAAAGCCGACTTATGGTCGAAGCGGTCATAGTCTCCAAATCTGGATCGACACAAACGATAGCTGCATCGGTACCCATCGCCATAATCAAACCGACTTTGAACAATAATATAGTTTTCGAATACGTAGCGCCGACGATAGCAAGTGGTAGCACGAGCATCCCTCGGGTCAAGCTCATCATAACCTCTTGGATAAGAAGTGGCGCGTACATGACAGGATGTAATGTGTTGTTGCAGGTCTCCAACGCAAACGCCTCTATGGGCTACCACCTGATGCTCCAGGGAGTATACGTCAAATCATCGGGGGGGGGACAGTAGCCGATGACGAACCGGCGGTTCCGGACGAGCGCATGGTCATCATCGACGTGCATGCCTGCGGAGTTGAAGCTGGCGAAGGTATAGAGCTTACATTCGAACTCATATCTATCTGTTCAGGCTGGTATACTGTGGGTGACGATCTGAAGGTTCGAGTTTCGTTCGCCCAAGTATCCAGCGAACTGGGCGAAGAGTTAGCAAACTATGTAGGTGAGCGGTTCTATATCGAAGCCAGCAACAACGGCGAATGTTGGTTCGGGCCAGTCCCCGCCTCCGGAAACATCGAGGCGGAATTAGTTTAATACCCAAACATTAAACCCTATTGTCCCGGGCGCTCTGACCGGCGCCCAGGGCGCACGAAACACAAAACGACAATTATGACCGGAAAATTTACAGAAACAGTCCTGAACATGGGATGCAAACTGGCTGAGATATTCCAAACGATTCAAGGATGGTGCGTCGCCATGTGCGTCTTCGTGGCGAACTTCTTTGCCGGATACGAGGTCGCAATCAACGCCGTAATCGTATGCGTGGGGCTCGATACCATATGGGGAATTGCCGCGCAGATCAAACGCGGCCGTTTCGCGCTGTCCGAACTCGGACGGCATGGGATGCTGTCCAAATTGGCGCTGTATGCTTCGGTGATCGTTGGCTTTACCCATATTGAGCGAATGACACGTGTGGACAGTCATATCGCGGTGGTGACGGTATGCACCATGATCTGTCTGGTCGAACTCTGGTCGATGGGTGGATCGGCGCTGATCGTAAGCCCGAAAATGCCGTTTCTGCGAATATTCCGTGAAGTGCTGGCCGGAGAAGTCGCCCGAAAAATGCAGGTCCCGGTCGAAGAGGCCAAAAAGTATTTGGACGGAACGAACGAGGCTTTATAATATAACCGAAAAGAAATGGCAACGAGAAAAGAACAGATTGAATTTGTCCGGAAGATTTACCCAGCGGCGGCCCGGCTGTATCACTCCGGCGGAGTGCATCCGCTTTTCGTGACGGCGCAGGCCGCCCTCGAAACCGGATGGAAGATCAAAGGGATCGGCAACAACATCTTCGGGATCACGAAGGGCAGCAGCTGGACCGGCCCGGTGTCGCTGGAACTGACGACCGAATATTTCAAGACCCCGGATGTGAAGTTCAAGGCCCCGGAACGGGTCGTATCGGTCGAGCAGGTGGCCCCCGGAAAATACAAATACCGGGTCTATCGGTATTTCCGAAATTTCGCGTCGCTGGATGAATGTCTCGACAATCACCTGGAACTGCTCCGCCGACCGGGCTATGCCGATGCGTGGCCCTACCGCGATGATCCGAAAGAATTCGCCCGCCGGCTGGTGGACGGGACGGGTGCGAAGTACGCCACGGCGCCGGACTATGCTGAGGTGATGGCGTCGGTGATCGACAACGTGGCGCGGATCGTAAAGACAGAAGGTTTACTCTAACTTAAATATCAAAACGTATGAAATTCTCCGAAATCATCGACAGGCTCAACGAGGGAGAGGCGTTCAGCCGTTATTCAAGCCCTGCATGGGCTGGTAAGTTCATCGTCAAACAGATTCCGCAGACAGTACCGGCGGAAGTCGTTCCCCGCATGACCAGTTTACCGGATCGTGCGAAAGCCGTTATCGGAACAATAGGGGACGGCAGCATATCGTATCACGACCAGGTGCTGATCATCGAAGCAAACGACGACTGCTCGAAATCCCATGCAACGTCCTACATCCCCACATGGGAGGATATTTTCGCCGACGACTGGCAGGTACTATGAAACGCATTCTGATTATCACCCTGCTCGTGACGGGCGGGTTGTTATGGTTGCAAACGGTCCGCCTGCGGGGCGAACGGGCCGAGCGCAGGCGCGTCCAGTCCAACAACGAGGTCTTGACCGACAGCGTGGAGTTCTATCGGACCGAGAGCGGAAAACACGCCGCATCCCGGCAGGTGCTCGAACTCAGGGCGTCGGAGATGGAACGCTACAACGCACAACTGGCCGCGCAGCTCCGGGAGCTGCGGATCAAGGTCCGGCGGCTGGAGGCGGCGGCCACGACGGCCACGCGGACTGAGGTGCAGATCACGGCGTCCCTGGAACCCACAGGCCCGCAGCCGACAGCGTGGGAGAAATATGGCGCAGGGGTACGAAGGGCCGCCGATTCGGTAAAGGCGGCCCTCGAACGGGAATTCTCCGGATTGCCGAAAGTCCCCGAAGCGAAGATTTTCAGATGGGCGGATCGGCATGTGAGCGTAGACGGCATAATCCGGACCGATTCGGTGAGCTGCCACGTTACAAGCATCGACACCCTCCGGCAAATCGTACACCGGGTTCCGCGGCGATTCCTATTTATCCGCTGGGGCACGAAAGCAATCCGGCAGGAGGTCGTGTCGTCGAACCCGCATACACAGATCGTTTATACTGAATACATCCGATTTACCAAGAAAACACGATGAAAGAATTTCTGAGAATCGTATGGGCGGTGTTGCTCTACCTATGGCAGCTCCCCCAAAACCTGATCGGCCTTGTGTACTTGGCATTCTGCTTCGACCGCGTGAAGATCACCAAGCAAGGCGGGGCGGTGTTCTACGCAACGAAGCACGTCCGGGGAGGGATGACGATGGGGCGCTATGTTTTTATCTCTCCCAAGAACATAGCCCGAGAACCCGTATACGATCACGAGTTCGGCCATGTCAGACAATCGAAACGGTGGGGATGGCTGTGGCTGCCCGTATTCGCCATTCCGAGCGGCCTGCATTGCCTTTTCTGTCGCGCGGCTAACTACTATCATTTTTATACCGAGAGGTCGGCAAATCGGCTCGGAGGAATACCCAACTACAAAGGGGAATACCACTACCACATGGACGGGCTGATAGTCACGTATTGGGACAAACTAATTGCTCTCAAAAACAAATATTTCGCATAACAGCAAATCTCAACCGATTGAGGCCCCAAAAAGAGAAGAGGACGGTGTTGACCGCCCTCTTCTCCACTTATAAGATACCTTTGTAACTCTGAAGGCGTGGATTAGCGTTCAAAACATCCCGTGGTGTATAGGCATCCGTAATCTGAAGCGACGAGTGCCGCGCCTGCTCCTTAACGGAAAGAGGGTCAAGCCCCGACCGAAGCATATCCGTGATACCCGAATCCTTCAGCGAATAGAACTTGTATTCCTTCGGGAATTTCAACGCCGGAACAATTTCGTTATTCCAATAGTGGCGATAACTCCGTTCGCTGCACAACTTAGGCCCCGGCCGGAACCCGGTAGAGAAAATATAATACGAAGTCGGAGCATTGAAATAATCCAAATCGACGAGCATTTCCAGAATCGGCGTCGGAAGCGTAACCACCCCCGATTTTTTATTTTTCGAAATCTGGCCGTCAATATAGACCGTTTGTTTAGCGACATTAATGTCCTGCAAGCGAAGACGACATATCTCCTTCGGACGGATAAGCATATAATGTAGGAAATAGCAGACCAGCAGGAACGGCCGGTTGTGTGCGTCAAGCCAGTCATGGAGACGTTGCATATCCGCCGGCGCGATGACCGTCCGGTTCTTACTGCCAGCACCCTTTCCGATGCTCTTCAGCCCTTCCGTCGGTTTACTTTTCAGATATAAGTGTTGAACCAGAAATGACGAGAACTCCCGGAGAAACGCCAGATTGTTGTTGCGCGTAGTCGGCGAATTGCCCCGTTCAACATAGACGTAATCCAGAAAGCGCACACAAAACGAACGGTCGAACTGATAGACATAACGAATGGGCGATGCTTGTTGCGCATTCCAGCGTTCCATGATACCCGCCGAACAATTATAGCCATGTACGGTCGATTTTCGGAGAACACCGTCATCCTGCAACTTCCGGAGGTAATTTCGGTAGTGCACCAATACATCCGAAAATAGTTTATAGGTATAATCCGCCTCTGCCTCCACCCACGGATTCCACCCCGTTTCGAGTTTCGCAGAAAGACGATGACAAACTTGCGCAGCATACCGCCGGCGCTGTGAGGCATTCCCCACCGAATTTATCTTGATCCGTTTGCGCCGCATTTCACCCTTCGCCGGGTCGAACGCATAAAAGGAAATGAACCAGCAGGAGCCGGTGTGTAGTTTCGGATAAGTGAAAGAAAGAATTTCGTTTAGCGCGGAATTTCGCGCAGTTTCAACTGACAACATTTTTTTTACATTTTCACCGAAGTAAAAATGTATATCATTGAAAATCAGCCCGCCAAGAAGAAGAAACTATGTCCCGTTTCTGTCCCGGCATATTTACGAAAATTCTCGCAATATATTGATTGTCAATAACTTGCGAGAATCTCAGTAGTGGATAGGGGATTCGAACCCCTATGTCATGCGTGAGAGGCATGTATCCTAACCCTTAGATGAATCCACCGGTTTTGTGGTGCAAAGATAACGCCTTCTTTCGAATCTCCAAAATTTTCCGCCGAAAACTGTGATTTTTTTCGCAAAAAGCCCTCCAAACCCACTTTTTAATTATCTTTATAACAGCTAAAAGACTTTCAGCCATGAAAACCCGCATCTCCCTGCTTCTCGCCGCCGCGCTCCTTGCCGCCGCCGGTTCCTGCACGAAACGCCCCGTACAACCCCGCTTCGGCATCGCGGCCACCGACACGCTCGTCAGCCGCAACGGAATCGCCTGCAAGATCGAATACCGATTCGCGTCGATCCTCAACGCCGGGAAATCCCCCGCCCTCACGGCGATCGAGCAGGCGAACATCGGCTATTTCTTCGATCTGGAAGCCTTCTCCGGCACGGTGCGGGAGGCCGCTGCCGCCGCCATCGGCCAGTTCGCCGACATCTACCTCGCCGACAGCCTGCCGACAGGCTCCGGCAATGCGGAATACGAAATCTCCGCCGAATCCGAAGGCGCCGTCGTGGACACCCTGGTCGTCTACACCATCACGCAGTCGAGTTACACCGGCGGTGCGCACGGCATGTACAGCCGCGAGAACTACGTCTACTCGCTCGACGGAGGCTACGAAATCACCCTGGCCGATCTCTTCACCGAAGCGCAGCTGGAGAGCCTCGGCCGGCTGATCCGCCGGAAACTCTACGAACAATACGACGTTCGGGACGACGAAGGGCTCGTTGCCGCCGGGTTCTGCCCCGAATACATCGCCCCGACGGAGAATTTCCTCGTCACGCCCGAAAGCATCGTTTTCTGTTACAATCCGTATGAAATCGGGTGCTATGCGCTCGGGAGCGTCGAGGTGGAGGTGACCCGCGAAGAGCTGGCCGGGCTCTGAAGGCGCCGGCCGGAAAAGAAAAAAGGTCCGAGTCTCACGACTAGGACCTTCTTTTTCGGCGGGGAACCACCCCCTCCGAAAATGAGGTTCAATCGGAGGTATTCGACCGCGGAGCGAGTACCGCCCCTCTGGTCTTAGCAACGGACAACCCGTTACAACCTGCCGATTTCCTCAACCAACCTAAAACTACTAACCTAAATGAACCTTA
>ERZ857840.463-NODE-463-length-60381-cov-5.057289_pt1 | contig 60381 bp, 61 predicted proteins | sample MGYA00519760_ERZ857840 | MGnify/ENA primary metagenome ERZ857840 (study PRJEB31778, sample SAMEA3449371) | human gut metagenome | biome: human gut; feature: human-associated habitat; material: faeces | place: United Kingdom | collected 2010/2012 ... | reverse complement strand
CGCGTTCGCGGCTCTTAAGGTGTCTTTTCCCGGCGCATGTCCGGGAAAAGACGATCTCTTATTTTGACGAAGAGACAACATTCTCACGGCGCTACGCTTGCTCGAATGTTTTCTCTTCGTGCAACTCTTTCGTTCTCAAGGTACGTTTTCGCGGGGCGAAAACGAATTATTATAGAAAAGTGCGCGGCGTTACTTCGGCGAAAGTGAATTTATTGTAAATGCGGCGTTATTTGATCGCTATGCACTTGCTCGCCGAAGGCGAATATTATTGTTTTTCGGGCTTTGCCCGAAAAACCTTCCGAACTTCTTCACTTTTCACTATAACTTATAACTTTTCTCCTCGTGCTACTCTTTCGTTCTTAAGGTACGTTTTTCGCGGAGAAAAAACGAATGTGTTATTATAAAAACTGCGTTGTATTGCGCCGGACGGCGACAATGCAACGCAGTTTTGTTATTATCATGAGGTCTCGGGCGGATTAAGAAAGCTTTCATTCCGGCAAAACACAGTTGTCAGGTGTTTTTAAAAAGAAAAGTGCCGATATATGCGAAATTCCTTCGTCCGGATGAATTTGTAACCCACTAATATTGATTTCCGCGACGTTTTGTGATATATTAAAGTAACGCCGCGCATTCGGGCGGTGTTATCTTAAACTCTTCCAAAATAAGGAGAAGTCCATGAAAAAAACAGCAAAAACGATCATAAGTCTTTTACTCCTGTTCTGCACCGTTTTCACGATTCTGCCGTCTGAGCTGACGGTGAATACCTCCGCCGCCGGCGGACGGCTTTACGGCGATATAAACGGTGACGGCGAGATCTCCGCAGCCGATTACGTCGCGCTGCGCAGACATATACTGAAATCAAAGCTTCTTGACGACGGCGACATGAAATACGCCGACGTGAACCGCGACGGAGAAATAAACTCCGCGGACTACATCGCGATACGTCTGCATATCCTGAAAATCAGGCTCATCGAACAGCCTGACGGCAAAGCACAGCCGGTTGTCGCGTATATTCCGCTGGACGACCGTCCCGTAAACGTCGAACGTATTGAATATCTCGCGGAATCTGCGGGAATCACTCTGCTGATGCCAGAAAGTCCGTTGTTTGCGACGCGGCTGGACGGTCAGCCCAAAAACAGCGGCGGTCAGATCGGAGACCGCAAGGCGCTGCTTGAATGGCTGAAATCGGTGGAGAGCAAAGCCGATATATTTATCATATCGCTTGACCAGATGCTCTCTGGCGGTCTTGTCGGCTCGCGCTGGCTGGACAACACCGATCTGACATTCGAATACGAGATCGCCGATCACATCATTGCGCTCACAAAGAAAAAACAGGTCTATCTTTTTGACACCGTAATGCGTCTCGCCTCCACCACCGGCTTCGGCGGCTACGGCATGAGCGAATACAGTGCGCTGCGCTCATATGCGGCAGCGGCAAGAAAGCAGCTTGCCGGAGACGCGCTCACCGTCGAAAACATCATTGCGGGCTACCGTACCGGCAGCGACGGCAGCATCATTCCCACCTCGCTTCCAGAGAAGGCTCTCACGAAATACTTTGCGTCGCGCAGCCGAAAGCTGAAACTTGCCGATTACATTTTCAGAAACAGCGGCGACGATATGTTCTGCTTTGTCGGCATCGATGATTCGACTCCGCAGATCTCGATCCAGACCAACGAGATCAATTACATCACTTCCCTGCTCGGCGCCAACGGCAGCCTGTTCACCGGCACCGACGAGCTTGCGATGATGTGCTTTTCGCGTCTTACGACCGACCGCCTCGGTACCCTCTCGGTATCCACCGAATATTTCGGCGGCGCGGAAAATCAGGTTGCGGACAGCTTCGATGTTGACAGCCTTGCGGTATGCCTTGAAAAGCATTACGACGGAATGCGTCTTGTCCGCGCGGATGACACCGGAGCCGACCTGCACGTGCTTGTGCTGACCCGTCCCGTGGCGAGCAACAATACCGCAAATTCACAGAAGCTCATCAACGCATATAAAAAATATGCCGCCGACGGCAAGCCCGTCGCGATCATCGACATATCGGGCGAACCCGCAACGCTTGCAAACCGCCTTATCGTTTCGGGCGCCGATCTCGGATACGTTTTCGGATACAGCAGCTGGAACACCGCCGCAAATTCCATCGGTATTTCCCTCTCAAACGCCGCCTGCCGCCTCGCGCACCTGAAATACGACGAAGCCGATACCTACAAAAACAGAGCAGGCTTTGTACGCTCCGTCGTCTTCTCATTCTGCAAGGATATCGGCTATAAGTACGGAGCAAAGAGCGCGCTTGACAGCTATATTTACTCCCTCGGCGGCAACACGATGAATTATTATTCTATCGTCACTCCCGCTGTCGAAAGAAACATCAATGCGGTGTTTGAAAGAGAGATGACAGCCTCCGGCAGCTTCTGCGCACGAGTAATAAAGGCGCTTGAAAAATCTTCTCTCATAACCGAAAATATGGAGAAAACAGCCTTCCCGGATGTTGCGCTCACAGGCTTCAGACTGCCGTGGTACAGGACGTTTGAAGCGGCATTCGACATCACCGTTAGTTAAACCAAACACGCGATATCGGAATATACTTATAATATCTATAAAAAATTCCTATTGCAAAACGGGCGGAATTTTGATATCATAATATATTATAAATCAGTATTGAGGCGTATGCTATGAACGATAAATTATCAAACATAAAGGTTGTCAAATTCGGCGGCAGCTCGCTTGCCGATGCCAATCAGTTCAAAAAGGTCGCGTCCATCATACTTTCGGACCCGTCACGGGTTTTTGTCGTCGCTTCCGCACCCGGAAAGCGTGACGATACCGATGAGAAGGTCACGGATATGCTCCTCGACTGCTATGCAAAGGCAGCTTCGGGCAATGATTTTGACGCACAACTCGCAAAAATAAAGGCGCGCTTCGACTCTATATCCGCCGCTCTGGAGCTTCCCATAACGCTGGACGGAGAGTTTGAGACCATCCGTGAAAACCTCACCAGGGGCTGTACTCGCGATTACGTCGCAAGCCGCGGCGAATACCTCAACTCAAAGCTTCTCGCGTCGTTCCTCGGCTTTGATTTCATTGACCCCGCAGGCTTCATATTCTTCGACGCCGACGGAAATTTCGATGCAAACAAAACAAATATGGCCCTGAGTGACGAGCTGAGACTTCACAAAAATGCAGTTGTTCCCGGTTTTTACGGCAGTATGCCCAGCGGCGAGATCAAAACCTTCTCCCGCGGCGGCTCGGATATAACGGGCGCAATCGTTGCGAGAGCGGCTGAAGCGGCTGTTTATGAAAACTGGACGGACGTCTCGGGCTTCCTCATGTGCGACCCGCATATCGTGAAAAACCCCAGAGCCATCCGCTCGGTAACCTACCGCGAGCTGCGTGAGCTTTCATACATGGGCGCAACCGTACTGCACGAGGACAGCATCTTCCCCGTCAAGTATGCCGGGATCCCGATAAACATCAGAAATACCAACCGTCCAGAGGACGAAGGTACATATATCATCCCCAGCGACCACAATTTCAAAAACACCTCCATAATCACCGGTATCGCGGGCAAAAAGGGCTTTGCAGTGCTCCATATCGAAAAAGATATGATGAACAACGAGATCGGCTTCGGCATGAAGGTGCTCAAGGTACTTTCCGATCTCGGTCTTTCGTTTGAGCATTTCCCCTCCGGTATCGACACCATGTCCATCATAATCAACGCCGAAGATGTCAAGGGCAACGAAAAGAAGATTCTTGCCGAAATTTCAAAGGCGGTCAACCCGGACAACGTATCCATCGAAACCGGTCTGTCGCTCATCGCGGTGGTGGGACGCGGTATGGTCCGTGCTCCCGGTACGGCTTCGCGCATCTTCTCGGCAATTGCCGCGGCAGGTGTCAACGTCCGCATGATCGACCAGGGCTCAAGCGAGATCAACATCATAATCGGTGTTGATGAGCTGAATTTCAGCCGTGCCATCAGAGCGATATACGAAGAATTTGAAAGCGATGAAACCGTTTAAGACTCTTTCGAAACCCTCAGAAACAGAAATGACCGAGCGGCGCTCGGTCTTTTTGGGTTATGCTTCACCGGTCACAACAGAAGAGGAAGCACTGGAATTCATTGCAAAGATAAAAAAACGCCATTCCGACGCGACGCATAACGTTTACGCATACATTCTGCGCGGCAGTATCTCACGTTTTTCGGACGACGGTGAGCCGCACGGCACGGCGGGGCTGCCCGTGCTTGAGGTACTCCGCAAGGAGGATGTAACAGACGCGGTAATTGTCGTGACACGATATTTCGGCGGCATACTGCTCGGCGCGGGCGGACTTGTGCGGGCATATTCCGCCTCGGCAAAGCTGGCTCTTGATGCGGCAGTAGTCAAGGAATGCAAGCCGTTTGTGCGGTTCGACATCACCTGCGGCTACGGCGAATATCAAAAGCTCGGACGGCTTTTTGAGCTTAACGGCGTGAAAAACGCCGAAACCGAATACGGCGAAGGCGTATGCGTGACCGCCTGCTGTCCCGAAGAGCGCTACGACGCTCTGTGCGTTGCCGTGCGGGACGCGACGGGAGGAAAGGCGATGCCCGAAAGAAAGGATGTTGTTTATGCTTGAAAAAACAAACGTAATGAGAATAATCGAGCAGAAAAAACTGCCCTATGTCAGCCATTATTACGGCGACACCGACGCTGTGAGCGGCGTGGAGGTTGCCGCGGCGATGGGTGAGGACCCGGAAAAGGTGTTCAAGACACTCGTATGCACCGGCAAAACGGGAAATCACTATGTTTTCGTGATTCCCGTGAAGGAGGAACTTGACCTGAAAAAGGCGGCGAAGGCTGTGGGCGAAAAGTCCATGGAAATGCTTAAATCAAAGGATCTGCTCCCCCTGACCGGATATATTCACGGCGGCTGTTCCCCGATCGGCATGAAGAAATTCTTCACCACCACCGTGCATTACACCGCAGAATCTCTGCCGACCTTCTGTTTCAGCGGCGGAAAGATCGGCTGGCAGGTCGAAATGTCGCTTGACGATCTGAAAAAGCTCATACATCTTCAGTGTGCCGACATAATTGAATAAATACAGAACCGCCCGATCCGAGAGGTTCTGCCTGAAAAACGGGATGTGAACATTGCCTTTCACATCCCGTTTTTTATTCCTTATTTCGTTTTCCGCCAATCGGTCATATTTTTTGCTTCGATACGTGTGCAGACCTCGTCAAATACCTTTTCGTCAAGGGTCCCTGCGTTTTCCCGTCCGCAGTGTCGTCAAGCCCCGTCATTCTGCGCAGTTAAATCATTATTTAATTGTTGAAATATTTCGGAATTTCGGCTTGACTTTTTGCCCCGATTGGGTTAATATCATATCATACAGGAATTATCGGTTATACTGTGCAAACAGCGACAATAATAAGTCAGTAATCATCAAGGAAGGAACGTAATATATGAAACAGTTCAATGTCACCGGAATGAGCTGTGCGGCTTGCAGCGCGCGCGTCGAAAAAGCGGTCTCAACGGTCGAAGGCGTGACTTCATGCTCTGTGAGTCTGCTCACAAATTCAATGGGAGTCGAAGGCAGCGCGAGCGATTCAAGCATAATTGCGGCAGTCGAAGCGGCGGGCTACGGTGCATCCGTCAAGGGCGCAAAGCAACCGACCGGAACATCGGCTGCCGATGCGCTGAAGGATCACGAAACGCCGGTGCTGAAAAAGAGACTCATCGCGTCTGTGGGCTTCCTGCTCGTACTCATGTATTTTTCGATGGGTCACATGATGTGGGGCTTACCTCTCCCGTCATGGCTTGAAGGAAACCATGTCGCCATGGGGCTTATCCAGCTTCTGCTTGCGGGAATTGTCATGGTAATAAACCAAAAATTCTTCATCAGTGGCTTCAAAGCGCTCATAAAACGTTCTCCGAATATGGACACGCTTGTCGCACTCGGCTCTATGGCGTCGTTTGTATGGAGCGTGGTCGCGCTGTTTCTGATGACCGACGCGGTAATGCGCGGCGACAGCGAAGCAGTGATGACATACATGGACGAATTCTATTTTGAATCAGCCGCAATGATACTGACGCTCATAACCGTCGGTAAAATGCTGGAGGCACGCTCAAAAGGCAAAACGACCGACGCGCTGAAGGGTCTGATAAAGCTTGCGCCCAAAACCGCTGTTGTGATACGTGACGGCAAGGAGGAAACGGTCGCAGCGGAGCAGGTCAGGATCGGCGACATATTCGTCGTGCGCCCCGGCGAAAGCATCCCCGTTGACGGCATCGTACGCGACGGCAGCGGTGCGGTCAACGAATCTGCTCTGACCGGTGAAAGCATCCCCGTCGATAAGGCGGCAGGCGACCGCGTCTCGGCTGCAACGATAAATCAATCAGGCTTCCTGCGTTGTGAAGCGACGCGTGTCGGCGAAGATACGACGCTGTCGCAGATCATAAAAACCGTCAGCGACGCCGCGGCGACAAAAGCCCCGATCGCAAAGATCGCCGACCGTGTATCCGGCGTCTTCGTACCTGTCGTGATCGGCATTTCACTTTTGACCCTCGCCGTATGGCTCATCATCGGCAGAGATTTCGCATATGCGCTGGCACGCGGCATTTCGGTGCTTGTCATAAGCTGTCCATGCGCGCTCGGGCTTGCGACCCCCGTCGCGATTATGGTGGGCAGCGGCATCGGCGCGAAAAACGGAATACTTTTCAAAACAGCAGCTTCGCTTGAAGAAACCGGCAAGATCAGAATCGTCGCGCTCGACAAAACAGGCACCGTCACAAGCGGCGAACCGGTCGTAACGGATACGGTTCCGGCAGACGGCTTCGACACGGCTTCGCTTTTTTCTCTCGCACTTGCCCTTGAAGCAAAAAGCGAGCATCCGCTCGCAAAGGCGATCATGAAAAAGGGCGGTGAGCTGAATCTTTCCGCAAAAGATACCGAAAACTTCGAAGCTCTGCCCGGAAACGGCGTTTCCGCAGTGCTTGACGGCAAAAAGCTCCTCGGGGGAAGCCTGAAATTCATTTCCTCAATGCTTGAAATACCCGCAGACATGAAAACCCGTGCGGAAGCGCTTGCGGGCGAGGGCAAAACTCCGCTTCTCTTTGCCGCGGACGGCAGACCCGCCGGAATCATTGCCGTAGCCGATACGATCAAGCCCGACAGCGTTGAAGCGATAAAGCAACTCAAAAACATGGGGATCCGCGTTGTAATGCTGACCGGCGACAACGAGCGCACCGCAAAAGCGATCGGCAGTCAGGCAGGCGTTGACGAAATAATCGCAGGCGTTCTACCCGACGGCAAGGAAGAGGTCATACGCGGACTCAGACGTCACGGCAAGGTCGCCATGGTCGGCGACGGCATCAACGACGCTCCCGCACTCGTACGCGCCGACATCGGTGTTGCAATCGGTGCGGGTGCCGACGTGGCAATCGACGCCGCCGATGTGGTACTCATGAAGAGCGCGCTCATCGACGTTCCCGCCGCCATAAGGCTGAGCCGCGCAACGCTCAGAAACATTCACGAAAACCTTTTCTGGGCATTCATATACAATTCAATCGGAATTCCGCTTGCCGCAGGCTGCTTTGTCGCCCTCGGACTGACGCTGAGCCCTATGTTCGGCGCGGCGGCGATGAGCCTTTCCAGCTTCTGCGTTGTGACAAACGCACTGAGACTCAACCTCTGCAAGCTGTACAACCCGGCACACGACAAAAAGGTCAAAACACCCGCTTCAAAGTCCGCAGACGGCAATGAAATTACGGTACACATCAAAGGAATGATGTGCGAACACTGCGAAAACCGTGTAAAAGCCGCGCTTAAAGCGCTTCCTAACGTCGAAAGCGCCGATGTCAGCCATAAGAGCGGCACCGCCATTCTCACACTGAAAGGCGATATCAACGACGGCGACATAAAAAAGGCGGTCGAAGATGCCGGTTATAAGGTAAAACAAATCGAAAAGAATTAACCGCACAGCGCTTCTGCCCTAAACGGAAGCGCTGTCCTTGTCTTTATTTTGCAGAAAATATACGTGCTCCGCTTGACAACGGCGCAAAAGTGTGATAAAATAAAGTATACTTTAGATTTTACAAAAAATCGGAGGACATAATGAACTATATCGAACGTGAAGCGGAACGTAAATTCCTGAAAATGAACGGTTTTTTCAAAGCTGTTCTCGTAACGGGAGCAAGACAGGTCGGCAAAACAACGATGCTCAGACATCTGTCCGACGGCACGGACAGAAAATACGTCTCGATGGATGACAGCAGAATCCGCGCACTTGCACAAAGCGATCCGGTATTGTTTTTTCAGACCTACAAGCCGCCGATTCTCATTGATGAGGTTCAGAAAGCACCGGAACTGTTCGAACAAATAAAAATCATCTGCGACAACACCGAAGAGACCGGACTTATCTGGCTTACAGGTTCTCAGCAATTCAATATGATGAAGAATATCCGCGAAACACTTGCCGGGAGAATCGGCATTCTGAATCTGTACGGCTTTTCATCGCACGAAAAACACGGCATCACATTTGAAAACGGGCTTGATTTTTCGTTTGAAGCGTTGACAAAAAGGCAGGAAAAGCTCCCGAAAAACGATGTGTTCGAAACCTTCCGCGAAATATGGGAAGGCGGTATGCCGCAGGTTCAGGGCGTTGACGACGAGCTGCGTCAGGAATACTTCAATTCGTACGTAGACACATATCTCATGCGTGACATTGCCGAAGCAGGCGGGATCACCGATACGGTACGGTTCTGGAGATTTCTGCGCGGATGCGCGGCGCTTGTTGCCGAGCAGGTCAATTATGCGACTCTTGCCGAATCGGCTGATGTCTCGGAGCCGACCGCCAAAGAATGGCTTCGAATACTTGAGGGACTGGGCATCGTATATCTCCTTGCACCGTATTCCAACAATGCAATGAAGCGTCTTTCGAAAACGCCGAAGCTCTATTTCTGTGACACCGGACTTTGCGCATATCTTTCCATGTGGCTGACGCCCGACGTGCTTATGCTGGGAGCGGCAAGCGGTCATTATTTCGAAAATCATGTCGTTATGGAACTTGTGAAGAGCTACGCATATTCCGGCGCAAAAACAAACCTCACCTATTACAGAGACGCAGGTTCAAATGAAATCGACATATTTGTCGAAGAAAACAATACCGTTCATCCGCTTGAGATCAAAAAATCCGCAAATCCCGATCGCCGTGAAATAAAAAAGTTTTCGCTGCTTGACAAAGCACAGCTCGTTCGCGGAAACGGTGGAATCGTATGTATGTGTGAAGCACCGTTCCCGATCGACAGTGAAAACTGCTTTATCCCGAGCAACCTGATATAGCTTCGATACCCTCAGAAAGCTGAATGCAGCAAAAAAATCGAACAAATTTCGTAAAATCCCTTGACAAAGTGCTTTTAATGTGGTATATTATTCAGGCACGGTGAAAAGAGTGCAAAAAGAACATGCGCCATTAGCTCAGCTGGATAGAGTGCCTGGCTACGAACCAGTAGGTCGGGGGTTCGAATCCCTCATGGCGCGCCAGAGAAGAGCCGTTGTTGAAACGGCTTTTTTCTGTTATTCTGCGGCATACGCCGCATATCTGAATGAAAGGATCCATATGCAACCCAACCCTGAACCTGAGCCGGACAGTCTTTTCGCCTCAATAATTTTCATAATAATATTGGTGGCATTTTCCGGATTCTTTTCCGCGACGGAGACGGCATTCAGCTCTCTGAACCGGACAAAGCTCAAGCTCAAAGCGCAGGACGGCAACAAAGCCGCCAAGAACGCGCTCGCACTGTCGGAAAATTTCGACAAACTCCTTTCCACGATTCTCGTGGGCAACAACATCGTGAACATAACCCTCTCGGTTCTGTTCAACAACATCTTTGAAAAAGCAATTCCCAACCCATCACTCAGCGGCGCGGTCTCCGTTGCCGTCTCAACGGTGATCGTTCTCATCTTCGGCGAAATCACCCCGAAAATGATTGCGAAGGAAAACTCCGAACGTGTCGCTTTGGCTTTCGGATATCCCATCAAGGCGATCTCGTATGTTCTCTTCCCCATAACTTTCCTTTTTTCGAGTCTGAAGTTCATTCTCCGCAAGATCATCAAATCAAGCGGCGACGACAAGATAACCGAAGAGGAGCTTCTCTCTATCGTTGAGGAAGCGCAGGAAGACGGCTCGCTTGACGACCAGGAGCGTGAGCTGATCTCAAGCGCGATCGAATTCGACGACATGGAGGTCGGCGATATATACGTACCTCGTGTCAATGTCATCGCGGTACCGCTTGATATGCCGATGGAAAAGATCAAGAAGCTGTTTCTGGAGCACAATTTCTCGCGTATGCCCGTTTATAACGGAACTATCGACAGCATCGTCGGTATGATCCACAACATCGACTTCTTTGCCGCGCTTGAAGACGGAAAAAAATCCATCACCGACTACATAACGCCCATCACGATCGTAACAGAGCATATGAAAATATCGGCACTACTCAAGAGTATGCAGCGCCAGAAGGTCCATATGGCTGCGGTCGTTGACGAATACGGCGGAACGCTCGGTATCGTAACACTTGAAGACATCCTTGAAGAGCTTGTCGGCGAGATATGGGACGAACACGACGAGGTGGTCAATTATTTCACGCAGATCGACGACACGCATTATATCGTCGACGGCAGAGCAAAGCTCGACAAATTCTTTGAAACCTTCGGTCTTGACAAAGATACCGCCGATAATTTTGACGCACAGACGGTCAGCGGCTGGGCAATTGCCGAAATAGGTGAAATACCGAAAAAATCGCAGTCCTTTGAATACAAAAACCTCACCGTCAGCATCAATCGCCTGACACAGAAACGTATCATCGACGTAAAGGTCACGGTCAACACAATTCCCGAAGACGAAGAGGAAGACGAAAAATAAGCATATCCATGGAACACGGAAAATCGTGTCCCATGGATATTTTTTGCCCGTTTTCACTTCAAAAACGCACTGACAACGCATTTTTTTATTAAAAATCGGCATGGACAAACCGGCGGTTTGTGTGTTAAAATATCCGAGTCTGAATAATAATATGGAGATTGAATATGAAAAAAATCAGCAGATCATCTGAGCTTCTCTGGCTCTTCGGAATGATTTTCGTGGCGTTCGGCGTCGCGATTTGCAGCAAAGCCGATCTCGGCGTATCAATGATCGCCGCGCCCGCATTCGTAATCCGGGAAGCGGTGTCAAAGGTATGGCAGGATTTTAGTGTCGGCATGGCTGAATACCTGTTTCAGGGACTCCTTCTGATAATCCTCTGCATTGCCGTCAGGCACTTCAGCTGGCGCTATCTTCTGGCGTTTGCCACCGCAGTGCTGTACGGCTACACGCTGAACTTCTTTCTGTGGCTCATCGGCGACGCGCCGTATGACGCGGTATGGCTCAGGTGGGTCATGCTCATCGTCGGCGATATCGTGACCGCATTCGGCGTTGCCTGCTTCTTCCGCACATATATGCCCCTTCAGGTATACGAGCTGTTTGTCGCCGAGATCGCGTCGCGCTTCCGCCTGAACATCAACAAAGTGAAATGGACCTTTGACATAAGCCTGCTCGTCATTTCGGTAGTACTCGCTCTTATACTTTTCGGCGATGCCGATACGCTTGACCTCTCGCGTCTTGCCACCTCCAGCTTCCACAGCATGGGACTCGGCACGATCGTCACCGTCATCATAAATTCACCGATCATCGCACTGCTCGGCAAGCTCCTCGACCGTATCTTCGATCCGTCGCCCCGCTTCCCGAAACTGAAAAGCACGATCGGCAGATAAAAAACAAACCGGACTGCTGCGGAATTTTCCGAAGCAGTCCGCTTTTTCACATAACAGCCATGCATATCCGCCTTATCGGCGACGGCAGCAAAAAACCCGCATTTTCAGCTTTGCCTTGCGGTCAAGCACACTGCCGCTGCCGTCGGTTGAACCGTCATCGACGGCGATCAGTTCAAAATTGCCGTATGTCTGCGCCAGCAGACTGTCAATACACCTCGGCAGCCGTCTTTAGTTGTTATAAGTCGGAATGATTACAGAAACAAGCGGTCTCATGTGCACATCACTATCAGATATCTTTTATAATACAATAATACAAATCTGCCGCTTGGTCAATGCTCAAAGCGCCAAAAAACGCTTTCCGCTCGGATGTGCGATCCGGACAGAAAGCGCTTTTTGAATTCTGCACAAATCAGTTGAAGCAAACCGTAAAAACCGACAGATAAATCAAGGAAGCAGCAACCGAATAAGGAGGCGTAACCTCAGATACCGCCTGCGGCGGACATAATCGTCGAACTTTTCGCGCCTCCCGAAGGTACGTCGTCGGAATCAGGGAACGGACAAGATTCGTTGCGGCGTACAACAGCCCGTGAAACGGGCATTCATTCGAAACAGACACCAAAAGCGGCGGTTATGCCGCATTTCGGAAGCAGTCCTCTATTATTCTTTTGTCTTACAGAGCAAGCTCATCAGCGAAGGCTGTGTTCAGGCTCCGCACCGGCATGACAGGCTATACGTGTGGATTTTCCGTGTGCAGTTCGGAAAGAGGATTGCGGGGTTAGCCTTGAACCAATAAAACCGAAGGCTCAGACCACGTTGTAGTAATTCTTGTACCAGATAACGGTAAAAACGATTCCGATCATAAGGAAGAACAACCCTGTCACAAGAATACTCTTGTCGTTTGTTTTTTTCAGCTCCTTGAGCTTTCTCTCCCGGTAATCCCGGTATACTTCGTGCTTTTTCCTACCCATGGGAATAAAAGCCAGTACGACGTTTCTCATAACAAAGCTTATTCCTATAAGAGCGCCTTCGCGGCTGACGAACATCATTCCCGCAAACAAAGTCAGCAGAATGCCTGAAACGAAGAATCCGTCTGCCAGGATCTGAATATTAACAGCTGTCGAGTGCCCGAAAAAGCCTTTTGACCAAAACACGGCAATCGCAATCAAAGAGGCGATAGCAAAGCAGGTAATATACTTCAACAATAACGCTTTGTTATCCTTTTTCATGATTTAACCCGCCTGTCCTGTTATTTGATCGACTCTCTGTATTTCTTTTCTTCGGCATCGTTGCAATATACAAAGTGACCCGGAGTAATCTCGCGGAAAGAGGGTTGGTCAACCGAATAATCATGCTCCGCCAAAGGATTGTAGGTTATTCTCGTACGCTGCCTTTCATATACCGGATCCGGCAAAGGAATTGCAGACAGCAGTGACCTCGTATAGGGGTGCAGCGGATGATTGAAGAGCTCGTCAGAGTCCGCGATCTCAACCAATTTACCGAAATACATAACACCGATTCTGTCCGAGAAGTACTTGACAACGGACAAGTCATGCGCAATAAACATGATCGTGAGCCCCATGCTCTGACGGAGATCATTCAGCAGGTTGATGACCTGCGCCTGAATGGACACATCGAGCGCTGAGATCGGCTCGTCTGCTATGATCATTTCGGGCTGCATGACAACGGCTCTCGCAATACCGATACGCTGACGCTGACCGCCCGAAAACTCATGAGGATAGCGATCTGCATGCTCACGCACAAGACCGACGGTTTCAAGAATATCATATACCTTCTGATTTATCAGATCATTGTCGGTCATACCGTTGATGACCAATCCTTCGGCAATGATATCACGTACCGTCATACGCGGATCGAGCGATGCAATAGGATCCTGAAATATCATCTGGATCTCTGTGATCAGCTTGCTCCGCTTCGCAACGCGGTATTTCTGCTTATATTCTTTATCAAGCGCCTTGATTGCCGCATGATTGCCGTTTACAGTCCTGAGCTTCTCGTTATATTCTGCGTGAAGCGCCTCGACGCGCGACTTGGAATATTGTCTGTCGACTTCTTTGCAGTCAACCTTTGCGTTTCTGATCTTCGATCTGTTATCAGCGACAACGGCGCGAAGCTCGTTGTTGATCTTTTCGATCTCGGCTGATATTTCGCTGTTGTCTTTCTTTTCGGCACGAAGCGCCTTGATCTTCTTTTTCGCTTCCGAGCGGGCTTTTGAGATCGCATCCTTATAAGAGCGTGTTCCCGCGCTGATCTTCTGACCCTTGAAGTATATAGTGCCCGAGGTAATATCGTACAGCTTTATGATCGAGCGGCCGGTAGTGGTCTTACCGCATCCGGATTCTCCTACAAGACCAAACGCCTCCCCTTTTTTTATCTCAAAGCTTACGTCATCGACCGCTTTGAGATCCTTATGTCCCATTCGGAAATACTGGCAAAGATGATCTACCTTCAACAATACTTCATTATTGTTCTCCATAATTGCCTCCTCTTTCCTTCATTCGTTTAATTCGTTCGGTTATGATCTTGGGGACCTCAACCTTGGGCGCATTGGGATGGAGCAGCCATGTGGCAGCATAGTGTGTGGGAGAAACTTCAAACATAGGAGGCTGCATTTCATAATCTATCTCCAGTGCGTACTTGTTTCTCTCCGCAAATGCATCACCGACAGGCGGATATATCATATTGGGAGGAGTGCCGGGGATAGCATCCAGCTTCTCGTTTGTATCAAGGTCGGGCATAGAGGAGAGCAGCGCCCATGTATAGGGATGCTGCGGATTGTAGAACACTTCCTCCGCAGTGCCGTATTCCACGATCTTACCTGCATACATAACGGCAATTCTGTCTGCCATGTTTGCAACAACACCCAGATCGTGTGTGATAAAGATGATGGAAAGATTGCGTTCGCGTTTCAGGCGGTTGATAAGCTCAAGGATCTGAGCCTGGATGGTAACGTCAAGTGCGGTGGTAGGCTCATCGCATATCAGAATATCGGGGTTTGCGGAAAGCGCGATCGCGATTACGATACGCTGACGCATACCGCCGGAGAATTCAAACGGATACTGTCTGAAGCGAAGTCTCGCCTCGGGAATACCGACCTCGTCCATGAGCTTGATTGCTCTTTCTTTTGCGATACGCTTTGTGAGCTTATAGACAACCTGAGAAGCCTTTTCCTTGAGATAATCAATGATTTCAATGCAGCGCTTATCCAGGTCAACCTTATTATCGGCTTGAACATCTGCCTCAAACTTGTCCGTCACGTGTGTAAGGACGGAAGCGATGTTGCGGATCTGTTCTTCGGGCGTCACAAGTGACTTTGGGACGACCTTCCAGTTTACCTTATCCCCCGTTTTTCCCTTTGCGAGCATGGCATCTCTCTTTGCAACCTGACGTGCATAGTTAGCCTCCTCCTTGGGGTTGTTCTTCAGATAGAAGAAGTACTTTTCAATCTCTCTGTCAAGCGCTCCGCCGAATGTATAAGCAACGCTGTCCTTGATAACAGCCAACGGATCGATTGCTGCGAGAACGCTCTTGTTCAGGTCCTTGGCAAGTACGGCGGCATTCTGCGCGGTAAAGTTGCATGCCTTGAAGAATTCCGTCGCCGCCTTCAGCTCCCGAATCGCCTTTTTCTTGTTTTCCAGAGTCTTGTTGAACGAATACCTGACCGCGATCTTTTCATAGCTTATAAACTTCTCCATGAAGTCCTCATTGAGGAATTTCACAGCCATTTCGTTTGCTTCGGGGGCAGGCATCCTGCAAAGCTCCTCGCCGGGATGCTTATATACGTAGTAGCCGATTCTGAAGAAGTCGTACTTGGGTCGTGCGAGCATCTCTTCGGCGGTTTTCTTGATCTGCTTGAGTGTATCGACGGTTTCGGAAGATGCTTCGTTTTTATATGCATTTCCCGCAACCAGCTTCTTTGCAACGTCAGCGACCGTCAGCTTGGACCTTTCCGCTGATTTTGCAGCGACCAGTGCCGCGTTCTGAGCCTTCAGCGTTTCCTCATATCCGGTAACAAAATACTTGTCGTTGACGGATTTCAGATGACCCATCACGCGGTTCAGCGTTGCCACGACGTCAACCTTCTGCTTCTTTTCCGTAAGGAAGAGAAAGTCTTCAACGATCGTAATCATTTCCTCAGCCGCCGTGCGCGACTCGTTATAGCTGTTTTCCAGCTTGAGCGCCTGAATGTTGAAATCATCAAAGGTCTTGATATATTTTTCCACCTCTTGGATGGAAATGTTCGCGTCGTTATTCTCCGAAAGAGCGACCTTTATCGTCTCAAGCAGAGTGGCAAGCATTTTGTTGAAGGCTTCGCGTCCTTCTTTGCGATTCGCCTTGTTTTTAAGGAGCATCGCCTCTGTGATCTGCTTACCGATGCGCATAATCGGGTTTAGGGAGGACAGCGGGTCCTGGAAGATCATTGCGATCTTGTCGCCGCGGATCTTGTGCATTTCCTCTTCGGGAATACGCAGCAGGTCATGACCGTCGTAAAGGATTTCTCCGCCCTCATAAATGGAGTTCACTGCGGAAATTCCCATAATCGCTTTCGATGTAACAGACTTACCCGAACCCGATTCACCGACGATTGCCAGCGTTTCTCCTTTATACAGATTGAACGAGATGTCACGTACAGCCTGAACTTTGCCTGCATCCGTGCGGAAGCTGACTCTCAAATTGTTGACGGATAATTTTATTTCTTTATTCATACTTAACCCTCCGAGCCTCTGAGCGACGGATTCAGCGCATCGCGCAAGCCGTTGCCGAACAAGTTAAAGCTGAGCATTAACAGAACAAGGAACGCACAGGGGAACAGCGCCACAAAGCCCGCGCCTGCCATAATTGATTTCTGACCTGCGGAAATAAGCGTACCGACACTGGTGGTGTTTCCCGCCTCAAGGTTGACGATTCCCAGGTAAGACAGGTTGGTTTCCGAGTAGATCATCGAAGGAATTACCAGAGCAACGCTGGTGACGATGGTGCCGAGACCGTTCGGGAAAATATGCTTGAACATGATTCTCAGATTGCCGGCGCCGAGCGTTCTTGCCGCAAGAACATACTCCTGATTTTTAAAGCGGTAGAACTGCATACGCGTCCTGCTCGCCATACCTATCCACCCCGTTGCAAAGAACGCGATGAAGAGAACAAGCGCCTGGCTTGATGTACCCATATGATATTTAAGAAGCGTAATAACGATCATCGTGGGGACAGCTCCGAGAATATCGGAAAATCTTTCCATAAAGAGGTCGATTCTTCCGCCGAAGTATCCGGAGATCGAGCCCCAGATGACGCCGACAATGAAGTTGACAGCCGCAACAACGATGGAGAACATGAATGAGAATCTTGCACCGTATGCTAGGCAAGCGAATATATCCTTGCCCGTATCTGTTGTGCCGAAGAAGAAGATAGGCTCTTCAATTCCGTCTTTTTCGACCTGCGAGTGTTTGTAAGAATAATACTCGTAGTATTCGGCTCTGACTTCAATACCGCCGTCAACTCTTCTGCCGTACGCATAGTAGTAGGTGGTACCGTTCTGTGAAATGCCGTTCTCGCCTTCGATCCTGAGAGAATTATACTCCGGGATCAGGGAAGACGCGGAGCCGACCTCGTACTTCCAATAATTCGGAATAATATTTCCGTCATAGTCGAGCTTGGGGCGAACTGTCGATGCATTCGGATCCACGACCTTGTAGTAGATATTCGCATCGTATTTATTCTTTTCGAGCGTCGGGCGGTCGGTCGCCTTGACTATCGGATAAAGAACCTGTCTGCCCGTTTCGTTCTGATATTTTTGAATGTTATCAAATTCTTCCTGCGAAATGACCTTGTACTTACCAAAGCCAACGCCGTAATATGTATCATAGCGATAGGAATAATTTGTGCCATCCTCGCTCACCGTATATTCGCCGCGCTTGATGACCTCTCTGCCCGTTTCGGCAGCGAGAGCAACATCCTTGATGTAGCCGAGGTAATTTGTGTTTTTCGTCTTGCAGCCATCCCAGAAATCTATGCCGTTGTCTGCAAACAGGTGCGACTTGGGGGTTGCGTAAGCATACACCATGTCATAGTATGCCGGTGTGAATGGGGTGAAAAACGGTGCAATAATCGCAAAAAGTGCCAGAACGGCTATGACGATACCGCCGACGACCGCGCCCTTGTTTTTGCTGAAGCGCTTGAGCGCGCCCTGAAAATAGCTGACGGGCTTTGTATCGAATTTGCTGTCGTGCTTGAAATCCCTTCCGTTTGCGAACTTGAATTTGTCCGCGGGGATATTGGGGATATTATTCACATTATTCGTTGCCATCTTTATTTTGCCCCCATTCTGATTCTCGGGTCAATGAAACCGTAGCTGATGTCGATAACGATACCTGCAGTCAGACTGACAAGGGTATAGAACCCGGACAGGAGCATGAAGAAATCGTAATCCTGGAACGTGATGGAATTCAGGTAAAGCCCGCCGACACCGTTGATCCCGAACATTTTTTCGATAATAAGCGATCCCGAAAGAACCGACACGAATTCGCTCAAAATAGAGGGAAAAATGACGACCATGGAGTTACGCATCGCATGGCGGAAGATCGCCTGGCGTTTGGTAAGACCCTTGGTTCTTGCAAGCAGCATGAATTCGCCGGTGAGGACCTCGGAAAGCTCCGCGCGCGTATAACGTGCATATCCGGCAATCGAACCGAGGCACAGCGCAAATACGGCAGGAAGCATTGAATGGAATACCGGTCCCGAGAAGTAGTCTTTGCTTGTAGACATGGTTAACGGGAACCAGCCCAGCTTGAAGCAGAAAACATACTGGATCATAAGAGCCAAAACAATGGAAGGGACGGATATCAGTAAGATAATGATGACGTTGATGATCTGGTCCTGCCACTTGTTCTTTTTCAGTGCGGCAATGATGCCCAGCCCGAGACCGATCGGAACGCCGATAAGGGTAGAATAGATATTGATGAGGATTGTGGGCGGAAGGTGACTGACAAACACCTCGCGCAGATTCATGTTGAGATATTCACCGTAGGTGGTTGCGATACCGAAATCGCCCTGGGTGATAACTCTCTTTATATAGTTACCGTACTGAAGCAGTATCGGAACGCGGTCGTAAGTATAAACGCCGTTTTCACCTTTTTGAATGTTGGTGATCCAGCCTCTTCCCTCCAGTGTCTTCATGACGATTTCAGGATCCTGACCCGGAAGAACATTGGTGGGAATAGGCAGAAGCTTGATGAGTGCAAAACACATCGTAAAGATGATTACGAATGTGAAGAACATCAAGCCCAGGCGTTTCATAACGTATTTAAACATGTACATGAGTTTTTTCTCCTCTGTTTTGTTGTTCTCCGATTTATGGGTTCAGAGTTTAGGAATATGCGCGATCGTACACAGCGCCCGTGTGCGCTCTAAGAAGTACGGTACAAGATGAGATTCGGTTTGTTTTTGCAAACGGGGTTTGCTCTTTTGGAAGATGCGTTGGGAGATCGCCGGACCTGCCGGCGATCCGTAAATACGCAAATCGGCGGTGAGTAGATGACTCACCGCCGATTGTTTAGCATTATACAGTCCTGTTCAGATTGTACTTATCAGCCATGACAGAAATTACTCGGACTTTTTGTATTCCTCGGTAAGGTCGTTGTTGTGAGACTTGACATAGTCGGTCCATTCGGAGTCAGTGTAGTTGACTTGCATGTATCTGATGCCGCCGAATCCCATGAACACGTTCTCAACATCGGAGAAGTAGGAGAATTTAGCGCCGAGGAACGAACCGCCGGAAGCTGCAATGAGCATAACGGAACGGCTTTCCTTGATTGTCAGCTCTTCAAGAGCGGAGAGGATCATAAGTCTTGCTTCAACAGGAGCATAGCCTGCATCCCAGTTATAGGTCTTTGCCTGCTTTTCGCTCTCTGCAAGACCGTTGAGGCAGAAGAACCAGTTCTGAACGCTCATGGTGATGGTTTCACCGGCACCCTGATAGTTGCCTGCGGGCATTGTGAGCGTCAAATCGATAGCGGAAGTATCCCAATACATGTGGTAGTTGAGATCGTCATCGGGGTTAACGAATGCGCCGACGATATCGAAGGGGTTGAAGGGGTTGCCGGTGAAGCCGTAGCCGAAGCCGATCTGGGTCTTGCCGCTTCTGAACGCGTTGGACCATTCGGCACCTGCGGATGCGTCGAATACGACGTCGATCTTGTCTTCAAGAGCGGTTCCCTTGGTAAGGTTATCGAGGACATCCTGAAGGTAGTTGGCTCTGAACCTCTGCTTATCGTTATCAACGGAAGAACCGTAAATGAGGGTGATGTTCTTGGTTGCGTCATAGCCGTATTTGTCGGCATTGTTTGTGAGCTCTTCGATAGCTGCAGCGATCTTCTCTTTTGCAAGAGTGGGGTTGTAGCCGGTGAGAGTCTCGTATGCTTCATCGAGCTCAAGGTTCTTGAGATCGCCGGATGACCACTTGCCGTCCTCACCCTGAGTGAAGCCGTAAGCACGGAGGATGCCCTCTTTTGCCTGCTTGGTGTTGCGGTACTGACCGCCGTCTTCAAGGGTAGGAGCGTTTTCGATGTCATAGTAGTATGCGACGTTCAAAAGACCGAAGCAGGGAATAGCGCTGCCGGGCCAGATCTTTTCAACGATGTCGCTTCTGTTGAGTGAGAGGTTGAATGCCTGTCTGAATTCGGGAATTGCAAGGATGCCGTTGTTGTTGCCGCTGTCCTTGAGAACGCTGAGGTTGCTGTAAAGCTGCATACCGAATGTGCCGGTGTCGTTGGAAGTATAGTAAACATACTTGGAGTCGACATACTCGGCTGCGTTTTCGGTTGCAAGAGTAGCGTCGTCATATGTGCCGTTCAGGAAGCCCATCCATTTGGTGGACCATTCTTCGACCTTGCGGCAATTGATTGCGGTGATGTTGTACTGGTTCTTGTACTGTTCCATGTTCCAGCCGTACCAGTTCTCGTTCTTGACGAGTTTGTAGTGAGAACCTGCTTCAAACTCGGAGAGCTTGTAGGGACCCCAGCTTGCGGTGGAAGCAAGAGAAGAGTTATAATTGGTGGTCCAGAGAGTTGCGCCTTCCTTGGGTGGGATCTTGGAAGCCTCATACTTAGCCTGGTGAACAAGGGGAAGGCTCTGCATGTAGTATGCTGCGAGATAGGAGAGAGAGCCGTCTTCCTTGGTGAATGCAAATGCCTTATCAAGGCAGACAACGATAGCGTTTTCGTCATCGACGGAGTAGATACCGACGGTGTCCCATTCTACGTTGCGGACGGTGTTCTCGACATAAATGCCTGCATATTGAGCATAGTTGCCGCCGACTTCGAGATAAGCAGCGTAGCCTTCCCAAAGAGCTTTACCGGAGAAAGCGTCCTCTGCAGTGCCGGCTGCCCATGCAGCTGCGGTATCGTAAACGGTTTCATCCTCGATGGAGACCCACTGAGGGCATTCGTTGCCTTCGGCGTCAACATAGCCTTCGGCGCCGTAGAAGCCGTGTACATCGATGTAAATTGTCTTGCCGGCTGCGATCGCATCGGCGTTGGTTGCATAGCCGAGGCTGGCGACCGTTTCATAGGTTCCTTCCTGGTTCTGGAAGAAGTAAACCTTGGAGTTCTTGATCTTGAGAGTATCGTAGAAGGTGTTTGCTCTGAAGTTCATGAACGCGGGGTCGAGCTGCTGCTTCATGGAATAAACGAAATCTGCAGCCTTGATAGCTGTGCCATCGTCCCACTTCAGGTCGTCACGGAGAGTGATCTTCCAGGCGTAGCCGCCTTCTTTTTTCTGAGCGTCGGTATATCCCCATTTTGCATCAACGGAAGAGGTGACATCCTCCAGCTTTGTTGCTGCGGAGAAGTTGGTGGTGTATGCTCCGGGAACTACGCCGGCTTTGTTGATGGAACCGTCGTCATTATACTTCTTGTCGTTTTCGAACTTGTAGTCATAGTCGAAGAACGAAGAGCCGATGTAGCTCATGATCTGGACATCATTGTTATCGGCGTATGTGAGTTCGTTCCAGTTGCTGGGCATGGTTGCTGTGGTGGTGTTGTATTCAGCCTGCTTGTATGTAGCCGGTGTTACATCGGTATTGGGCTTCGAAGTGTCGTCTGTATTATCGTTGCAGGCAACAAGTGAAGCGGACACAAGCAGCAAACACAAAACCATCGACAGAACGGATCTGAGTTTTTTGTTCATAACATTTCCTCCATTTATGAAATTTCAATATCTGATTTCAATACCCTCCGTTTTTTGCCCCGCATTGACTGTAACAGAACCATTTCAAAGCGGATAAAAACGGTGAAAGTAAAAAAAACAGTACCAATAATTAGTTGTGTTGATTATAGCATACCGTTTTTTATTTGTCAACCCCATTTGACGTGTTTTGCGATGTTTATACACGTTTCGTTTCAAAAAACGACACGTTTTTTGCTTTTTCGGATGTCCCGGAACGTATCTGTCGGCAGACGGCAGGTGTAGAGGCAAAAGACACGTTTTTGAATTTTTTGCGTTTTATGCTCATCAGACACAGGCGGCGGAGGTAAAACCCTCTTATCATCTCGTTGATTATACCAAAATTCCGCGGCGTTGTCAATACCATTTTCGCATATGATGAGATTTTTGACGAAAAAGCGGCTGATTTTTTCAAAACAGCCTTCCGGCGTCACTCATTCTGTCATTGCATCCTTTTGAATATATCCGGTTTGATATGCATCGTGAAAACAGTATGTCATCAGCTGCTCATCGCAAAAAACATCATCAACACATTCTGTCGTCAATATATGTCTCCCCCGTGGCATCCGGTTCCCGCTCCGCCGCATACCGAATAAATATCGCATAAATCCGTCAGATATTCATAATCGCAAAAAACAGCACCGCGCTCCGGATGGCAGCGCGGTGCAAAATTCTTATTTGATTGTTTCAAATTTGATGAGACTGCTGTTGCCCGAGCAGCCGTTTGTCTGTCCGCCGGTGATGACGATGACGTCGCCCGGAACGGCAAGCCCTGTTTCCTTCGCGGCGCGCTCTGCATGATAAAACAGCACGTCAGCCGACTGGAACTCTTCGCTCATCACGGGAAGCACTCCCCACGAAAGCGCCAGCTTGCGCCACACTTTTCCGTCGGTCGTCATGCCGATGACATATTTCGGCTGGCGGAAACGCGATACCATTCTTGCGGTCGCCCCGCTTCGTGTACAGACGACGATTGCCTTCGCATTGATATCGATCGCAAGTGCGCAGCAGGCGTGTGACAGCGCGTCAACGGCATTTTTGATGATGAAGTCGGAATTGCGGAAGCGCTTGACGTAGTTTATGTCGTTTTCCGCCTGCTCCGCGATCTTCGCCATGGCTCGCACCGCCTCAACGGGATGCTTGCCCGCTGCCGTCTCGCCCGAAAGCATCACGGCGCTCGTTCCGTCGTATACCGCGTTCGCAACGTCGGATATCTCGGCACGGGTCGGACGGGTGTTGTTTATCATGGACTCCAGCATCTCGGTTGCCGTGATGACCCTCTTGCCGCGGAAACGGCAGGCGGTAATTATCTTTTTCTGAATTGCGGGGAGCTGCTCAAACGGTATCTCAACGCCCATGTCGCCTCTCGCGACCATGATGCCGTCGGATGCCTCGATGATAGCTTCAATATTCTCAACGCCGGTGCTGTTTTCGATCTTCGCGATGATGTCGATGTTATTTCCTCCGTTTTCGTCGAGGAAGCGTCTCACGACGTCAACATCCTCGCGCACCGAAACAAAGGAGCATGCAACGAAATCAACATCGTTTTCAATGCCGAAAAGCAGATCCTTCTTATCCTGCTCGCTGAGGTATTCCTGCTTGAACACCTTCCCGGGGAAGCTCATGCTCTTTCTGTCGCTGAGCGTTCCGCCCACAACGACCGTGGTATGGATGTTATTTCCCTCCGCAACATCGACACGGAATTCCATAAGTCCGTTGTTCAGGAGTATCGTATCGCCGGTATAAAGCTCATGAGGCAGATTTTTATATGAAACCGAAACCTTCGTTTCGTCGCCCTCGATATCGTCCGAGGTGAAAATGAAGCTGTCGCCGGGCTTAAGCTCGATCTTACCGTTTTTGAATGTCCTGATGCGGTATTCGGGTCCCTTTGTGTCCAGCATTATCGGAACAGGCTGTTTCATGCGCTCACGGACACGCTTTATCGTCTCGATCTTCGCAAGATGCTCCTCATGCGTTCCGTGGGAGAAGTTAAGACGGGCAACATTCATGCCAGCTTTGATCATTTCCTCAAGCGTATGCTCGTCGGAGCTGGACGGTCCGATGGTGCAGATAATCTTCGTTCTTTTCATTGCTTACTCCTGTATTGTTGAATGTGATTGCAGATATTCTTCAAGTCCGGCTTCGCTGTTTTCGCATTCGCCGTTTATCACGGCGATGCACAGCTCCCTTATGAGGATACCCAGACGAGCGCCCTTTTCATGACTTATCTCCATGATTTTCTGCGTCGGAATACCGAGATTTTTACTCGAAACAAACGCATTTTGCATACGTAAACGGTCGATAATGTCCGCCGTTTTTCCGGTGGAATTCCAGTATGCCGCCTCACGGAGGATTTCGGGCGGGGTGTCGATACCCAGTATGAGAATCTCCTTTTCGTCGTCGGGCAGAGGTATGAGCCGCCGCAATGCGACCACCCTTTCACGCAGTTTACGCGGTGATTTCAACGAAAACATGCCGTTTTCGGCGTCGTCTGCGTTTTTGAAAAGGGCGGCAAAGCGGAGATGCAGCTCATCCGGAAGCCGTTTCAGCATAAAAGCGCCTCCGGCGAAAAGCTCCGGAAGTGCGACGGAGATCACATCGGCATATTCCGTCACGGTATCACAGGCGTTTTTGCCGCAGATGATACCCGAAAGCTCGGAAAATATGCGTTCGCGCGAAATCGTTTTCAGCCGGAATGCGTTCTGCCGCAGAGCTTTTGCGGTTTCATCGTCAAGGCAGAAGCCGAGACGCGACATAAAGCGCAGAGAGCGGAGAATGCGGAGCGCGTCCTCCTCAAAGCGGAGCGACGGCTCTCCGACACAGCGTATCAGCCGTTTTGTGATGTCTTCCCTGCCCCCGAACGGGTCAACAAGCCCTTTTTCGGGACTCCACGCCATTGCATTTACCGTAAAATCGCGGCGCGAGAGGTCGGAAACAATGTCCCGGACAAAGCTGACGCTTTGCGGATGTCTGCCGTCCTTTATGCCGCAGTCGGCGCGGAAGGTGGTCAGTTCAAAGGGGACTCCTTCAAAAACCGCCGTCACGGTGCCGAATTTCAAGCCGGTATCAATCATTTTCGCAAACGGCGAAAGAAGACGCTTGGTTTCCTCCGGAGAGGCGGAAACGGCGAAATCGATATCGTGGACGGGAAGACCCATCAGGCTGTCACGGACAAAGCCGCCGACGGCGTACGCTTCGATACCGGATGCCGAAAGTATTTCAAACAGGCGGAGGGCGGTGTCGTTCGGTTTAATCATTTTTCGCCGGTTCCAGTCATCATTTTATGCTGTTCTTTTCCTATTTATTATATCATACGGGAGTATCGTGTGCAATGTCAATTTCAACGATTATTGCAAGGCAAGCGATATATTCATTGTGTGAATTGGATTCTCAGATGCCGAAGAAGTCGAGCGACCTTCTGAACTGCTCGTCCCAGCATCTCCATTCATGTCCGCCCTCCGACTCGGAATAGGTGACATCAAAGCCCTTTGAAATGAGCAGGTCACGGGTGTCGCGGTTCGACTGAAGAAGTCCGTCTTCCGTGCCGCACCACATATATACGGGCGGTTTTCTGTTATTGCCGGCGATGTTGTTTTCTATGTAGGTTTCGATACGGTGCTTTTCACGCTTTTCGGGAGTGTCGCCGAAAACGGAGTTCCAATAGGGGGTATAGTCGCGGGTGACATGTCCGAAAGCGGCGGAATAGCAGGCGACCTTTTCGAAGGCATCGCTGTGGGAAAGTGCGATTTTGAGAGCGCCGTAGCCGCCCATGGAAAGTCCGGCAATGAAGTTATCCTCGCGCTTTGACGAAAGCTGGGGGAACATACGACGGCAGACGGCAGGCACCTCCTCGGATACAAATGTGAAATATCTGAGGTAGCCGCATTCCATATCGGTATACCACGCGAGGTGAGTTGTGGGCATTACGACGGCGACATTTTTGCCGAGTATGTGGCGTTCTACGGCGGAATAGCGCTGCCAGTTGGTCTGGTTGTCGCTCATGCCGTGAAGCAGATACACCGTTTTGATGGGTGCGGAGGTCGGGTTTTCGGGCAGGAGGACATCCATGTCCATATTCATGCCGAGAGTCTGCGAGAAGAAGGTTACCTGAAGAAATGCCATTTTTCTATTCTCCTTTGGTGTTTGTTTTCTTTATGTATTTCTTTTGTATTATATTCACGGCAAGGCAGGCAAGCGCGCCGACAGCGGTGCCGATCACCATGCCGCCGAGGATATCGGTGACGTAATGCACGCGGAAATACAGCCTTGAAAAAGCGATCAGGCAGGACCACACAAGGGCGGGAATGCCGTATTTTTTGCCGAGTCCGTGCCATATCACGGTTGTGGCTGCAAACGACGACAGGGTGTGACCGGACGGGAAGGAAAACTCGCCGGGAGGGTCGATGACAAGCACGATCGAGGGATCGACCTGAAAGGGGCGGGGACGGGCAAAGAGATTTTTCAGGGTGAGATTGTTCAGAAAAACGGTGAATATCAGGGCAACGGCAAGCGTTATCCCCGTCCGGCGGGTCTTTCTGAAGCAGAGCATCAGGACGGCACAGGCGATCCATATGATGCCGATATTTCCGGTGGCGGTGATAAAGCCCATCACGGCGTCCATGAAGGCGCAGGAAAAGGCGTCATGTATCGCGGCGAGCCATGCAAGCTCGGTGTGATTGAGTATTTCAAACATAAATTCTCCGGTGGCGGTTTCTTTTGATTGACGTACATAGAATATACCACAAACGCCGCCGAAAGTCAAGCACGCGGAGGGGAAGGGGCGTGAACGTGCATAAATATGCAAAATATTGCATTCAGGATGAATATTACGCAATTTTGAAGAATTATGTTGACAAACGGGAATTATTATGATATTATGGTAACAGAAACCAACGAAAGGAGGGCAGAACACGACATGAAGAATTTGCACTGCAATACATACATAATACCCTATGCGCATTACAGCGACAAATTCTGTTATGACTATTTCGGGTCACAACGACTGATTTTCATTTCATAGTGCGCATAGCGGCTTCAGGCCTGATTGCGCACTTTTTTCGTTTTTAATTCGCTTTTAATTCACATAGAAGAGGAAAATTATGAAAAAACTATTTTGTCTGTTCACGGCAATCATTACAATCATGTCTTTTGCGGCGTGCGGCAATGACGATATTGAAAGCGGCAGCGAGGGACAAGAGATAAGCAAAACGGAAATTTCAAGACAGGACGAACAGTCTTTTGAAGATGAAAGCAGTTTTGCCGAGGTTTCCGAACCCGTTTCGGAGGAGATTTCGGAGCCGGTGTCAGAGGAAGTCAGTCGCAAAGATCCCGAACAGCACATCGACCCCGAGGATTTTCCGTATCGCCGCTTTTCGGCACACAGTGCGGCGGAGCTTGTCAATAAACTGAAAGAAGCAAACGAGAAAATCAACGGCGACAAGGCGTCGGACTTCAACATGAAGGACATTGATTATCTCGCGCCTCTCAGCGGAATTCTCGCGCAGGGCTTCATCTTCAATCCGTCTGTTGACGGAATCTATGCCGAAAACGACACGAGCGAGTCTCATGGGAAAATCGAAATGGTTTTCGACGACAATAACCTTGTGACCGTGATTTATTATTGCAGGAACGATGATGATGTATGGGCTATGTTACAGATAACATACCCCAATGCAGACGTAACCCGTTTGATTTCACAATACGGTGCTGAGGGCTTTGGAATGTATAACGCAAACAGCGATATACGAATTACCGAAATGACCGAGCAGCAGAAAGCGGATTCAGGCTTCACCAACGCATCAATCGAGACAATCTCGATTGACGGCGAAGCGTATGAAGCAATGAAGTACGCAAGAAGCTCAGGCGGAAACTGCGTGACAATCGTGTACGACGGCTTTGTAGTTGTCATCAGCTACAAATACACCAATCAGGAATACGCCGCAACACACGACATTGACGATATTCTTGACACAATCAAGCTGGAGAAGCTGTATTTCGACGGGCAGGCGGGTGACGACTCACCCACTACACCCGATTGCACATACGGTCAGGCTGAGGACTACCCCATTTTCGGCGCATACGATGCATCCGGGCTTGTTGATAAGCTCATCGAAATCAATGAGCAGCTCAAAAACGGCACCGCTCCTCTATACGATCCGTCGTATTATGTCTGCATGGAACAGATACTCAGCGACGGATATGTGTTCAATCCCACACTCAACGGAGAATACGCCAAAAACGCGTTTGATTATCCTCCCGTGGAGGTAGATTTCATCCCGATATTGACAGCTATAAGGTATGACTTCAGCACCAAAGAATGCATGTTCAGAATCAACGCAATGTATCCGGAGGGCAAAAACGCGACAAACATCAGCAAATACGGAATCGAAGGCTTTGCGATGTCGAAATTCGGCTGTCCGGATACGCCGCTTGACAAAATGCCGGAGGACGAAATCAATCATGTATGTGCTTCTGCGGAAATCAAAACGATAAACGTCGGCGGAAGCGAATACACTGCGCTGATATGCACAAATATGTGGGGCGTAGGCAGAGACACGGTTGCGTTCCTTTACGAAGGAAAGATCATCGAGATCGAATTCGAACCCCGCAACGGTTGCCGGGAAACATTTGAATCACTGCTTGGCAAGGTCGGGCTGGAGAAATACGGTTTCGCATCCGACAGATAAAGCACGGCAAAGGAGCCGATTCGGTTGAATCGGCTCCTTTTTCGGGTATTTTTTTATTTTTTCAAGGCTTGGTTTGCGTTATTTTTATGCGATCACCTTATTCAGGAAGTCGCAGAGGCGGGCGTTCTTCGGCGACGCGAAGAATTCCTTCGGAGTGTTCTCCTCAAGAATCTGTCCGCCGTCCATGAACAGTACCTTGCTCGCAACCTCGCGCGCAAAGCCCATTTCATGGGTCACCACGACCATCGTCATGCCCATTTCGGCAAGCTCCTTCATTACCTCCAGCACCTCGCCCACCATTTCGGGGTCGAGCGCCGAGGTCGGCTCGTCAAAAAGCATCACATCCGGCTTCATGGCAAGCGAACGCACTATGGCGATACGCTGTTTCTGTCCGCCCGAAAGCTGTGCGGGGTACGCGTCCGCCTTATCGGCAAGTCCGACGCGGGCAAGCAGCTTCAGTGCTTCCTCATCCGCCTCTTCCCTGCTCATCAGTCCGAGCTTCACGGGGGCAAGAGTTATATTCTGTTGCACCGTTTTATGCGGGAACAGGTTGAAATGCTGGAACACCATGCCCATCTTGCGGCGGATGAGGTTTATATCCGTCTTTTTGCTGTTGATGAGCACGTTTTCAAACCACACCTCGCCGGAGGTGGGTGTTTCAAGCAGGTTCAGGCAACGGAGAAAAGTCGATTTGCCGCTGCCGGACGGTCCGATTATTACAATCTTTTCGCCCTTTTCGATGGAGTAGTCGATGCTTTTCAGCACCTTCAGCTCTCCGCCGTTGAAATCCTTGCAGAGCTTCTTAACTTCTATCACTCTTTTTGAACCTCCTCTCAAAGACCGACAGCAGCTTGGTCAGACCGAGAACCAACACGAGGTATATTGCCGCGACAAGAAGTATCGGGTTGAACGCATCGTAGGTCTGTGTCTGTATTATACTGCCCATCTTCGTCAGGTCACGGACAGAAACGTATCCGGCAACCGACGTTTCCTTCAGAAGTGCAATCATTTCATTGCCGATGGCGGGGAGTATGTTCTTTATCGCCTGCGGGAGAATTATTGTCATCATGGTCTGTGCCGACGAAAGTCCCAGCGATCTGCCCGCTTCTTCCTGTCCGGGATCGATGGAGGATATACCGCTGCGGATTATTTCGGCTGTATATGCGCCGGAATTTATGCCGAAGGTGAGTATTGCGACCCAAAGTCCTTCCTTCGCGGAGGCGAAGATTATGAAGAACATTATCATGAGCTGCACGGTGACAGGGGTGCCGCGTATCACGGCGAGGTAGACATTGCAGATTAAATCGATGAATTTCAGCCTGCGGTTATGAGCGGCGGCGTATTTGCCGATCGCTACAAATGTGCCGAGCAGAAAACCGATCGCCACGGCGCCGACGGTTATCAGCAGAGTGTTTCCGAGTCCGATGAATATGAACTCCCAGTAGCCCGTTTCGATGAAGGTCGAATTGAGCTGCTGAAGCCATTCGGTAATGAAATCAAACATTATTTATCGTATTCAAGGTTATATTTGTCGAAGATCTCATAAAGCTTGCCGGATTCGGTGAGCTGCTTGAGAACCGCGTCAACTGCGTCCTTGAGTTCCTTGTTTTCCTTTGCGATGGCGATCGCATAGTTTTCCTTGGTAAGCGGCTCGTCAAGAAGCTTGTACTTGCCTTCGCCTGCTTCCACGTGCTTGGTCGCGGGGACTTTGTCGATTATGACTGCGTCGACCTTGCCGCCTTCAAGTGCGAGACAAGCTGCGGCGCCGTTGTCATAGGAATTGTATTTGATGCCGTTTTCTTCGCAGTAGCTTGCGCCGGTGGTGCCCTTCTGTACGCCGACGGTCAGTTTCTTGACGTCTTCGGCAGAGGTAATCGTCGTGTTTGTCGAAAGGACGATTATTGCCTGGCTTGCGGTGTAGTAATCCGCGGAGAAATCGACGTTTTTACGTCTTTTATCATTTGCGGTGATTCCGGCAACGCCGAGATCGAACTTGCCGGACTCTACGCCGGGAACGATGGAGTCGAAATCAACATCGGAGATTTCGAGCTTTACGCCGAGGTAATCGGCAATTGCCTGTGCGATATCGACATCAACGCCGGTCACTTTGCCGTCGGTGCCGAGAATTTCAAAGGGTTCGAAGCCGCTGCAGGTTGCCATTGTGATGGTGCCGGCTTTTTTGATGTCTTCAAGTGTTTTTTCGCTCTTGCCACAGGCAGCGAGCATCACGGGCAATACCATCAGGATTGCCACGAGCGCGATCAGTGTTTTTTTCATTTTTTCTTCCTCTTTTTTGTTGTGAATGATTATGGAATAATTATACGCCCGTTGCATGCCGAATTCAATACGCAAATTGTACAAATATCGGAGTTATTTTAGGGTCGCATGAATGCGTATTGATGTTTTATGCATTAATTATGCATATTTATGCAGTAAATCACGTATAAATATGCATCGAAATGTATACCGTATGCATTAATTCACTTACTGCCGAGATAGCGGAATGTGCGTTTTTCATACTGTATATACGCGTCAAGGAATGGTCAAGGATATCTCCGATTGCATCGAAAATCAGCTTCATTAAGCCTTTGGCGTTGCTTTTGACATATTCTCACAAAAGCGAATACTTTCTCATTGGCATCGCCTCCGTTTCAGGAGTTCATCCAGATACCGCGTTCTATCGCGCCGAATATCCTGTCCTTGAAACCATGGTCGGTGCGTTCACGCTCCGCAAGATCCTGTTTTACGCGCTCGCGCTCGGTATTTCCGTCGGCGGGGCAGTATTTGGGGAGCACCTCGATGCCCTCGGATTTTACGAAATGCTTTATCTCCTTTTCCGGGACGTATATCATGGGTCTGATCAGGTACACATCCTTGCGGTCAAGGTGCGTCACGGGTGAGAAGCAACCGATGCGTCCTTCATTATATAAATTCATGAAAAACGTCTCGACCGCGTCGTCCTTATGATGCCCGAGCGCGATCTTGCGAATCCCGTTTTCGACGGCGACGCTGTTGAGCGCGCCGCGACGCAGGTTGGCACAGAGGGAGCAGGGATTTTTTTCCCTGCGTATTTCGAAAACTATTTTGTATATTTCGTATTCGGAAACGATAAGCTCCGTTTCGGTCTCCTCGCAGAGGCGGCGTATCGGCGCAAGGTCGGCACCGGGAAGCCCCGTGTCAAGCGTGATGGCGGTCACGGTGAAATGCTTCGGATGGAATTCCGAAAGCAATCTCAGTGCGCAAAGCAGCGTCAGACTGTCCTTGCCGCCGCTCACGCCTACCGCAATACGTTCGCCTTCACTTATCATATCATATTTGTCGATTGCCCGCCGCATAAGTCCGACGAGCGGTTGTATCGTTGAAAAACGTCTCATATTCCATTGCTCTTTTCACCCGGATTATAACGATAATGATACCACATCGAAAGGCGCTTTGCAAGAGCAAATGTGACTTCGTGATTCATAAAAACGGAGAAAAAACGAGCTTTTGCGAGAAAAAAGCGACGAAAACGAAAAAATCTCAAAGAAATTCGTCAAAAGGTATTGACAAGCCGAAAATTTCTGATATAATAGCGGAGTACGTTAAATAATTATCGGAGGAACAAATAATGTCCACAACCATGGCAAAAAAAGAAGCCATTGTCCGCGGCTGGTACGTGATCGACGCCGCAGGCAAGACTCTCGGTAATGTCGCTGTCGCGGCAGCTACCGTTCTGAACGGCAAACACCGTCCCGAATACACTCCTCACGTCGATTGCGGCGAATGCGTCGTTGTTATCAATGCCGAAAAGATCGTCCTCACCGGCAAGAAGCTCGACCAGAAGATGTATTATCATCACACCGGATATGTCGGCGGTCTCAAGTCCGTCAAGTATCGCACCCTTATGGCAACCAAGCCCGAAATGGCTGTTGAGCTTGCCGTCAAGGGAATGCTTCCCAAGAACAAAATCGGTGCTGCAAGCCTCGGCAGACTCAAGGTTTACAGAGGCGCCGAACACGAACAGCAGGCACAGAAGCCCGTCGTTCTGGAAGTAAAGTAAGAGGAGGATAACATAAAATGAACTATACATCCGCAAAACCTTATTTCTACGGCACCGGCAGGCGTAAGTTCTCCATCGCAAGAGTACGTCTCGTCCCCGGCTCGGGCGACATCTCCATCAACGGCAGAAACATTGACGATTATTTCGGAATCGAAACCCTGAAAATGATCGTCCGTCAGCCCTTCGCAATAACCGGCACCGACGGCAAGTTCGATATCATCTGCACCGTCAAGGGCGGCGGCATCAGCGGTCAGGCAGGCGCTATCAGACACGGCGTTGCACGCGCTCTCCTTCAGGCAAACGAAGAATACCGTCTTACTCTCAAGAAAGCCGGTCTCCTTACCCGTGACCCTCGTATGAAGGAAAGAAAGAAGTACGGTCTCAAAGCCGCACGTCGCGCAAGCCAGTTCTCCAAGAGATAATTACAGCCTTACGGCAATTATCAAAAAACCCCGATACCACAACGGTTTTCGGGGTTTTCTTTTTTCCGAGTTTGCTGTTTTGGTGCAAATTCGGTGTAAATCGATATAAAAGCATATTTTCATAGCGTACAATGCGGTTTCGTGTTGTACGCCTTTTTTGCGTTTTTTGTGGTGAAACATCGTTCTTTGATACAAAAAAATGTTATTGTAACGCACGATGTTTTGCCGCTTAACACCAACCAAGCAATCGCCATTGTGAGACCAGTTAGCACAGAGCTTATAAATATAAAATATGTTGTGTTTGCTTTACACGCACCTCAGTTGGGATGACAAAACCGAGACGCTGGAAGCGATGGAAAAAGCCGTGAAGCTGCCCGAATTTGACGGCACAAAGAGTGCGTGGGACAGCGTAAAAATGCCGAAAACAAGTTAAAAACTCGCAAAAAACACTCAAAAAAAACGAAAACAGGGCAAAAAAAGCGCCGAAAAATGCCTCTTACAAGAATTTTTCGATGTCAAAAAGCCTTATGCAGCAAGCGTTTCCGGGATTTTGGAGGGATGCTGAAAAGCCTCGGAAAATCTCGAAAAAATCTCGGCCCGCTTGTGCAAATGCAACAAAAAACACGTTCAAAACCTATCGTTTCAAACGTGTTTTTTGTTAAAATTGGCGGAGAGGAAGGGATTCGAACCCTTGTGCGGTTTAACCCGCAAACTGATTTCGAGTCGCTAACGCCCGACGCACTTTTGTGGTAATCTCTTAGAACTGAGTGGAATCTGATGGAACATCGTGGAACGCGAAAAAAGCCCGTTTTACGGGGCTTTTCGCGGTTTTTTATGTCCGGAGCACTCAAAATACGGCAAAAACCGCGTCAGAATTGATGTTTTTTGAGGTCCCCGAATTTGGCACGATTTCGGCGGTTTTTTGGGCAGTTTCTTAGAACTTTCTTAGAACTGCCCTTCTTTGATGCCCTCTGGCGAGAGCTTTGTATATACAAAATCGAGATGCGAATACGCGAGTAGCGACCTATAATCCGTAGCGTTTTTGCCTCCGCCCCGTCCATTCAGTCGGAGAATTTCATCGAATTCATCGAGTTGGTCTACCTTACGGAGATGCACCGAAACAAAAATCTTAGAACTCGGCATCTTACATACAGAAAACAAAATTTGCGTGTCGGTTTTGTTTTTTCTTAACCCCACTTGACAAAGGGGATAATATCGGGTATAATATAGAGGATAATTCGGAGGTGCAATATGAAACATAAAGACTATCTTACCCGATTAACGGAACTATCCTCCAAAATAAGTGAACTGCCGAAAGGCTATATTTCAAAGAAAACGGTCAGCGGAAACGTCTACTTCTATCATCAATGGACAGAAGGCGGCGTAAAACAAAGCCGCTATCTGCATGACGATGAGGTGGAGGTCCTCTCCACTCAAATCGAAGAACGAAAGAAACTGCAAGCAGAGCTGAAGGATGTCAAGGCTGAAATGACACGGCAGCCAAAACTCCGACAGACAGATGAACAAGGAAACGAGGTGACTCATATGAACTGCACCTTAATGCACAAACGAATCGCCGTTGCCGAACTTGAACTCGACAATGACACAGGATTCATTCAGAAGATAGGGACGGTCTACGCGCCCGAACATCTTCCCCTCGGCATACCGATCAGGAGAGGAATTACCGACCGCAAAGCACTCAACGAATGGTGGACGGACAGATCAATTCCCGCAAGCCGTTCCGGTGTCAGAGAGGCTCTCGAAACACTCGATATCACGAACACGAGAATGCTTCTGATCAAATGCTACGGACTCAGCCTCTCGGATCAGTATTGGATCTGTCCCGAAGGATCCGGTCTTACGTGGGAGAAGGTTAACTTCTTCAACAACGGATTCTCCGATGATATCGGTAACGTACTGTTCGGTTCAAACAAGAAGCCGAGCAATCCGCTGGACTTCTCGTCCCCGGATAACACGTCAGACGGTAATCTGAAAAAGAGATGGAAGATCATCGATGGAAAGCGGTGCCTCGTCAAAGGCGGTTCCAATCCGTTCCGTCAGCAGCCGCTGAACGAAGTCATCGCTACCGAGATCATGAAACGACTTGACATTCCTCATGTACCCTATACGGTGACGTGGAACAAGGGTGCACCCTACAGCATCTGTGAAGATTTCATCGACGAGAACACCGAACTGATTCCCGCATGGCGAATCATACAGACGCAGAAACAGGACAACAGCACTTCTCTCTATCAGCACTTCCTCAATTGCTGTAATGCTCTCGGCATTCCCGGAGCCGAGGAATTCCTCGATAGGATGATAACACTCGATTATATCATTGCCAATGAAGACAGGCATCTGAATAACTTTGGTGCTATCAGAAATGCTGAAACGCTCGAATGGATCGGTATGGCTCCGATCTACGACAGCGGATCATCACTCGGCTATGATAAAATCACACCTACTATGAAGAACGCAAGAGAATACACTTGCAAGCCCTTCAAGAAGCATCACGAAGAACAGCTCAAGCTTGTGTCGTCCTTTGATTGGGTTGATTTTGCAAAGCTGTCTGATGTTCAGGAAATCATCACAAGTATACTTTCCGATGAGAACGCAACAGACTATATGGATGAAACGAGAATCAGAGTGATCGCGGAACTGACAGAACGCAGAATCCGAAACATCGAATCGCTTGCAATGTCTCATACCAGAGTTCAGAGCATCACCACTGAGGACGATGTCGAAGAAGATATCGCTGAAGACTACGGTCCCAAAATGGAAATGTGACAATCCGGCATAAGAAAAGCAAGATTGCAAAACGATCAAACGAATTGCAGTCTTGCTTTCTTTTTGCAGAAAAATCTGCAATCGGCTTAACCGTGCTTTATTGTATCGAGGCAGTCGTAAATTGCGCCGAAAGAAATCTCATTCAATTCAAACTGTGCTTTCTTCCCGTTAACCGCAACCATGACAGTGTTTTCGGTTCTCGTGCAGCTATGATTTAGTTCATCGAGATACTGCAGAAGGTTCTCGATGCTTTCAAGTTCTTTTTCTGTCAGACTGCCCGGATAGTATATTTGTTTCATGTCGGCTTACGCTCCATTTCAGTTGTATGCCCGCGATCAAATATCGAGTTTATTCTTTTTGCAGATCTCATTTAGTTTCCTTATAGCAGATGAATGCGGTTGTGATTTGTCATGCTCCCAACGTCGTATCGTCTGTTCGGTTACGCCAAACAGTTTTGCCATTTCCGCCTGAGTCAAGAATAATTGCAAACGCACCTCTTTTAATCTATCAGCAAAATTCATTGAAATACTCCAATCTCAAGAGTTTCTGTTAGTGAAACTCTCGGATATTATTTCCGCTTTCGTCAGATCGAAAATCACGATGCCTTGCTCTTTGTTTGCTATGCCCGGAACGCGGTAAGAATACTGCCAATCCCATCCCTGCGATTTTGCCAAAGCGTAACAGAAACTCTTGCTGTGAATCCTCATGTTGTTTTTTTCGTCGCTTAGATTTCGCGGCACCTTGATTGAAATTTGGCTTTTCTTATCATAGCTTTTCATCAGTATGGTTTTGCCATCCTCATGAATAAAGAGTCGCACGTAGTTCGGGTTTCCGATACTCCTTATTGCGGATTTGAAGACATGAATCGTGTTACTTTTCAAATAGACCGTAAAGCAGGGATCGTCAAACATTTTCTCTCACCATGTTCTTTCCGTTCCACGCTTCCGAATCAGTGAAATCAAATAAAAGCATTACTTTCTTTTCGCATTGAACAAGTCTGCCTTTTGCTTTATAGCGGCAATCTTTATCGAGATTCCAGTCCTCAAACAGTTGCCTTGCAAAATGCGTGCATTCAATGTGATCGGATTTGGGAGCTTCCGGATTTTTAACCCACCGGACCGAATCTGAATCCTTGGACATGGATGGCGTTATCATGATTCGGTGCTCGTCTTTATTGACGTACACTGTGATGAACTCGCATTTGTTAAGAGCGGTGTAGCACGGCAAATTGAAAGATACGCAGTTTTGCCAGATGGTCATATACGGTTCAAGCTGACGGCTGAAGAGTTGCCCCTTGACAATTTGGTATCCCTCAAGCGTGACGGTTTTGATTGTTGGCTTGTACTCGTCAATGTTGATCATAACCCGTTACCTTCCTTTCCGGTTGAAATATACCCCTCGGCCAGATTGATTTTGAAAGACTCCTCGTGCTCCTCAAAAGGTGTACCGAAACAGTCACGCCAGTCCTCTGGCAGATAACTTCTCGTTTTTCTGGTTCCGGTGTTGACGAACATTTCAAAGTCGGTCAACTTGAAAAGATAGAGCACCTCGTTGTCACAGACGGCGGGCTTGCCGAGAATCTTATACCGGTAAGACTTGTTCCACCCCATCAGATCGAAAAGCTTGGCAGCGAATATCGCGCAGATCATATCGCGATTCTTGATTTCCTTTTCTCCTCCGCCGGTAGCCCAACGTAAAGAATCGGGGACATCAGGCTGGCACGGTCTGATGATAAGGCGCTGTTGCTTCGGATGAATCAAGAGCTGAATATGACTGACACCGGGGAACTTTCTCAGACACGCCATATTGAATTTGATCTTGTTATCCCAAACAGTAATGGCAGGGTCCTTCGTATGAGCGAACAGTTCCGCTTTCGTCACCTGATACCCGGCGAGCTCCACAATCTCAGGCGCTTCGTCAGATTCCGTTTTCAGCTTATCGAAAATCTCGATATCCGTCTTTTTATCAAAATCAATCATCACTAATTACTCCCTTGGCTTTAAGTTCTTCAAATCCGCTTTCAATGTCCGCATCGGACATGATTGTATAAGACATTTGACCGTCAACCACGCGGCTCTTGCTGTCAGAATTCCATTCTTGAGTCTTTGGCGCGAAATACAGGCTGTTCAGACTGTACGCATAAAACTCATCTCCGAAGTTGCTGTCCCACTGTTCGGGACACATAGCAACTTTCCGCTTACGGGCTTCTTCGTTTTCTTCGGCATCGTCAATGACCACAATTGGCATCGCGTTTTCAAGGCTGAAGACAATAATCTGCTTTCCGTCACGTTCAATCCAAGTCCCGATGATCCTATAGGAGAAGTCCGGATCCCATTCCATGATTCTGAAAAGCGCATTGGCAAAATGAGGACAGGACAGGTTCTTCTGCGTGATGGGCGAGGTTTCGTCCCGCCGCCAGTGAATGCTGTAGGTGTCGGTTACCTCACAAGGTCGGATGGCGATCTTCCGCTCATAAGGGTGTAGAAGTAACTGAACATTCTGAACATCGCTGAATTTCTTCAGACAAAACGAGTTAAACGCAATTTTTTGATTCGAGATGGAAATCATTGGGCGATCCCCGCGAGAGTTCACAAACGCGCCTCGAACCACTTGATACCCCGCCAAATCAAATGCGCTGAAAAAGCTCTTCCGAACCCTTCGGTTAGTCGAAACATCCGGCACCGTCTTTGAGGCGTTATAATACGGCAGCGGGTCCTCATTGATCCATCTGTGGTTGATTGGGAGATATCCTCTGAATATTCCGTCGTCAATGACATGAAGTATGGGAATGCCACCACGGAATCCGAGTTTCCGATCTTCGAGCAACGCCTGAGCCGCTTCAAACTTTTCAATCGGTATGATGGCATCGTGCGTGTTCGCGTAAAAGATCTGCTGACGTTCGTCGACGGTTTTCCGCTTGGTATGTTCAAATATGTTCGATGTGAACTGCTTCCAAGTCAGGACGCACCCGCAATACCGCTCGTTGCTGAGAATGTACATGATGGCACCGTCGTGCCAGATTGTATTTCCGAGTTTATTCGGTACCTCCGCATCCGTCAGCATCGTGGCGATAGAAGACACCGGATACCCTGCGAGAAAAGCGTCATATATCAGACGCACGACCTTTGCTTCTTCCTCCACAATCTGCAGCTTGGCATATTTGATATAGTTGCCGAGAACATCTCGCGGTCTCTCGTAGCCATACGGTGCCGGAGTAAGCAGCTTCTTATTCTTGAATCGCTCTTTGAGTGACCAGTTCATACTTTCGCTTTTCTTTACCGACTCTTCCTGCGCGAACGTGGCAAGGATGGCGAGCTTTAATTCAGAGTCTTCTGCAAGCGTGTTGAAATTATCGGTTTCAAAATAAACACCGACCGGCGGGTTCTGACCTTTCAGGTCTCTGCAGAGCTTTACGCAGTCCACGAGGTTTCTTGCAAATCTCGAAACGCTTTTGGTGACAATCAAGTCATATTTCCCGGCACGGCAGTCTTCAATCATTTGGTTGAAATCTTCGCGGTGCTTAATTGAAGTCCCGGAGATACCTTCATCAGCATATATTCTGATCAGATTCCAGTTGTCATGTGTGCCGACTAACTTGGCGTAATGCTCTTGCTGTAATTCAAACGAGGTAAGCTGTTCGTCGTTGTCGGTTGACACGCGGCAGTAAGCACACACCCGGAGTGTTCTTCCGTCGAATATATCGCCCTTATCGGCATTTTCAAAGACCACCTTGCCATCAGGCTCGCCGATCTTTGACCGATACTCCTTCATGATATGTGCAATTCTTGATTCACTACGTCCCATAACAATCTCCGTGTCATTTATCTTTGTGCGGCAGGGTCCAGTACCAACCGTCGGTTTTTTTGATAGATTCAATAGATAACAGCGCTTTTGCCGACATGAGTGTACGTTTCCCGATCTCGTACTCTTCGGCAGCCGAGATGATATCCTTATACGATACCTCGCCCGATGACAGAATTGATTCAAGCAACTGCTTGGCATCCGTCAGTTTGGAGGTTTCGGTATCGGATGCTGCACCGGATAGAAGGTCAGAAGCGGAAATATCGCATTCACCGATCCAATCGACCTTCCCGTTATTAAGAGTAAAAGTGAGGGATTTGCCTATGGGACCGAGATTATTCTTCTGCTGAGCGAGGATGCGTATTTCAGGGTTATCCGTTGGTCGTCCGACAACAAGAACACTTCGGGCGGCCGCAGAAATATCGATGGAACCGAGTCCTCGGTAGTTTGCCTTTCCGCTTGAATTCTTGTTGAGATGCCCGACGAGCAGAACGGCACAACCGGTTTTCTCAGCGAGCTCTTTCAAATGATTCAAACGAGGTCTGATCACGTTTGCCCGGTTCATGTCGATGTTTTCTCCGAGAAAGGATTGGATAGGATCGAGTACAAGAACCCGAGCGTTGATTCTCTTGACCGATTCGGCAAGCTCGTCACTGTCAAGTGAAAGCGAATCGGAACGCTTTTCAATGAAACAGATATTAGTACAATCCGCTTGATGCAATTCCAGACGAGGTTTTATTGTATCAGAATTATCGTCCTCTGTATTCTGATAGATGACCTTGCCGGAAACGCAGTTATCCGAGAAAGGCAGTTTCTCTCCGTTCGAGATAATAGACAGTAAACTCAAAACAAAAGTGGTCTTTCCTTCACCCGGATCGCCTTGAATGACTGTGATCTTTCCGAATGGGATGTACGGGTACCAGAGCCAGTCGATCTTCCGACTCGTAACATCAGAATAATATTTGAGTGAGCAATCATCCATTCAATACAGCCTCCAAATCAGTTGTGCTATTATTTTACCAACAATTTGCTCTGAATAAAAGGCAATCTCTCACCCCAATTTCGCCGAAAACGGTCAGAAAAGCGCAATTTGTCACCCCAAATTTGTTTTATGATTCTTGGTGTTAACCGGCTCTCAAAGGAGGACATGATGGATGACATATTCTTTGATGACCAGCAAACCATAAATCGCATTATCGAAAGGATCGATTCTTTAAGAACCGAGAGAGGATGGTCCGTGAGCGGACTCGCTCTGGAAGCGAATCTCTCCGAAAATACACTCAAGCACCTTTACAAACGCAAAACATATCCGACGCTTCAAACGCTCTATCGGATCAGCGCCGCCCTTGGATATCCGCTGTGGCAGCTTCTCGCTTTTGACAACAAGGCATACACTTTGAGCGCCCAGGAACGTGAACTGCTGAACGCATACAACCGGCTTTCACCTCGACACAGAGAACTACTTCTCTATATCGCCAACAAAATCTGAGACAGAATGAGGCCGGTTAGCACACGGCAAAAAAGTCAAGGATGCAAACACAGAGACTCTCTGCAACCTTGCATCCTTGACTTTTGATTCCTATGAAATTGCGAGAAAACGAGAGAAAACGGAAGAAAACAAGAAGAAATCAAGGATGCAAAAGCTCGTTAAGCCTTTGCACCCTTGAACGGACTTAAGAAATTTGATCCAAGCCCTTGGTTTTTTCGCCGTTTCTATTGACAAACACCAAAAAACAATATATAATATTAATGCACTTGTTCGAAGGATACTCGTATCTGCAGAACATCCCGTTAGGCGTTGGTAGCACCTAACGGGTTTTTCTTTTGGTGTCATCAATGAACGAGAATAACGATAAACCGAATATGCTAACAATTAGTCGTACTCTACGGTAATATCATCTTCAGCGTCATATATTGTCTTCCCGTCAAACAGCAGAGCCTCCTCAAATTTCTGCACGCAATATGCTCTGTCTTTATTGGTCACTAAGAATACGACCGGAGACTCTTCGGAGATTTCATTCATCCTCAGAGTATATGTCCCATCTTTGTTTAACCAACCTTGAAGCATATAGCGTTTATCTTTGTAAAGGAACTCTTTGTCGCAGTTGATAAACAGGCTGTTGATGAACTCATCGATGGTGTTGCCATTCATTAGTTTACCACTCCTTTGAAATATTTTTTGTAAGTTTTCATTTCTTCTGCTGTAGGCAATCGAGCAGGGAGTCGGTTTTCTATACCGGGTGCTGAATAATCATGAACGTGAATCACAGCTTCTCCGTGAGAAGATAACCCTTTCTCATTGTGGTAATCAATCTCAAAAACCGGAAGATGCCCTTCATTGTAGAAACGCATTCTTCTAAAAACGCCTTCTTTATCTAACTGAATATATGCGTTGCTGGAGTGAGCTTCTTCAGGAAGAAAACCGCTTTTTGTTGGATCGATTTTCCCGAGAACTTTAATTCCTTCGATGGTGTCGATTGTTGCATAAGTGTACGCAACGGAAATTCCAGATGCAAAAGTGCCGCGTCCGCCCATGTTATCGCACCTTCTTTCTCGAAGATACATAATCAACAGCGACAATGTTTCCTGTCATTTCTTTAAACGGAGTACCGAAACAAATCACTGTCGAGGGCTCAATTTTACTCATCATAGCTTCGTAACCGCGAAGGAATGAATGTTTCGAATGTTTGCAGCCGATCATCCCAATGGCAACAATAGAATTCTTTTCTACAGCTTCGAAGCAGAATTCATAACTTCTTGCAGCGCTCCAACTGATTGTCGGGATAACAACCAGTCCTTGACTCTGCCAATATGCCGCAACCCAGCGATTTTTGCTGACACTTTCAATTTGTCTCCACAATGGCATTTCTTGATAGAGAGAAAAGTCCGGGGAAAGAAGAAAAGCATACTGACTGTATCGTGCAATGGTTCTTTCGGGATTATTATAGATACCATCAAAACGATAATCGTCAACAAAGAAATGAACCCCATAAGACTTGTAGTGATCCGTTTCTTTTGATTTCGTGTCAGTACAGGCAAGAAGATGGATGTTTGAAAGGTCAAGATTTTGCTTTTGTACTTCAGCAAAGCCGTACCTTCCTTTGGGAACAAACTCATTTCTTAAGAAACGAGGATTTGTGCGAAATTCAGAAGATTGCATAATACCTCCATAAACATATGTTTGTATGGAGGCACGAGTTTGCACTTGTCCGAAGGACACTCGTACCCCCAGAACGGTGGAGTCAACGCTAAGTGCATTGACTGTGGTGAATGAAGTGTATAGATATTTTTTCGTTTGGTAGCCGAAACAATATCAACACTAAGGTAGAGAACAAATATCACCCAAGCAAATCACATCACTCCTTTCACAGTATGCAAGAAGGGCTTTTCCGGTAGTTGTTGTGCCGAAGCTGTGCAGCCTCCGCAGATACCTTGCAGTAATTCATGATCTGTCTTACGGTCATTCCTTCGGTTTCTTCGTAAGGCATCATGATTTCACCGCAGAGTGCCTTGGCTTGCCACTCCATACTTTCAAACGGTTTTAACTCCTTATTTTTGAAAGCTCTATCCAAAATCGGAGTGAAACCGAGAAGACATAAAATCGCATGACACATTTCATGCAGAATGTGTGCCCGATAACCTCCGGTGCCAGAGACTGCGCCTTCATACACGGAGTTTTTCACTTCAATAAGGTAGTGTCCGTTCATATCGGGTATGCAACGGGCGGGGACACCTTCTTCGATTTCGTCGTCTTCAACTACCGTACAGGTTACTTCCGGGAATAATTCAGGAAACCGCTCAAATGCGTCAATGACGTCGAATCGGAGTATACACTTGCACTTGAATACTTCTCTCATGAACTTTGCAATGCTTCGCAAATCTTCACGAGAGATAGGTCGGGTCTTATAGTCCATTCGATTTCTTATTCCTTTCGATGATTTCCATGATTTTCTTAGCGGTATCATCGTCCATTGAATCGAATGAACGCTGGAATTGAAGTGCCGCTGTTCTTGCCATCGGGGTTGAAGATATCAGGTTGATTTTTACGCTTGTCTTGGAATTGTCTACGTGTTGCCGTAACTCTTCCACTTCACTTTCTTTAAGCGAATAGTGGTTGGTGATGATAGATACCCATTCATCCGGAATCGGTCTTTTACCGCATTCAACAGACGAGATGTAGGCGCTCGTTACTCCTAACCACTTTGCAGCATCGCTTAGTACCTCATGATTCTTGATCCTCAATGTTCTGAAGAACTCTCCAAATGGTGTGTAATTCATTTTTCATTCTCACTTTCTTTGCTCTTGTCCTCTGGCAATTATCATTATATCACGAAGATTTGAATTTGTCAACACCCGTGGATAAAAATATTAACAAGTTTTGTTGATTTTGAAAATAGGACAATTATCAGATAAGCAGCGGGGAACAATGGGATTTCAATCCCGTTGTTTTTAGGCAACAGATATTCAAAAAACACTAACTCAGAATATTCAGACAATCAAAAGTGAATAAAGCAGCCGAATTTGAGCGGTTATTCATCAAAATCGCTTTCATTCGGCTGCTTTTGTTTTCAAAATCTTAGAACTGATAAGAAATCAGGATCAACAAAGAGGGAAACTACTCCCGCAAACAGCGTTTTGTACAAGCATTAAGTGACTAATAATCCGTAGCGTTTTTGGCTTTATTTCTCTCCTCCGAGTCTGATTTCAGGAAAAAGAAAATACTCCGGCGAGCATTTCAGTGCAAGCCGGAGCAAAAAATCTTAGAATTATTCTATTTTCAGTTTTGATAGAATGATCTCACTAAACTGAAATTTGTGCTATTCCACTAAGCGAATATTGCCATTGATATTGTCGCCAACACCATCAGCACAAGCCCCAGAAGTGCTTTCTTTGTCAGTTTCTCCTTGAACACAAAATACGAGAACACGATGGAAACCACAATGCTCAGCTTGTCAATCGGCACCACAACACTGACAACACCTTTCTGTATCGCGTAATAATAGCACAGCCAGGAACCGCCGGTGGCAATGCCTGAAAGTGCAATGAAAAACAGTTCCTTTTTGTCGATTTCCTTGATTTTTGTCTGCTTTCCCTTTATAAAAACGATAACCCACGCCATTACAAGCACAACGGCGGTGCGTATTGCAGTGCCGAGATTTGACTCCACGTTTTCGATACCCATCTTTCCGAGAATCGAAGTGAGTGCGGCAAACACGGCAGATGCCACAGCATAAGGCAACCAGACTTTTCTCGTTTCTTTCTCTGTATCTGCTTTCTTCTCAATCATCAGAAAAACACCAACGGCAAGAACGGCAGTACAAATGAGCTTCACCGCAAGGTGGTTTGTTTCTCCGAAGAGAATAATCGCGAGAATTACTGTCAGAATCGTGCTTGATTTATCGATTGGAACTACCTTGTTGATATTGCCGGCGGAAAGCGCCTTAAAATAGCAAAGCCAGGACGCACCCGTCGCAATTCCGGAGAGAATCAGGAATACGAGCGACTTTGTCCCGATATTGCCAATCGTTCCAGCGGAACCGACAACGAAAACCATAAGCCACGAGAATGCGAGCACAACAACGGTTCGAAGCGCCGTTGCCACGTCCGAGTCAGTTTTTTTGATACCGCACTTTGCAAGTATAGATGTTATTCCCGCAAACACAGCGGACAATATCGCCATTACCAGCCACATAATAAATCACTCCGCGTTAAATTCCCATTTGGTTGAACCTTTTCAATAAAATTATAACACATAATCGTGAATTTTTCAATACATACCGAGCGACTGATCACCGCTCGGTTATTTTATTTCAAAGAAAGGAAGCGATAAGATGATAAATGCACTTGTCACAAAGAACGGTCAGTCCGTGCTGATCTCCCTCCCCGCAAAGCGAATCGGCTTGGCTCGTGACCTCGCAAGCATCGGAGTTGCCTCTCCTCCTTCGGAACTGTATCCTCACGATGATGAGCTCACCGTCGGTCTGAAATACTTCGGGACCGATGACTTCTCGGACCGTCTCATCACGCTGATCCAGTCCGAAGACAGCCTCGCACGTGTCAATACGCTCGTGGAACTGTACGGTGACCTCCCCGTTGCACAGCGGGAGAAAGTCAAAGCATCTGTTCTCTCAGGTGAGATGACTTCGCTCAACGATTTCAAGAATTCGATTCTCGAAAACAAATCCCCGGAGATCGTGCAGAACTACTACTGCCCGCTGATGTGTACGCTCTACCTCCGCAACCGTTACGGTGACCTCGATTACGATCCCGTGGAATACGATGGTGAATATGCGGCAAAGTACGAGGACGAAATCCGTGACCTTCTCATCAGGGAGCAGTCCGACTGCAATATGGCAGAATACTTCGACGGACCGAATTCCGCTGTCGGCAAACTCGAATCGGCGGTATGGGATGTCGAAAGGATCCACGGCTGTCTCTACGGAAAGATCACGGCGACACTCAATGCTCCGTTTACTGAAGAAGAACAAAACTGCTTTATGGAATGGTGCGAGGGTCAGAACTCGGATGGCTTCGGCGAAGGATTCGAGCAGCGCCCGATCAGAACCGTTGACAGAAGCGAAATGTATGTTTCCTTCTGGCAGAGCGGTCCCGACTATTTCCTCTGCACGGGAAACGATCTCGATCACTTCATCGACCACGGAATGGGAGAGATGAACTGATGTCGAAAGAAAAATTCGTCGTATGGTCCAATCTCGACCTTGACCTCGATGACTGGCGAACCGATCTCGAAGACGAATACCCCGGGCTAAACGATGACGAACTCATTGAAAAGATGAATGAAATCAACGACAGCTATATCGATGACGAGCGAGCCAACCTCGATATCGTCACCGGCACCGAAATCATTGCCATCGCCGATATCGGCAGATGGGACGGACGGTATATGGGGTACAGCGAGATCAAGAGCGGTAAAACTTCAGACTGCCTTTATTCTCCGCACGACTATTCCGAATGGTACGTCGATGCCGACAAAGAATTCCGTTGCACCGACGTGCATCACGACGGACGCAACCATATCCTCTACCGCAAGTACAAAGAGACCGCGACCGAGGATGAGATCGAACACCTCAAGGATCTGATCTACGACGGAAAGGTCATACAGAAAGATATCGACGCAGTCACCGAGCCACTCGGCGAAACGGTCATGCAGGTCTACGGATGGACGTTCGATTCTCCCGCTCACATCCCCATCAAGGGCAGACCGGTGGGAAGACTCGAATTTTTCGGCAGCAACGGTGAGGTCGGTGACAGCGTCGAGTACGATGACGAGGAACGGATGGTTGCCGCGATTCTTGATGAGAATTACTACGGCATACCGATGAACGTTGTCCTCTACCGTGACGAAAGCGGTAAAACCATTGATCAGGGTTTTGTCGCAAAGCTCGATCCGCCGAACATCAAACTTGAGTTCACGGATATCCCCGAATATCTGAACAACAACGAAGGAATGGGAGGTATGGTGTAATGGCTATTCTTTTTTCAAAAGTATCCCTCAAAGCCGATGACAGTATCGAAGAATTCCTCATCGGCGGCGCTCCGTCCGATGAAGACGAGCTGTCCGGCTGGGCTCCCTATGACGATTTCATTGATTCGCTCACGGGCGAAGCCGAGATCGAAGTCTATGTAGAATCGTATCTCTACGGCGAGGGCGAAACTTTCCGCGCCACGCCCGAAGAAGTCGCGTATATGCAGATGCGGATGGACAGTGATGAGGACTTCCTCTCAAAGCATTGCGACAACATCTCGGACTGCAGCTTCAATACTCTTCACGAGCCGGAGAAAGACAATCCTTCGGATTCCTTGAAATGTGAGGTGCCGTATGAGATACAGAGGATTCAACATCACCTACACCACCGACAAAGGCGTGGAACGCGAGAACCCCGCAACACACCGGAAGGATATTCGGAACGGATACTACTGTGAGATTTATCCCGGCGATGACGATCAGTACGCGAACCGCATCGATTTCTTCTGTCTTGCCGAAGGATACGAGATTCCCGAATGGACCGATCATGAAGCGGAAAAAGCGATCCGCGATTACGTTGACCGCGAGTATTATTCTCTGAAAGCCGCAAACGACAGCATCGTAAGCGAGAGACGCGAGGATCTCGTCGGACGGCTCGGCTGTTTTATCGGAGAGTCTCTGTACGGATACGACTTTTACGAGGCGCTTTCCGAAGACTGCTGTATGACCGATAAGGAAATCAGAGACGCGGGCTTCCTTTCGCTTGTGCCGTATTTCGACAAAGACGGATACGCACAGACCATCGCGGAATATCTCATCGACTACGGAACCGAGCACTCGCTCTCGGGAAACTATCACATCGAATTCGAAGAAATCAACGAACTGTTCGGTGTGTCCCTCCCCGATGACAGGGAGATGCTTGACAAGATCGTCGACGCGCTCGACCGGGACATTGTCTCGGACGTTGACGTTTTCTCGGATTTCGATCTGATGTTCTGCACGAGCTACTGTCCTAATTTTGAGGACGAACCCTATGAAATGGAGTGATCAATATGAATGAATGGGAAAGAGCCGCCCGGATGGCAGAGCGGTATAAGAAAATCTACCACCCCGGTATGAGAATCGAACTCATCGAAATGGGTGACGATCCACAGAAGATTCCGAGCGGCACGAGAGGAACCGTTGTCGGTGTCGATGACATCGGCAACATCCTTATGAAATGGGACAACGGCAGAAGTCTCTCGCTGATCCCCGGCGAGGATTCCTTCCAGACGTTTACGCCCGAACAGATCTACGAGGAAAAACTCGAAAAGATGCATGACGATTTCATCAACGCCGTGAATCACGAGGTCATCCCGAAGATCAACTGGAAGGAATTCGCCGAAGCACAGGCGGTAAAAGACAACAGCTATGCAGCCGGTATCCTTGCGGAGCTTCACAATGCCTATGTCGGGGCATACGGCTCCGACGTGATCGACAGAGAGATGGGAATGCTTCAGGTTCCCGCGCTGATCAACGCAAACGACGGGTTGATCTATCCCACACTCGTCTGCATCGATACCGAGTCCTCCGGTGAGCATTGGGGTACCACCTTCTTCTCGCCCAGAGGCATCTTCGAACAGAACGGCGTGGAGTATCCCTCCGAGGACAGAGCGTTCCTGCGCTCTCTCATCCCTTACGATTACTACTACACGCCTATCTACGAAAACGACATCCATGTCGATTGGGACGAGTGTCCTACGGAAATCAGCGATATTCTGCTCTCCGTTAACGGCGAAGACCAGACGGAGGGACCGGAATTCGAATGAGCCGAATCAAATATCTCGACCTTTTCGCCGGCATCGGCGGGTTCCGAACGGGACTCACAAATGCCGGCGATATTTTTTTGCCGGTAGGTTGGTGCGAGATCGACAGATACGCGCAGAAAGCCTACCGAGCTCTATACGAAACGGAAGGTGAATACTTTTGTGACGATGCAACCAAAATCGAACCCGCCGAACTTCCCGACATCGACCTCATCTGCGCAGGTTTTCCTTGCCAGCCGTTTTCTGTCAGCGGAAGAAGACTTGGCTTCGCTGATACGCGAGGCACTCTCTTTCATGAAATCGTCAGACTGGCTGAAGCCAAGCGACCTTCTTATCTTCTCCTTGAAAACGTGCCGGGGTTACTCAATCACGCCCAGGGGGAAACTTTCCGAACGATCCTCACCGCGATTCATGAGCTGGGGTACAGTCTGGAATGGTGTTGTGTTAACAGCGCCGATCACGGTGTCCCACAGCAAAGGCGGCGAGTGTATATTGTCGGATATCTTGATCAGCGACTGTCCGGCAAAATATTTCCTCTCACCGAAGGCAATGGAAAAGCTCCTCGGCAGATCGTTCCCGGCAGACAGGGACAGCGGATCTACGGAACGGACGGAGCAAACGTAACCCTTGCGGCGAACGGCGGCGGTTGGGGAGCCAAGACGGGACTCTATTTCATCGATATGAACCCGGACCCGCTCGTCACCCACGAAGCCCGCTGTATCACCGCACGTCAGGATGCGGGCGTATGCAACCACAGAGGTGAGCACTCCGGCGTCATCGGTGCGAGGGCTGTCATCACCCCGGAACGCGAAAAGGTCCGTCAGCAAGGCAGACGCATCAAAGAACCCGACGAGCCGATGTTCACGCTGACCGCTCAGGACAAGCACGGTGTCACCTACAACGGGCTCGTGCGCCGTCTGATGCCGCTCGAATGCTTCCGTCTGCAGGGCTACAGCGACGAGCAATTCGAAAAGCTTGTCGATATCGGGATTCCCGAAGCGCAGCTCTATAAGATGGCGGGTAACTCGGTCACGACCAACGTGGTGACCGCCGTGGCAAGGAAGCTCCTTGCCGAAATTGAAAAACTGAAGAAGGAGGAAGAAAATGCCTAACCATGTAATCAACCCTGTCAGCTTCACCGACTGCACCCCCGCAAGACGCAGAGAGATACTCGAAGCGATCCAGTACGATGACAACGGCGAAAACGAGTATCACGGTATCGGGACAATCGACTTCAATAAGATCATCCCGATGCCCGAATCTCTGGACATCGAATCCGGTACCCGTACCGATCACGGAATCGAGCTCTGTCTGACGGCGGCAAACCCGCTCGTGGACTATTTCGGAGATAAGAAAATGTCACCGGATGACTTTACCGCTCTTCTCGCCAGAGCCAATCGCGGGAAAATGTTCGGCAGCTACCGTTCGAGCCTCTCCAAAGAGGAAATCGAAAGGATCACCGAACACGATTCCGCCGAATCGCTGATGAAGGTCGGCAGTCAGGCTCTGCAGAACGTCGTGCTGTTCGGTTCACCCGATTGGTACGACTGGCGGTGCCGTAATTGGGGTACCAAATGGAACGCCTACGACATCGCCGCCTTCGACGAAGACTCCGATACGATCAACTTCGAGACCGCGTGGTCCGCTCCGCACCCGATCCTCGAAAAGCTCTCGCAGATGTTTCCCGAGGTCTGCATCTCTCACTATTGGGCAGATGAAGATATCGGCTCGAACTGCGGATGGGCCGAATACGAGGGCGGTGAGCAGATCAGAGGCAACGACAGTATGAACGATGCCGAAGCCACCGAATTTGCGGCACAGCAGTGGGATTATGACATCGAAAAGGATCTTGAGATGTATATGAACCGGAGCCGGACAAAGTATATCTGCGCCGACAATGAGGAATACGATCTGATCGAACTGTTCGGAAAGCCCGCGATCTTCTCGAACGAGAGACTGACAAACGATGACGTTCCGATGAATCTGTTTCTCTATCAGCTTCGGGACGGAGAAAACGAATTCAGTCCCTTCGGAGAGATTGCCGAGCATATCACGATCAATCACTCCGGTTCGATTGTGACCAAAGAACCGATTGACCTCGGCGAGTACGGCTCCATCATCTTCGATGAGAGCAATCTGCCGAGCTTCGTAGGCGATGAAATCACCATCGGACAGCTTTTGCGAGACGAATTCAGCATGGATATGCCCGATGACACGGAGGACATCGATATTGGATAAAACCGAATTCGATTCCAAAGTCCGTGCGCTCTCCCGCGACGATTTCTATCAGTCCCCGGACTTCCAATGCGCTCAGACCGGCGGCTACCCGACGATGCTCTGTGTCAATTGGGATGAGGAAAAAGCGTGGCTCAAGCTCAACGAATTCGTCGATCCGTGCGGAGCCGATGTTGCGGAGTACGAAAAACTCTGCGCCGACTTCGGTATCCGCCTCTGTTCCGACATCGAAGACTTTAACGGTCTTCTCAAAGAACTCGGACCGGATGCCGTTGAAAACGCGACTCTGTACGAAGACGAAGACTTCGACCTGAGCTAAAACAATATATCATCATTAGGCCGTTTTGCGTGATTAAAGACACCAAAACGGCCTTTTCTTTTTTCGCGCAGACGTGCCTCGAAAAGAGGTGCACAATGAACAGCTTTATGTCGTGGGTAGGCGGTAAAAAGGCCTTGCGAGACGAGATCGTCCTGCGATTTCCGCCCACCTATTCCCGCTATATCGAGGTATTCGGCGGCGGGGGCTGGGTGCTCTTCCACAAGTCACCCGGCAAGGAGATGGAGGTCTATAACGACTTCAATCCCAACCTCGCCAACCTTTTCCGATGCGTCAGAGATCACCCAAATGAACTTTGCGACGAACTGAGATACACGCTGAACTCCCGTCTGGACTTCGACTATGTGAGAGAAATGCTCCATACCAAAACCGAACTGCCGGATATCAGGAGAGCCGCGTATTTCTATCAGATCATCCGCGAGAGCTACGCATCGGGACTCGATTCCTTCGGAGCACAGCCGCATTCGATGTGGAACAACTTTCCGCTGATTCACGATGCTTGCGGACGTCTCCAAAAGGTAGTCATTGAGAACAAAGACTTTGAAAAGCTCATCAAGCAGTATGACCGACCGGAAGCCTTCTACTACTGCGATCCTCCGTACTACAACACCGAGGATTATTACGAAGACGTCGGCTTTACCCGCGCCGATCATGAGAGACTTGCGAATGCGCTCCTCTCGATCAACGGCTTTTTCCTTCTGTCCTACAATGACTGCCCCGAAATCCGCGAACTGTATTCCAAGCCCGGAATCACCATTGAGGGAACCACAAGACTTTCCAATATCGCGCAGCGGTATGAGGGCGGTAAGCAGTACGCGGAACTCATCATCTCAAACTACGACACGATGGCAAGATTGAACGCTTGCAAGCAACTGACTCTGTTCGACATCGTTGACGAACCCGAACAGATACTGAAAGAAAGGAAATTACTATGGAAGTAAAAATGGAAATGCACTTTGAACTGCCCGAAAACTTTGCGGAAGCCCACGGATTCGGTGAAAACTCCAGATTTATCGCAAGATACGATTCCATCGCCGACAAGATCGTCGTCACTCCCGTCGAGGAAGACGATTTCGACACCGAGATCGAAGACGCTTTCGACGAAGGATACGACGAGGGCTTCGACGAAGGATTCTACGACGGATTCTATGAGGGCTACCGTGCCGGATTCGACGATTCCAAGAACGGCGAGAAGTACGATCCCGACAAGCGCTTCGACGAATTCGATGAAGAATCCGAGGAAACCGAAGATACCGGCAAGGAAACCGAACCCGAATACCGCAAACGCAGCTACCTCGACTAAGAAAGGACGTGATTCTATGAACAACAACAAAATCTACAGAATTCTCGGCAGACGCGGAAACACCACCATCCCCTATGAGATCAGAAAGAAATGCGGCTTCTCCCGCAACAACCTCATCTCTTTCGAGGAACACGATCAGAACACCGTCATCATCCGCCACGAAAAGGTCTGTGACGGGTGCGGCAAGCTCAATCTGAACGAAAAGAAAGCGGTTGCCAAGCCCACCAACGAGGAAACGCTCCTCGATTTCGTCGACAGCCTTTCCCGCGACGAGCAGGCCGCGATGCTTCAGCATCTCTGCAAACTGTGGCTGGCGGCGGGTGAGACGAATGCGTAAACCTCTTTACCGCTATCCGCTCCGTCAGGCAGCGGCAAACGATGAGGTGAAAGCATGGCGCGAAAGCCACCGCGAAAACATCCGTTGCCGTGACGCGATGGATATCTCCATCCGGCATCATTTCGACGGAATGCACCTCTATGACTGCGCCGAAGAACTCTGCGACGAATTCGGTGCGGACCGTGTGGCATGGGTACTCGCATCCACCATACAGCACGCGGATTGGGACGGCAGATACCGCCCGAACAACCGCGAATGGGCGGCGAAGTACGCCATTCCCACCGATCCCGAGGACACGACCTCCGACTTCTGTCTTACCACGCACCCGGAGATCGTCAACGGCTTCGTGAATCAGTACAGACAGTATTTCGCCGAACACGGCATCCACGGAAACGAGGCGGTCATAAAGGATTCGCATTACGGAAGCTACGAGAACAAGCTCCTCATTCTCAATCCGAGCGTTCTCGCCGAGGAATACCGGGACGGTGATTATCAATATTTCTTCGCCAGCTCCGGTTTCGGATGCGATCCTTCAAAGCTCGGGACCGCTGTTTACGGAGAATTTCTCATCGACGGTGAACACACGCATTTTGCCCGTGGAGACTTTCTCGGCGTTGCCGACGAAGAACAGCTTCCCGAATGGGCAAAAGAAAGACTCGCGGAGATTACTTCTCCCGAAGAAAATCAGAACGAAGGGATGGGTGAAATCCAATGATTGTAACAATCGAAAGAAACGGTAAAACCGCAAAGCTCAAGATGCCGTGCTCCGAGATGACGATGATCAAGGCACAGGAAAAGTGCAATGTCTACGATATCACCGACACGGCGTTCCACGTCGTGGATATCGAAGCGTGCTTCCCGGAAACCCGCCGTCTCATCGGCGGCGTATACGATCTTGACCATCTGAACCTTCTCGCAAGAGTCGCAGACGGACTCTGCGTCGGAGAGGACGATCAGTATCAGGCGGGCGTGTATATCGGCAACGTGAACGATCTGCCCGGTATGATCAATACGATGATGAATCACTCCCGTTTTTCCATCGCCAAGCCGGATATGACGCTCAAACAGATCGGCGAGGACCACTATATGAACGTCCACGGCGGCTACCCGATGGGCTCCATTTCCGATGAGGAATTCGAGAAAATGGGCGAAGACCTTCTGAAAACCGAAGGATACGACACGCCTTACGGAAAGGCATTCATCAACGAATCTCCCGAACAGACCTTCTTCGACGGGAAGCATATTCCCGCCTATTACGACAAGCCGAATATGGTATTCGGTGTCTTCCTTCAGGCAAACGGTGCTGAAGAATTTCTGCAGCTTCCCGAACCCAATTCGGCGATCACGAAAGCGATGAAACGGCTCGGAGTAAGCGACGCAAGTGAATGCACAATTCAATGCGATTATATCAATTCCGTCACCGATTCTCTGACGAAGTATCTCGATAACTGCGCCGACAGGAACATCTTCGATCTGAACCGTCTGTCTGCCGCTCTCATTCTGATGAGCGAGGATGACGAAAACAAGTTCTACCGTGCGCTCGATTTCGTTCAGCACCGAATGAACATCGATACCGTCGAAATGCTCGCGGATATCGCACAGCACAACTCCGATTTCGTTTTCGGTCCCGGATGCGATGACGAATACGACTACGGTCATTACCTCATCGAAGATTCCGGCAGATATGATTACGACGAGAATCTCGCCGACTACTACGATTACGCCGGACTCGGTGCGGATACCGCCAGAATGGAGCACGGTCTGTTCATCTGCGGTGACTACGTCGGTATCGCGGAAGATTCCGAGCTGAACGAACTGCTCGGTCTGAACGGTCAGGGAATGGGGGGAATGGAATGAAAATCAAGATTCATCAGATCAATATGGATCTCGACAGACACCGCATCAAGTTCGATGATTATGACTCCGCCGTAAAATGTGCCGGACGAATCGATCCGAGTATCTACAAAACCGTATTCGACGGTGACGTGGACTGCGAAAATCTCGAGGAAATCTACGAGAAATTCAACATCGATCATCCGGTCACGCATCAGGGACATTCGCTGTCCTTAAGCGACGTTGTCGAAGTATGCGACAGCTCGGAGCATTGCTCTATGGGCAAATACTACTGCGACACGGTCGGCTTCCACACGCTGAACGAATTCGATTCCTCCAAATGTCAGCCGCTCGAAGGACACCGCATGGTGATCGTCGAACCCGGCAAACCCGCATACGAGGGCATCATCGGGGACGGACTCGAATCGCTTCAGAGAGCCGTGCGAGGCATGATTGAATGCACTTACCCTTTTGAGGATAACGCATTTGTGATCGGAAACGAAGAATCGAAGCTCGAAGGTCTCCCCGGAAACAGAAGGATCAATGGCGGGATCTACGCCGGAACCATTCTCATCGTAGCCGATGACGGATGCGGCGGTACTACCGACCTCACCGAAGAACAGGTCGATAAGTACACCGCGATGTTTGCCGAACCCGAGGAAATCTCGGACGAAGAAGTTCAGGCAGACTGCTGGATCGCGATCACCGGCTACGATGACTGAACACTAATAAGAAAAAGGGATTGTGCGGTATGACACAGTCCCTTTTCGCTTTTGAGAATATTAAAGAATCATATCTTTGCCGTAATCGGAGGTGCTTCTGAAAAACATGGCGAAGTAAATCGGATAGTAGGTGATTTTTCCAACGTCTCTGATCTCTCTGTCATTTGACAGCACAACGCCTCTTTTCACAGGATAGTCGGGATTATTCAGGAATTTGTCGATTGCACTGTGAACCGTGTAATCGCGTCCGCTCTTGACCTCAATAGGAAGTACGGCAAGGTTTTCGTAATCATCAATCAAAAAATCCACTTCGCCGTTGTTTCTGTTGTCGTAGTAAAAAAGACTGTGTCCGAGTGCTTTCAGTTCACTGGCAACGACAGTTTCGTACAAGGCACCGAGGTTGATTGAACGGACGGTTTCCAATATCGGCTTTGTGTTATAGCGGAACAGAAGATTGGAAAGAAGACCGACATCGTTCATATACAGCTTCAAAAGGTTTTTGTCCTGACTCTGACAAAGGGGATACACGGGAGTGGAAACCGATTTCACTTCGTTTGTTATGCCGCTGTTGATCAGATAATCGAACTCATCGTCATAGTTGCTGTAACGTTTTCCCTTTATGCCTTCAATGTCCTTGACTACAATGCGCTTCTTGACATTCTGCATGACAGACGGAAGCATTTCGTAAATCCTTCGGATTTTGAGCTTACGCTCTTCATCTCTTTTGCTTGCGTCGGCTTTATAGAAATTCGTGATATCGGTCTGAATCTGACGGATATCCATGACATTTCGGGTCGAAATGAAGGTGTTTACGCAATCGGGAAGACCGCCGACAATCAGATATTTCTTGAAAAGGTCCAGCATTTTCTCATGCATAGCCTCATCAAGAGAAGTCTTGGAGCGGAATTTTTCTTCCAGAGAGTCAATTGCCGACTGTGAAAAACCGTTTGCAATCAGAAATTCCTCAAAGTCAAGCTGGAACATTCTCTTGTGAAGAACAGAGCCGATTGGAAGTGATGTGGTTTCTGCAAGCGTGACACCAAGCAGAGAACCGCTCGCAATATACTCGAAACGGTTGTCTTCTCTCAGAAATTTCAGCAAGGTGATGAACTGAGGGTATTCCTGTATCTCATCAAGAAAAACGATGGTACTGTCTCTGTCCTTCATCTTATCACCAGCGACGGTGCTGAGAGCGAAATAGAAGTCTTCAACCGACCTGACGTTTTCAAAGATCTTAGCCCCGGCAGCATCCGTAACAAAGTTGATTTCGATGTAATTAGGAAACAACTCCTTGGATACCTTGCGGATAATATAGGTTTTTCCTATCTGGCGGGCTCCTTCAATCAAAAGAATTTTGTTGTTCTTTGACTCCAAATGGTTTCTGATAAACGATTCTATTTTTCGATAAAGCATAGTGTTCTCTCCCATCTGCATTGTTCGCACCTATTATAGCATATATTCTTACACTTTTCAATAGAAATCATTCAAATAAAATACACTTTTCATATTTTATTTGAAGCTGAAATTACACTTTTGTATTCGGCGGTATGAAATGACGTGAATCCGTAAATCGCCGACGAAGATATTATCACGAAGAAAGGAGGCAGATGCAAATGACCTTTACCGCACGGATCGTCAAGAAGGATGTGTCCCCGACGATCAAGGCAATTGTCGATGTGACCGCAGACGGCAGTCTCGCTATCCACGGACTGAAGCTCATCGAGGGCAAGAACGGTCTTTTCCTTTCCATGCCCGCAGATAAGTGGAAAGACACTTCAACCGGCGAAACCAAGCACATCGATATCGTCCATCCCACGAACGCGGATACCCGCGCCGAACTGTTCAAAGCCGTCAAGGACGCTTACGAACAGTCCCAGACCCAGTCCTCGGCAGCTCCTACCGATGACGCACAGCCCTTCGACATCGGCTGATGTCACAATCAAAACCAAATCCAAAACAAAAAACAAAAAAGAAAGAACGAGGTATTTTCCATGAAAAAGCTCATCAACTCCATCCGTAACAAGATCAACTCCGTCGCTGTTCGCACCAAGTGCGCCGTCGACAACGCCCGTGCCGAAGGTTATGTCGATTCCGGCGTCAAAATCCTGATTGCCGTCGTCATCGGTGCGCTCTTGCTCGCCGGTCTTTACACTCTTTTCAACAGCACGATCCTTCCCGCCGTTACCGCGAAGGTTCAGGCACTCTTCAATTACAAGGGTTAATCCAAAACAAAAGAAAGAACGAGGTAATAAAAATATGAAAAAGCTCATCAACTCCATTCGCAACAAGGTCAACTCCGTCGCCGTCCGCACCAAGTGCGCCATCGACAACGCCCGTGCCGAGGGTTATGTGGACTCCGGCGTAAAGATTCTGATCGCCGTCGTGATCGGCGCATTGCTCCTCGCCGGTCTCTATGCGCTCTTCAATGACACCATCATGCCTACCGTCACCCAGAAGGTCAAAGACCTCTTCAACTACAAGGGTTGATGCCCTTGACTCCCTGCGGGGCGGTGCCTTCGGGCATCGCCCCGGTTATCCTAAAATCTAATCGGAGGAAAACTGAATGAAAACGAAATTTATCGCACTTGCCCTCGCCGCGATCACTCTCTGTATGGCGCTGACCGGGTGTATGCACACCGACATCGGCATCAAGATGAACAAAGATGAAACCGGCAGCATCTCCGCCACCTTCGGTATCGAAAAAGACTTCTACGAAGAAATCAGGGATTCCGGTGACGATCCCTTCGAGGGAAAGACCACCGTGACCTATGAGCTCGGTGACGAAACCTATATCGGCTACACCGAAACGAAGGAATACGTCTCCTACAATAAATTATCATTATCATCGATGATACGAATATCAACATCAACATCGGCTGAAAGATATTTATCGCTTTCATCACACAACGCAAAGAACAAACTGTAATCATCAGTTCCGCTATTATACTGAAAAGACCAACTCTTCAAAGTTTCGATTCTGCTTTCAGAAAGAATATTCGGAATCATTGAACATCCGCAAAGAGAAAGCAAAAGAATCAGGAGAAAAAGTAATCTACATTTTTTCACGATTCTCCTCCTTGGATATCTTTATCCGCTTGCGGCTTAACCATCTTCATCATATCCCGTCTGAGAGCCTCAATTTCTTTTTTGGGACGAAGACAAAAACCGGAACAATGTTCTCTCAAATAGCAAGTTTCGCAGATAATTTCATTGACAGCCTGAAGCCGCAGTTCCTTATCTGTGGGCAATTCATACTTATCAATTCTCTTGATATCAGCCGGATTACGAAGACCAAAATCAATGAGTTTTCCATTGCTTGTTTTTAAATATTGATAAACCTCAGCAAAGAATGTAACGCAGTCGCCTACAACATATTCTTCAAAGCCGGACCGATCCATCCATACATGGTCTTCTTTCCCGTCGAAGAAAGTGCCATCTGAATACATACCGGTAACAAATATGCGTTTAAAACAAACTGTGTTCTTTGTTACTCTATCAATTTGACCTTTGAATTCAGCGGGCATTTCATAATAACAAGTCTTAAACCATCCGCGCTGTTTTCCAAACGACTGAATTTGAATATCGATGTAATCGTTATAAGATAGCTTTTCGCCACCAACGAGATCAATCAGGCTTTGAGGATTGAAATTGACATCGCCACCTTCTGTCATTGCAATTATATTTTCTTCGTAATTGCAAACGATATATCCCTCCATATTAGGATACTTCTCGAGCAGAGGAGCACCTTTCTTTTTTCTTTTTGCATATTCGATGTCGCGCTTTTTCTCAGCTTCTTTTTGCTCGGTGATCTTGGCTTCCTTGATATAAGAAATCTCATCAGGAGTAAGTAGCGGGGAAATATGTTCAGTCTTGTCTAACGAACCAGATGCGAGTCTTTTTCTGAAACGCAACAAGACCGCCTTCAGCATTTCAGCGGTCAAATATTTCGAATCTTTAATTGAACAACTGTGATAGCAACCGGTTCCAATGTTACCGTGACCATCACCGTACATAATGGCTGTATTCCAGGGACAAAGATAGTGATTCTTTTGAATCAGTTTCCCATGCTGAAGTCCCTCTTTGAATTCCGGAAATATTTTTGGGTTTCCGCAGCCTTCATAATCTTCCGTCCAAAAGCCAGAAGGTCCTTTGTCAGCATTCTCGATCATTACATCGATAAGCTTCAAGGTTTCGTTTTTGAATTGTAGTTTACTCATTCATCATTACCTCCGTTAATAAGTGCTGCCGAATTTGGCAACCTAACATGTTAACCTTGGTTCAAAATGAGCACCTACACATATCTAAAAAAGTATACCACAAATCTTTCGAAATGTCAATCGCTCGAGAGAAAATAGAAAAGAAAACCGGGTTACTATCCCGGTTTTCTAAACTTTGGCGGAGAGGAAGGGATTCGAACCCTTGTGGGATTGCTCCCAAACTGATTTCGAGTGTCATCGCTTCCCGATACCTTGCGGTATGTTATGAGAAGATAAGAGAACCTGAAATCCACCGCCATAGACGAATTGACCGGACATTTTGATTGCTTTTGCGAAAAATTCCGAAA
>ERZ857840.449-NODE-449-length-61173-cov-17.149678_pt1 | contig 61173 bp, 73 predicted proteins | sample MGYA00519760_ERZ857840 | MGnify/ENA primary metagenome ERZ857840 (study PRJEB31778, sample SAMEA3449371) | human gut metagenome | biome: human gut; feature: human-associated habitat; material: faeces | place: United Kingdom | collected 2010/2012 ... | reverse complement strand
TTTTGCGTAATCTCGCATGATTTCCACTCCGTTTCTTTCGTTACTCCTGGATCATAGCCAGAAATTCTGCTTCCGTAATGATCGGCGTGCCGAGCGTGAGCGCCTTCTGGTACTTTGAACCGGTGTTCTCCCCGGCCAGCAGATAGGACGTCTTTTTCGACACGGATGAGCTGGTTTTGCCGCCGAAGCGTTCGATGATGGCGCCGGCCTCATCGCGGCTGAAGTGCTCGAGCGCGCCGGTGAGCACGAACGTCTTGCCCGCAAAGCGGTGGTCGACAACCTGTTCCCTGGACTCGAAGCTGACACCGGCCGCGCGCAGCAGACGGATCTGGTGCTGCGACTGGGGATTTGCAAACCACGCGCGCAGGTACGCAGCCGTTGTCGGCCCAACGTCGGGAATGGCCATGAGCTCGTCCTCCGTCGCCGCCATGAGCTTGTCGAGCGTGCCGAAGTGAATCGCCAGCACCTTGGCCGCCTTCTGCCCCACCTGCCGGATGCCGAACGCGCACAGCAGGCGCGCCATGCCCGCATCCTTGCTCTTTTCAATGGCTGTGATGAGGTTTTCGGCCGATTTTTTGCCCATATGATCCAGCGCTGCGACCGCCTGCGGCTCGAGGGAATACAGCTCCGCCGGCGAGCGCACGAGGCCCGAGTCGATCAGCGACTGGCACAGCGAAATGCCGAGCCCGTCGATATCCATCGCCTCACGCGAGGCGAAGTGTGCGATGTTGCGCAGCCGCTGCGCCGGGCACTCCGCACCCGTGCAGCGCAGGGCGGCGCCGTCCGGATCGCGCACGACCGGCGCGCCGCACTCGGGGCAGGTGTCCGGCATGTGAAACGGAACCGTGCCCTCGGGGCGCTTTTCGCCCACGACGGAGAGGATCTCGGGGATGATCTCCCCCGCCTTCTGCACGAGCACCGTGTCGCCGATGCGCAGGTCAAGATTGTCGATGAAATCCTGATTGTGCAGCGTGGCGTTTGTGACGGTCGTCCCCGCCAGACGCACCGGGTCGATGACCGCCTTCGGTGTGAGCACGCCCGTGCGCCCGACCTGCACGACAATGTCGCGCACGCGGCTCTCCTTTTTCTCCGGCGGATACTTATACGCCACCGCCCAGCGCGGAAATTTCGCCGTGCTGCCGAGATACTGCCGCTGTGCGAGGTCGTTGATCTTGATGACCGCACCGTCGATGTCAAACGGGAACGTCTCGCGGTTGTCACCGATCCAGTCGATGCGCGCGCAGCAGGCATCGAGTGTCTCGCAGCGCCGGTACGGCACGACCGGGAAACCCAGCGACGCCAGATAGTCGAGCGTCTGCGTATGGGTGGCAAACGTGCGGTCACTGTCAAACTGGAGGTTGAAGATGATAATATCCAGCTTGCGCGCCGCCGCGACCTTCGGGTCCTGCTGGCGCACGGAGCCCGCTGCCGCGTTGCGCGGGTTTGCCAGCAGCGGCTGCTCAAGCAGCTCGCGCTCGGCATTGAGCTGCGCAAACACGGCGTGCGACATATAGACCTCGCCGCGCACAATGAGCCTTGCAGGCGCATTTTCAAGCGTCAGCGGCAGGTTTCGCAGCGTGCGCAGATTTTCCGTCACGTCCTCGCCGGTGACACCGTCGCCGCGCGTCGCGCCGCGCACGAACACGCCGTTTTCATACTCGAGCGACATGGACAGACCGTCGATCTTCGGCTCGACAGAGTAATCATGCGCCTGCGTGAGCGCGGTGTCCATGCGCGCGCCGAACGCGCGCAGCTCGTCAAACGAGAACACGTCCTGCAGGCTCTCGAGCGGCACCTGATGGTGTACCTGCGCGAAGGTGTTGAGCGCGTAGCCGCCGACGTGCTGCGTCGGCGAATCAGGCGAGGCATACTCCGGGTGCGCCGCCTCAAGCTCCTCCAGTCTGCGCAGGAGCGCGTCATATTCAAAGTCGCTGATCTCGGGCGCGTCCTTCACATAGTAGAGAAAGTTTGCGCGCTCCAGCCGGCGGCGCAGCGCCAGAATTTCTTCATGTACGTCCATAGTCGTTACTCCACTTCCACATACGTCTGGGGCACTTTGCCAACGATGACCGTCTCGGCCAGCAGCACCTGCGTGCCCACTGTCTCCGTCTGGTGCGCCCACGGCACCAGAATGTCCAGATCCATGTTGATATCGAGGTATAGCTGATATTTGCTCTGATTGATCGCAGCCGACACGAGCTCATTGCGATAGCGCACGTCCGACGTCGTCAGCACAAGGATGCGCACCGGAAGCGGCAGCTTGAGACCGGGCAGAAAATTCACGCCGAAGAGCGTCTCAAGCGGGATGTCGAGCTCGATCTGCCCGTCATCACCGTCCATCATATGCTCGAGCACGAGCGAGGCCACCTGCCCCACGCGCTCGGCGTCGATGCTCACAGCCGTGATCGTCCCGTCCGCGTCTGTGCGGTAGGTATAGTATTCGCCGCGCACCTGCGCCATGGACGCACGGACGGCGGTGTTGATCTTCAGCTGCATGAGATCGCAGGCAGCGTTTACGGCAAGCTGTGTGATGAGCTGCAGCACCGTCACGGTCACATACGCGGCGCTGCCAAGCACAGCCAGCGCCAGCAGCAGCGCCGCCACGCTGCGCCTGAAGCGCGGCGGACGATGAATAGCCGGACGCCAACGGCGAGTCACACGGATCATAGCACTCCCCCCTGCCATGCTATGCAGGCGGGGCGCGGTCCATGCATTTATTGCAGGCTTTCCACAATGGCGCGGAAGGTATCGCCGCGCTCGGCAAAATTCTTGAAGAAGTCAAACGACGAACACGCCGGCGAGAGCGTCACGGTATCGCCCGGCTGCGCGAGACGGTACGCCGTCTCGACCGCCGCGCGAAAATCCGGCGCTTCGACGAGCGGCAGTTTTCCCGGGTCATAGAATTTCGAGCCGCGGATGGCCGCCGCGATGCGCTGCGCCGTCTCGCCGACGACGACCGCCGCCTTCGCGTGCAGGCAGACCTCGTCGCCCAGCTCGTCAAACGGGATGTGCTTATCATGCCCGCCGAGAATGATGACCGGCGGCTTCGGCAGCGCGTGCAGCCCCGCGATCGTGCGCGTGGGGCTCGAGGCGATGGAGTCGTTGATAAACGTGATGCCGTTGAGCTCACGGATGCGCTCCATGCGGTGCGGGACACCCGCAAAGCTGCGCGCGACCTGCACGCACGCCGCCTGACCGACCAGGCCGTCAGTCGCGGCAAAGGCAGCCATGTAGTTTTCCACGTTGTGCGCGCCGGGAATGCGGATATCCGAAACGTCGATCAGCTTCTCCGCCTTGCCACCGTGGGCGCGATAAATGACGCCGTCCGAGCAGTAGACGCCGTTTTCCACCGGACCGACGCTGCTGAAATAGCGCACGCTGCCCGGCGCTTCGGCCGCAAAGCGCGGCGTGTGCGCATCCTTGGCGTTGAGTACGAGAACACCGTCGGGGCGCTGACCGCGGTAAATGCTGCACTTGGCCGACACATAGTCCTCCAGGTCCGGATGCACATCCAGATGGTTGGGCGAAATGTTTGTGATAATGGCCACATCCGGCGCACAGTGCATACTGTGCAGCTGGAAGCTGCTGAGCTCGAGCACGGCAAAATCGTCCGGCCGGATGTCCGCGATGCGGTCAAACAGCGGCGTGCCGATGTTGCCGCCGAGGTGCACGGTATAGCCCTGCGCACGCAGAAGCTCCGCCGTGATGGTCGAGGTTGTGGTCTTGCCGTCGCTGCCGGTGATGGCGAGGATGCGGCAGGGGCAGAGATTGCAGAACACCTCCATCTCGGAGGTGAGGATCGCGCCGTTTTGCGCAGCCTTGCGCAGCTGCGGCACGATGGGCAGCACGCCCGGCGTGCGGAAGATAACATCAAAGTCCAGATGCTCGAGATAGTCCGCGCCGAGGGCAAATTTCGCGCCCTGCGCCGCGGCCTCATCCCCGGCCGCGCCGAGCTGCGCGCGCTCGCGCCGGTCGCACACGGTCACGTCACAGCCGTTGCGCAGCAGCACACGCACGAGCGGCTGATTGCTCACGCCGAAACCGATGACGCCGATGCGCTTGTCGCGCAGGTAGTCGATATAATCCGAAAAGGTCATGCAGACACTCCTTTTGAAGAAAAAGAATCATACAAAGCGATTATACCGCCCATTTGACGCGATTACAAGAAAATAAATCGCCGCAGCGCTTGACGTACCGCGGCAGGATGTGTAAAATAGTCGGGCGAGTGAGCCGGACAGCCGCGGGCACGAGCCGAAAGGCTGTGCGTGAGGAAAGTCCGGGCTCCGCAGGGCAAGGATAACGGGTAACACCCGCCAGGGGCGACCCTCGGACAAGTGCAACAGAAACAAACCGCCCGAGCGATCGGGTAAGGGTGGAAAAGTGAGGTAAGAGCTCACTCGCCGGCTGGAGACAGTGCGGCGCTGTAAACTCTATCCGGAGCAACACCGCGGAGGGACATATGGCCTGCCCGGCCGTCCCATGGAGGTGGCTGGAACGCATCGGCAACGGTGCGTCTAGATAGATGGCTGTCGATTACAGAACCCGGCTTATAGGCTCACTCGCAATTGCAAGACCCCGCCATCCGGCGGGGTCTTGCTCAGCTTGTCAAAGAATCTCGTAGAGTTTCGCCGCCGCAGCGGCGAAAGAAAGTCCAATCATTTTCTTCGGCGATATGTGCGGCGAAGAAAATACTTCTCGGCCTGCAAACGTGCGAGCTGTCCGCATCCGGCAGACAGCGAGTGCGATGCGGTCAGGCAGCCCACCTCTTTGTCAAAAAAGTAGTACTTTTTTGACAGTATCTGCAGGGCCCCGCCGTCCGGCGGGGTCTTGCTGCATGTATACCGCAAAGTGCCGTTGCGCAGCGGGCGCGCGCCTGCTACAATAGATATACGGCGCACACCGCCGATATTCGTCATACGGAGGCCGGGCATATGTACTACTCGCAGCTCGTAAAAACAGCGTGCAGCATCCTGTTTCAGGCGCACAGGGACGATCTCGACAAGGGCGGCTACCCTTACGTGTTCCACCCGTTTTATCTCGCCACACAGATGGATGACGAAGCATCGACGTGCGTGGCACTGCTGCACGACGTGATCGAGGATCATGGGGATATGTATTCCTTCGCGGATCTGGAGCGCGCCGGCTTTCCCGCACCCGTGCTCGATGCACTCCGGCTGCTGACGCACGCCGAGGGCGTGCCCTATATGGACTACGTGCAGGCGCTGGCGAAAAATCCGATCGCGCGCAAGGTCAAGTGCGCCGACCTGCGGCACAACCTCGACACCCGGCGGATCAACGGCGCTGCGCCCGCAAAAAGGGACACTTACCTGCAGGCGCTGGCCTATCTGGAGAAAACGGAATGACAAAAAGCGCCGGACGGGCCTGCCCCGTCCGGCGCTGCGGTTTTCTCCGGCGCACAAAAGGATCGGAAAAAGAAAAAACCTGTAACCATTGCGGTTACAGGTTATTTTCTGGAGCTGCTACCCGGATTCGGACCGGGGACCTCATCCTTACCAAGGATGCGCTCTACCGACTGAGCTATAGCAGCATACAAAGCCCGCGGAGCTTTCGCCCCGCGGGTGGCGACCGAGAAGGGACTTGAACCCTCGACCTCTAGCGTGACAGGCTAGCGTTCTAACCGACTGAACTACTCGGCCTCGTCGCCTCAGCGCTCGTTTAATATACCAGACGAATCGACCGGTGTCAAGTAATTTTTGAAAAAATTTTCGGTGATTTTCATTTTTACGCTTCGGCCGGTTTTCCGGGCGCAAAAAATGTCTCCCGGGCAGCATCACCCGGGAGACAAACGGAGGAATTATTTCGTGATCTGGAACGAACGCGTGATGGGCGCCGCCTGATAGTTGCCGCCCAGCGTGACGACCGTCATAACATAGCGGCCGGGCTCGGACGGCGGGGTCGTGGTGCAGGAGTAAGACTGCCAGTTGCTCGTGATGCCGGTGTACAGGCATTTCACGGAGGACTGGTCCGCGACCGGCTTCTCATTATAGCGCAGCGTCGCGCCAAAATCGAACGCAGCTGCCTCTTCCACGGTCAGCTTCCCGTTGATGGGCGCATTCCACGTCAGGCGCACATCGGATACGTGTGCCTTCACAACAAGGCTGCCCATCGCAAAGCCGGTGTGATAGTTCTTGTTGTTCGTGACGGCACACACAGTGTAGATGCCCGCCTGATCCGGCGTGCCGAAGGCCACGCGGACATCGTCGAGCAGATTGGGGAACTTGTTGAGCGCCTCGTTGAGCTTGACGAGGGTGTCAATATCGATGCCGGCCTTCGCAAGCAGCTCCTTCACTTCCTGCGGCAGATTATCAGCATTGGTGACAATATCGTTAAAGAGCTTGCGCAGCTCGCCGACCGTCATGCCCTCCTGCATCATCTGCGTGAGTGTCTTCTGGCCGAGATCTGCGAGCGTCTTGTCAATGAGCTTGACGATCGTCCCCTCGGTCAGGCGCGCAGGCAGCTGCACAAACACACTGCCGGTCACGTTGTTGGTCACGCCGCCGAAGACCGTGAAGATATCGAAATTATCGACCGGATCGGTGGTGACGAAGTCCTTGCTGAGCTCCTCATCGGCATAAATGCTCGTCGAGTGTACCTTAACGGTGACAGGCGCTTTCTTGATTGTCAGATAGCAGTCCTTCGGAAGCTCAGCACCATTGCTGGGACGGTTGTCCGCGTTGCCCTTATAGGTCACGCGGATCTTCTGCTCGCCCGCGCCGATCTGCTCACAGAACGTGTAGCTTGTCAGGACTTTTTCGCCCGCGATCGGTGTCCAGCGCTTCTCGCCGGTGCCGACGACCAGGCCGTCCTTATCCGTGATCATGACTTCCGCTTCGTACTCGAACGTGAAGTCGTCCGCGCTCAGCGTGTCCTTTTCGGGCAGCGTGGAATCATCCCAGTTGATGACATATTCAAAGATCTGTCCCGCAACGACGGAGACGTCCTTATTGTAGATGAGCGAGATGCTCGGCTTGAGGACGACCTCGGTCGGCAGACGGTTATCGACCATCTTGACCCGGACGCGCGTCTCCTCGAAGGGCTTATAGTCCGCGTTGCCGCGCCATGACAGGCGCAGCAGCTGATCGCCGAGGCCGAACTTTCCGGCCTTGATTCCATCCAACAGATCGCTGTCGAGCACCTTGTAACTGAGGTCCTTATAGTTGGCGATCCAATCATCCGTAATGGAGGTGCCGTAAATATTATACTCCACCTTCACCAGATCGACCGGGTAGTTCGGGTCGGTGCTCTCGATGAGCGCCTCACGCAGCGCCTGCGCGGTCGCCTCGTAGTTGATGCTCAGGTCTGCGTTGTAGACGATGCCGACCTCGGTCACGCCGCCCTTGAGGTGGAACGGAGCTGCATTACGGTCGAGGAACATCACATCCATTTCCCTGCTGCAGCCTTTGTAGTCGGCGTTGCCGTCGAAGGTGATCCTGATCTTCCAGTTGCCCTCGGAAATGGCAGGATAACCGACCGTCTGGTTGAGAATCGGGATCGTCACAAACTCGCCCTCGAGCTTCACCCATTCCTTATGAGAAACCAGCTCGGACTTGGCATAGTACTCAATGTGCACGTCGTTCACCGTCAGGTTCGGCGTGCTGCTTGCGACGACCTGCTCAAAAATGCGTGCGCGCAGCGCGTTAAAGTCCAGCGCACCGGCATCGGTGTACGGCATCTTCACCTGGACACCGCTGCGCAGCGAGATGGACGAATCGAGCTTCTCCACCTTCGTGAGCGTCACCGCAGCATTCGTATTCCGAACGCGGACCTGATAGTTGCCGTCGTCATTTTTGGCAAGCGCGGGGCAAGTATACGTAATTTTAACATACTTACCTTCTTTAACAATTCTGCCACCGCCAATGGAATCCCAGTACATCTTATCGCTTTTCGATTCGAATCCAATGTCTTTTCTCACGGCATTCGTGTAATACTCCCATGTGAGGCTGCCCAGAAGCGCGTTCTGGTCCGCTTCGCTCATCTGGTCAAAGCCGACGACCAGCGCCCTCGTCAAGGCACGGTTCACCTCAGCGTCCGACATACCGGACTTGATGATGGCCGTACCGTTTTGCAGCGAGTATCCGCCTGCTGCACGCGCGGCCGGCAAAAACGCACCGACCTGCGACAGCAGCAGCACCGCCAGCAAGCACGCCAGCAGACGCTGCAGTTTTTTCCCTGTCATAGTAGTTTCCTCCTGTCATTTTTTTCGCCGGAACAACAGCCTGTGCCCATTCGGCTCGTTTTCCGTCACGAATGATAAGGTCAAAGTAGCAAATCGTTTATTAATTGTCAAGGATTTTTATTGAAAAAATTGAAGTTTATGAGCAATTGAATATTAAATTTTAATTCGTTGCCAAAAGTGCATTTTTCCTCTTGCTTTTTCGGTTTTCGTGTGCTATATTATTTGAGCAATTAAGATATCCGGGTGTAGCGCAGTTGGTAGCGTGCTTGAATGGGGTTCAAGAGGCCGGAAGTTCGAATCTTCTCACTCGGACCAGCAAAAAGTCCTGTATTCTCAAGGAATACAGGACTTTTTCTTTTTTTCGGACACACTGTTCTGACGCTGTGTATCCACGCAAGGCACAGCAAGCGCAGCGCATACGTTCGCCCGGCACGTGAAAGTGCCGGGCGAACGGTCGTATTGGGGTCAGCCAAGCTGACGCGTCTTTTCGAACGCCGCCTCCACGGCGGCGATGCAGCTGCCGCGAAAGGCGTGCTGCTCGAGCGCGTCCACGCCGGCGATCGTGCTGCCGCCGGGGCTGCAGACCTCGTCCTTGAGCAGCTCGGGGTGCTTGCCGGAGTGCAGGACCATCTCCGCGCTGCCGGCGAGCATCTGCGCCGCGTAGCGGACGGCCTTGGCGCGCGGCAGGCCGCACTTGACGCCGCCGTCGGCGAGCGCCTCGATGAACATGTACGCAAACGCAGGGCCGCAGCCCGTGATGGCACAGCCGGCGTCAATGAGATGCTCCGGCACGGGATCGACGATGCCCGCGTCCGCCATGAGCGCGCAAAACGCCGCGAGGTCATCGTCCGTTACGCGCGCATTCGCGCAGTAGAGCACGACGCCCTGCCCCACCGCACAGGGGGTGTTCGGCAGGATGCGGATGATCTTCTTATCCGCGCCGAGCGTCCGCTCGAGCCGCTCGAGCTGCACACCCGCAAGCATTGACACGAAAACGCCCTCCGACGCCGCAATAGGCGCGGACAGCGACTGCGCCACGCCGTCAAGCATCTGCGGCTTGACGCCGAGGAACACGAATCTGCTCTCGCGCAGGATCTCCTCCGGCGCAGCCGCACGGCAGCCGAGCCGCTCGGCCGCTGCCGCACTGTGCGCAGGGGTGCTGCACGAGACGGCGACCCGCTCCCCCGTCACCTGCCGCGCTGCGGCGGCCGCCAGCGCGCCGCCCATATTTCCGGCGCCGAGAAAGCCTGCTTCATACTTGCTCATAGTGTTTCCTCCTCAGCGGATCTGTCCGTCACCGCGGATGATGTATTTATAGGTACTCAGCTCGTCGAGCCCCATCGGGCCGCGGGCGTGGAGCTTCTGCGTGGAGATGCCCATCTCGCAGCCGAGGCCGAACTCGCCCCCGTCGGTAAAGCGCGTGGAGGCGTTGACATAGGTCGCGGCGCTGTCCGTGCCGTTGATAAAGCGCTCGGCGCTCGCGGCGTCCTCGGTAACAATGGCGTCGCTGTGGTGCGTCGAGTGGGCAAGCACGTGCGCGATGGCGGCATCCAGACTGTCCACCACGCCGACGGCGAGAATGTAGTCGAGATACTCGGTGTCAAAGTCCTGCTCGCCCGCCGGTGTGCCGTCGATGATCTGCGCCGCAGCCGCATCGAGCCGCAGCTCGACCGGCGTGAGCCCCTGCGCCGCGCGGTCATCGACCAGCGCCTTTTTGAGCATGGGCAAGAACTTCGCCGCGACCGCCCGGTGCACGAGGCAGACCTCCTCGGCGTTGCAGACCGAGGGGCGGCTGGTCTTGGCATTTTCAATGATGCGCACGGCCTTATCGAGGTCAGCGTACTGATCGACGTAGACGTGGCAGATGCCCGTGCCGGTCTCGATGCAGGGCACGGTGGCATTGCGCACGCAGGCGCGGATGAGTCCTGCGCCGCCGCGCGGGATGAGCAGGTCGACGAGCCCTTTGGCCTGCATGATCTCCGTGGCGCTCTCGTGGCTGGTGTCCTCGACGATGTTGACGATGTCCGCATCGCCGCCGACGGAGGCAATGCCCTGCTTGAGCGCCGCGACGATGGCCTTGGCCGTGTGGAAGGCCTCCTTGCCGCTGCGGAGCATACAGACGTTGCCGCTCTTGATGGCGAGCGCCGCCGCGTCGGACGTGACGTTCGGCCGGCTCTCATAAATGATCGCCACAAGGCCGAGCGGCACCTGCTTTTTATAGATTTTCATGCCGTTGGGGTGGTCGATCTGCGCAAGGATGCGCCCCGTGTGATCCGGCAGCGCCACGGTCGCGCGGATGCCGTCGGCCATGGCGTCGATGCGCCCGCGATCCAGATAGAGCCGGTCGAGCATGACGTCCGAGATGTGGCCGCGCGCGGCGTCCATGTCCTCGGCGTTGCAGCGCAGGATCGCGTCGCACTGTGCCTGCAGGCTGTCGGCCATGGCGGAGAGAATGCGGTTTTTGTCCTCGGCAGAGGCGTTGCAGATGCTCGGCCACGCGGCCTTCGTCCGCTTGAGAATATCGAGAGTCGTCATAGCAGTTCCTCCTCAGATTTTGGGATCAAGAATCTTGTGCCGACGCGCTTGCCGCCGACGATATCATAGAGCACTTCCGGTTTTTCGCCGTTTGCAATGACCATCTCGCAGCCGGCCGCCGTGGCGATCTGCGCCGCGTGCAGCTTGGTGACCATGCCGCCGGTGGCAAGCTCCGAGCCTTTGTCGCCCGCGAGTGAGAGAATACGCGCGTCGATGACCGGGACGGTCTCAATGAGCTTGGCATCCGGGTCACGGCGCGGGTCGCGGTCATACAGGCCGTCGATGTCCGAGAGCAGGATCAGCAGATCCGCCGAGACGGTCGCCGATACGATCGCCGAGAGCGTATCGTTGTCGCCGATGACGATCTCATCCGTGGAGACCGTGTCGTTCTCGTTGATGACCGGCAGCGCGCCGAGCTCAAGCAGGCGCGCGAGCGTATTGTGAAAGTGCGCCTTGCGGCTGCCGCCCTCGGCCAGATCCGGCGCGGTGATGAGCAGCTGCGCCACGATGTGATTATACTCCGAAAACAGCTTGTCGTAAATATACATCAGCTCACACTGCCCGATCGCGGCCGCAGCCTGCTTGGTGGGCATGTCCTTCGGCCGCGCGGACAGGCTCAGCTTGCCGACACCCATGCCGATCGCGCCGGATGAGACGAGAATGATCTCGTGCCCGGCGTTTTTCAGGTCGCTGAGCACCTTGCACAGCCGCTCCATGCGCTGGATATTCAGCCGACCGGTGGCGTGTGCCAATGTGGATGTGCCGACTTTGACGACGATTCGCATAACGATCCCTCTTGAACATAAAGAATGCATCCATTATAGCGCATCGCGCACGAAATTGCATCCCTTTTCATCTTTGCTGTGCAAAAGAACCGGAAATTTTTACGGCATACCATACAATAAATTATGTGGGAGTTGCCCAAAAGGCAGCTCCCACAATGATTTCGGTATCATGCGCCCTCAGTCGGCGAACAGCGGCGTGGACAGGTAGCGGTCGCCGGTGTCCGGCAGAAGCGCGACGATAGTCTTGCCCTTATTCTCCGGACGCTTGGCCAACTCGATCGCCGCCCAGACGGCAGCGCCGGAAGAGATGCCGACCAGCACACCCTCCTTGTGGCCGATCAGTCGGCCGGTCGCAAACGCATCCTCGTTGCTGACCGGGATGACCTCATCATAGACCTTCGTATTGAGCACCTCCGGCACAAAGCCCGCACCGATGCCCTGGATCTTATGCGGACCGGCGTGACCGGCGCTCAGCACCGGTGAGGTCGCCGGCTCGACGGCCACGACCTTGACCTTCGGGCACTGGGACTTCAGATACTCACCGACACCCGTCACAGTGCCGCCGGTGCCAACGCCCGCAACAAAGATATCCACATTGCCGTCCGTGTCCTGCCAGATCTCAGGTCCCGTCGTCGCGCGATGCACCGCCGGGTTCGCGGGGTTGACAAACTGCCCGGGGACAAAGCTGTCGGGGATCTGCGCGGCAAGCTCGTTGGCCTTCGCGATCGCGCCCTTCATGCCCTGCGCGCCGTCGGTGAGCACGAGTTCCGCGCCGTAGGCCTTCATGAGCTGACGGCGCTCTACGCTCATGGTCTCAGGCATGACGATGATGATGCGGTAGCCTCTGGCGGCAGCGACGGAGGCAAGGCCGATGCCGGTGTTGCCGGAGGTGGGCTCGATGATGACGGAGCTCGGCTTGAGCACGCCGCGCTGCTCTGCGTCCTCGATCATGGCCAGCGCCACGCGATCCTTCACAGAGCCGCCGGGATTGAAATACTCCAGCTTTGCCAGAATGCGCGCCTCAAGCTGCTGCTCCTTTTCAATGTGCGTCAGCTCCAGCAGGGGTGTCTTGCCGATCAGCTGATCTGCAGATGTATAGATATTGCTCATAAGAGATTCCTCCATTTTTGTCTCAAATACTATATATGTATGTCCGGTTTCGTATATGTCTCTGCGCTCAGACGCCGCAACAGTGCCAGCAGATGCACAGGCGGCCGGAAATTCGGTTTCTCACGCTAACGCCTACCTTCTCTATAGGTTAATAGGATTATATCGTCTTTCCCCCTCCTTGTCAACAGGAAATCTGCTCCGAATAAAAATTCCGGCAGTTAACACTGCGTCTGTTAACAGACTGTGCTCTATGATGCCGCAAATGCGCAGATGACCTTTGTGCACATTGCTTCCATAGCTTGACTTTTCCCATAGGCACGTGTATACTGTGACCATAAGTGTACGCAGCCGGTTGTTTTACCCTGCTTCCGGCGAAACGGCGCTTATGCAATCTATCAAAGGAGTGGAAACTATGAAGAAATCCCGCAAACTGCTCTGCATGCTTCTCGCTCTGGTCATGGTCGTCAGCCTGCTGCCGGTCATGGCTTTTGCAGCCGATGAAGACATCGCAGCGGAAGAGGTTGTCCCCGCTTCTGTCGAGGAGATCTCTCCGGAAACCGCCGGCATCATCACCGATGTCTTTGCCAAACTGCCCAACTATCTGGTCGTCGTCAAGACCCCGTGGGGCACGCTCGCGAAGGGTGCTCAGGTCGTTCTCTACAACCAGAACAGCAACACGATCGTCGCTTCCGAGGTCGCTACCTACGGCGTTGCCGTCTTCACCAAGGATCAGCGCCTGAAGGCCTACACCATGTCCGCCACCTGGACGCAGAAGGAGACCGGCATGACGTTCAAGTCCGCGCCGAGAATCTCTGTCGGCAAGGTTCTGGACATGGATGTCATCACCGTTTACCCGACCTTCAGCATCGGCCTGAAGGACACCGATCATGATGCGTACATCTCCGGCTACCCGGACCGCCTTGTCCGCCCGAACAACACGCTCACCCGTGCGGAAGCCGCGCAGATCATCTTTGAGCTCATGACCGACGAGTCCAAGGCGAAGTACGACAAGAAGGCCGGCAAGACCTTCATCGACGTCGGCAAGGACCACTGGGCTTACGAAGCCATCACCATGATGACCAAGGCCAATATTCTGGTCGGCATGGGTGACGGCCGCTTCGATCCGGACGCCGTTATGACCCGCGAGCAGTTTGCGACGATGATCGCGCAGCTGTTCATGATCAAGATCAACCAGCCCATCGCCGGCTTCATCTTCAAGGACCTCAACGGCGGCTTCGCTGACAAGTACATCAGCTTCCTGTACGCGCTCGGCATCCTTGAGGGTAAGGGCGACAACATGTTCGGACCGAAGGATTCCCTGACCCGTGCGCAGGCGATCACCGTTGTCAACAAGCTTATCGGCCGTCTGCCCGGCGAAGGCGCCACCAGCTTCGGCGCCGTTGCCGACCAGATGAAGACCTGGCCCGACAACATGGACACCACCGCTTGGTACTACGCCGCCATTCAGGAAGCGACCAACAGCCATGACTACACGCTGGATGTCAACTTCAACACCTTCGGAGACCTCAAGGGCGACATCTTCCAGAACATCAAGCACCCGGTCACCGAGCGCTGGACTCTGATCCGCTGATCAACCCCTGACTTTTACAGCAGACACCTTCGGGTGTCTGCTGTTTTTATCGTCCGCGAAGCATAAGTCCTCGGCAAAATGCCGAGGACTTATGTTTTATAGAGACGGAATCAACGCTCAGGTACGGTCGAACGCGGGGTTGACCGCATAGACGTTTTTCTGGTCCATCTTTTCCGTGGCCAGCCGCAGCGCCTCGCCGAAGCGCTGATAGTGCACGACCTCACGCTCGCGCAGGAAGCGGATCACATCCGTCACATCCGGATCATCGCACAGACGCAGGATGTTATCATATGTCTTGCGCGCCTTCTGCTCGGCCGACATATCCTCGGAGAGATCAGCGATCACATCGCCTGTCACGCCGATCGTCGCCGCCGTCCACGGTGTGCCGGATGCAAACTGCGGGAACACGCCTGCCGTATGGTCAACGAAGTACGTGTCGTAGCCGGAGCGTTTGATCTGCTCCGGCGTCATGCTGCGTGTGAGCTGGTAGAGGATCGTGCCGACCATCTCCAGGTGCCCCAGCTCTTCCGTACCTGCCGGTGCGGCTAAAATGTTCCCCAGCCTGTTCTCATACCGCCGAAAATGTGCATACGCTCTCTTGGGAGGTGATAGGATGCCGGAAATCTGGGTCTGCACCGCGCAGCCGGGGGATGCAGCGCTGCGCAGGGCCGCCGCTGCCTGCGTGCTGGAGCTCGAGTACGCCGTGCTCTCTCTGCTGCTCGCGCGCGGACGGCTGACACGCACGGAATACGATCGCTGCGCCGCACTGCTTGGGCAGGCGCTGACATGAGCGCCGGGAAAAAGCCGCTGCGCGTGGCTGCCTACTGCCGCGTCTCCACAGACGGCGACGATCAGACGAACTCCTTCGAGAGCCAGCAGCGCTACTTTCGCGCCTATATCGCGCAGCAGCCGCACTGGGAACTCGCCGGGATCTTCGCCGACGAGGGGCTGTCCGGAACGAGCACGAAAAAACGGCTTGCCTTTCAGCGCATGATCGCCTGTGCGCGCGCCGGCACGCTCGACCTGATCGTGACCAAGGAGATCTCGCGCTTTGCGCGCAACACGCTCGACAGCATTTACTACACGCGCGAGCTCAAACGCCTGGGTGTGGGCGTGCTGTTTTTAAGCGACAACCTCTGCACGCTCGACGGTGACGCCGAGCTGCGCCTGGCGATTCTCTCCTCCATCGCGCAGGAAGAGAGCCGCCGCACCTCCGAGCGCGTCAAATGGGGGCAAAAACGGCGTATGGAGCAAGGCGTCGTGTTCGGGCGCGACCTGCTCGGCTACGATGTACGCGGCGGCATGCTGTATGTGAACGAAGCGGGGGCACAAACCGTGCGGGAGATCTTCCGCAAATACGTCGATGAGGGCAAAGGCGCGCAAACCATTGCGCGCGAGCTAAATGAGGCCGGAATCCCGGCAGCGCACGGCGGTGCATGGCGCAGCAGCGTCATTCTGCGCATCCTGCGCAACGAAAAATACTGCGGCGATCTGGTGCAGAAAAAGACCTACACCCCTGACTACCTGACGCACGAGAAAAAATATAACCATGGGCAGGAGGATTATATCATCGTGCGCGAGCACCACGCGCCGATCATCCCGCGCGCAACATTTGAGTCGGCCGGGCGCATCCTCGATCAACGCGCAGCAGCACCGACCGGGCAGCGCAAGTGCAGCCGCCGCTATCCCCTGTCCGGCAAGCTGCACTGCGGCATATGCGGCACTGTCTGCGCCGCCCGGAAGAAAACGCGGCGCGACGGCACCGATGCCATCTCGTGGCGCTGCGGCAATGCCGTAAAATACGGACGGCCGCACACGGACACAAACGGCCGCCGCCGCGGCTGCACCGGCGAGAGCCTGCGAAATGAGGACGCGCTGCAAATTCTGTCACAGGTGTGGGCCTCTCTCCACCTTGACCGCGACATCATTGCAGCCGACGTACTGGCAGCAGTCCGTGCAGTCACACCGCACGAGCAGGCGGACGCCATCGCGTCCGAGATCCATGCAATGCTGCGCGGTGACGCGGCGCTGTCGGCGCAGCTGCTCGCGCAAATGACCGTTTACGACCGCACGCACGTCACGCTCACGCTCCGCGGCTTTCCGGGCAAGTGGCGCTTTGCGCGCACGCAAAAGGCGGCGTCTCCGTGAATACGGAGACGCCGCCTGAATTTGAGGACTATGAGATTCAGCGGGCAAGAAAACGCGACAGAAACTCGCGTGTCTTGGGGTTCTGCGGGTTTTCGAAGAGCTCGTGCGGCTTGCCCTGCTCGCAGATGACGCCGTCGGACATATACACGACGTCCGTGGAGACATCGCGCGCAAACGCCATCTCGTGCGTGACGACGATCATCGTCAGCCCCTCTTCCGCCAGACGGCGCATCACATCGAGCACCTCGCCGACCATCTGCGGGTCGAGTGCGCTCGTCGGCTCATCAAACAGCAGCACCTCCGGCTGCATGGCCAGCGCACGCGCAATGGCAACGCGCTGCTTTTGCCCGCCGGACAGCTGCGACGGCCGGGCATTGATATACGGCGCCATGCCGACCTTCGTCAGGTATTCCATGGCGATCTCCTCTGCCTCCTTGCGGCTGCGCCTGAGCGCGGAGACCTGACCGGCGATGCAGTTGTTGAGCGCCGACATGTTGTTGAAGAGATTGAAGCTCTGAAACACCATGCCGACCTTTGTGCGGTACTGCGTGAGGTTGAAGTCCTTGGCCGTGATGTCCTGCCCATGGTAGAGCACCTGACCGGAGCTCGGCGTCTCGAGCAGGTTGATGCAGCGCAGCATCGTGCTCTTGCCGGAGCCGGATGCGCCGATGATACTCAGCACCTCGCCCTTTTTCACGCTGAGGTTGATGTCGCGCAGGACGGCATGGTCGCCGAACTGCTTTTGCAGATGTACCAGCTCGATCACATTGTCTGCCACGGCTCAGCCCTCCTTCGTGATGTGGATCTCGGCGTTGACGTCCGTCTGCGAGCCGAAAATCGTGTAGTTTTCGTTGCCGTCCAGCTTCCGCTCAACCCAGCGCAGCAGGCGCGTGACGGTGAACGTGAGGATGAAATACAGGATACAGACAACGAGATAGGTCTGGAACGTCTGGAAATTCTGGCGCTTGATGATACCGGCAAAGTAGTACAGCTCCGTCACGCCGATGACGTTCAGGACGGAGGTATCCTTGATGTTGATGACAAACTCGTTGCTGACAGACGGCAGGATGTTGCGCATGACCTGCGGAATGATGACCTTGAACATGGTCTGCGCGTGCGTCATGCCGATGGACATCGCGCCCTCAAACTGGCCGCGGTCGATGGAGATGATGCCGCCGCGCACGATCTCGGCCATATAGGCGCCGGTGTTGATGGACACGATCAGGATGCCTGACGGGATCAGCGGCAGCGTGTCGCCGCCGGTCGCGAAGGCATAGCCCCAGTAGATGACCATCGACTGCACCATCATCGGCGTGCCGCGGAAGATCTCGACGTAGATCGCAATGATCGCATTGAGCAGCTTGTGCAGCGCGCGCAGGACCGGATTCTTGGACATCGGTGCCGTGCGCACGACGCCTGTCAGCAGACCGAGCGCAAGGCCCGCCGCTGTACTCGTCAGCGCAATGAGCAGCGTGTTGCCGACGCCGGTCAAAAGCTGCGGATAATACTTGATGAAGATATTGAGGACATCGTTTAAGAAGCTCATAGTTACTCCGTTTTTCCGTTATGACAGGCGGCAGGCACCGTGCACGCGCATGGTGTCTGCCGCCTGCGTCGAGGTTTTCTTACTTGCGGATGATGACCACGAGGTTTGATTCGTAGTAGGTATCGGTGAAGTCAAGCTGCTCCGAGCGCTCAGCCGTCGGGCTCATGCCGGCGACGATCGCATCAATGGCGCCGGAGTTGACAGCCGGAATGAGGGAGTCCCACTCCATGGCGTAGATCTCGAGCTTCAGGCCCAGACGGTTTGCAACATACTGAGCGATCTGCACGTCGTAGCCGTTGGCATAGAGGCCGCTCTGGCCTTCGCTGCTGATGGGCACGGCGCCGAGGGAAGTGCCTTCGGTATCGGTCCAGTTATAGGGCTCGTAGGCGCACTCCATGCCGATCTTGAGCGTGCCGGTCGTGGTGGCCGGAGCGTCACAGTGGACGGCGAACTCCGTCACGGTACCGCCGGAGGCAAGCGTCACGATCTGCTCCATGAGCTCGGAGCGCTGTTCATCCGTGATCTCGGCCAGAACGGTGTTGATCTGGTCGCGCAGGGCGTTGCCCTTCTTCAGGCCGATGGCAATGCCAACATCCGCGGCCGTTGCGGTAAAGCCCGTGTCGTTATTCTTGAACGGCAGGTAGGTCAGCTCGTCGTTCGAGGCGCAGACGGAAAACGCCGTCGGCTCTTCGGCAACGTAGCCGTCGATCGCGCCGCTCTTGAGCGCGGTCAGAAGGTCGGAGAATTCGGGATAGGTGCTCGCCTGAACGTTCGGGATCTGCTCAAGCGCATCGGCGTGGAAGGTGCCCGTCTGCGCGGCGATCTTCGCGCCGGCAAGGTCTGCGATGGACTTGGCGTTGCGTACGTCCACGGAGGCGGTACCACCGTTATCCTTGCTGCTGCCGCAGCCGGTGAACCACGCCACACAGAACATGACGGCCAGGAGGATGGATACGATTCTTCTCATGTTTGCTTGCATTTTTCTGCATCTCCTTAAAAGTGATTCAAAAAAACAGGAGCCTGCGACCCGAAATGGTATCGCAGGCTCTCTTGCAAGGAAACAAACGTAAGAAAACCCTTGATAGTGCTCCACATACGAGGTATGTGACAGTCCTGCGCCTATTGAGCGCAAGCCCAGCAAGTCCGCAGCGGCAACCGCAAGACAGCTTCGGCGGAGCAGCCTTTCTCCCGCAAACGCTTGCCGGCGTATATTACGGGGTACTCATCAGATCCGCAACCTCTATCAGGTACTGCAATCTTCTATTTTTTATGGCGTCATCTTAATGCATATCTCGTGGGTTGTCAAGCCTTTTTGCATTTTTTAGGCTTTTGACGAAAAAACATGCATATATTTTCCCGCTTTTGTCTGCATTGCATCATGCTTCTATCTGCAGCGCCATTTCCGCCGCTTCCGTACCGATATCGGTCAGCAGCGCCGAGAGCTCCGGGTACGGCATGGCATAGCGCTGGCTGAGATAGCGCAGCGATGCGCCCAGCTCACCGTCCGGCCCGCCGTACTGCGAGCAGATGAACTTCGCCAGCGCGGGGTTGGCGTTGCGGATGCGCACCGGGTATTCGAGCTTTTTTTCATAAACAAACATCGCTTACTTCTCCTCCCCTTCCGGCTGCCACGGCCACGGTGCGTTGAGCCAGTCATAGACGTCTGCGCACGCGAGGTCCGACACCGTGACCGGCCCGTACTGCTCCGTATAGCGCTTGTGCCCCTCGGCGCGCATGCGGATGCACTTTTGCAGCGTCTCGAATGCCTCGCGGTCATCCGGATGCGTGTCAAGGTAGAGATTCAGCTCGCGGATGACGAAGTCCAGCGCCATCAGCTCACACAGCGGCGTGCTGAGATCGGCAGGCTTGTTGACCAGATTCATAAACGGCAGATCCAGCCCCGGAAACAGCGTGCCGCGTGCCAGCGCCATGCGCTTGTCATACGCGGGCTCACTCGCGCACTGCATGGGCGTCTGCGCCAGCGCCAGCGGCGCGCACTCCGGAAGTGAGCCCTGCTTGAAATTGCATTTGTCCACAGTCGTTCCTCCTTTTCGATCGGGCATTTGCCCCGCACCATCTTATGCGCGGTCGGTTTTGCCGGTGCAAAAGCGCGAAAAAGGGCGGCGCCGGATGGCGCCGCCCTATATGCAAGCAATATTTACTTTGCCTTTGGCAGCGCCATGCCCGTCTTTTTGAGCGTGGTGCGCAAAAAGAACAGCGAGAGGATCAGTGAGAAGATCTCCGCGATCGGGAACGCAAACCAGATGCTGCGCAGCACGCCGGTCAGAGACAGCAGGTAGGCAGCCGGGATGAGCACCACGATCTGGCGCGCGATGGAAATAAGCATGCTGTAGACGCTGTAGCCAAACGCCTGGCACGAGGAGCCGGCCACGATGCTGATACCGGCAAATATGAACGCCAGACTCATGATGCGCAGCGCGGGCGCACCGATCTCGAGCATTGCGTCCGAGGCGTCAAACATCAGCAGAAGCTCCTTCGGGATGAGCTGGAACACGAGCAGACCGATCATCATGATCGCAACGGCGTAGACCATGCCGAGGCGGATCGTCTTGTGGATACGCTCCGACTTCTGCGCGCCGTAGTTGTAGGCAATGATCGGCACCATACCGTTGTTGAGGCCAAAGACCGGCATGAACACGAAGCTCTGGAGCTTGAAATAGACGCCGAACACTGCGACCGCCGTGGAGGAATACGCAATGAGGATCATATTCATGACAAAGCACGTCAGCGATGAGATGCAGCTCATGATGATCGACGGGATGCTGATGGCCGTGATCTCGCCCATGAGACGGCCGTTCGGCCGGATGTGCCGCAGGCGCAGATGCACCTCCGGGTTCTTGAAGTGGTTGAGCATCACGGCGACGACCGCACCGACGCACTGACCGATCACCGTCGCCCAGGCGGCGCCGGCGATGCCCAGCTTCGGGAAGCCGAGCAGACCGAAGATCAGGATTGGATCGAGGATAATGTTCGTGATCGCGCCGGTCAGCTGCGTGATCATGGAATAGACCGTGCGGCCGGTCGCCTGCAGGAAGCGCTCGAAGGTGATCTCGATGAAAACACCAAACGAGCACAAAATGCAGATGTTCAGATACGTGATGCCATAATTGACGATCGTCTCAATATCCGTCTGCGTGCGCATGTAAGCGCGGATGCCGATCAAGCCGGCGACAAGCACAAGCAGATAGCTCAGCCCCGCGAGCAGCAGACCGTTGACCGCGACCTGATTGACACGCTCGGCGTTTTTCTGCCCCAACGCGCGAGAGAGCAGCGCGTTGATGCCGACGCCGAAGCCGACAGCAATAGCGATAACGATGTTCTGCCACGGAAAAGCCATCGACACCGCCGTGAGTGCATCCTCGCAGATACGCGAGACGAAAATACTGTCCACGATGTTGTACAGTGCCTGCACGAGCATGGAAATCATCATCGGCACCGCCATCGACAGCAGCAGCTTGTTCTCGGGCATTGTGCCCATTTTATTTTCGCGAAGGGTTTCTTCCGGCATATCGTCACTCCTAAAAGTATCTGCAAACAAAGTCAAACGTCACGAATGTTTATTATAGGTTGCCCGCAGCGGAATGTCAAGTTCTGTCGCATTTTTCACTTGAAAACGACGTATGGCTGTGTTATAATAATTGCATCTGTGGGATTAGTTCATTGGTAGAACACCTGCTTCCCAAGCAGGATAGGCGGGTTCGATTCCCGTATCCCGCTCCAAATCAGAAAACCCCGGAATCCAACGAATTCCGGGGTTTTTCTTTGTATATCAACGCTTCGCGGTGCTTTTAGCTCGCTAAATACTTTAACGCCACGTTGCTATTTCTTGCAGCTCGTTAGCACTTTTTCAACGAAAAATGCTAACTAAAACGCTAATAACACGGGCTAAATGTCAAGTACTTTTTTGATATAGCGCAAAAAATTCCCGGAAGGCCGAAGCCCTCCGGGAATTGCTTTATGATTATTTGTCTGTCAGCTGCTTCACGCTCTGGTTAAGTCCCGTTGCCGCCCAGCCGGACACGATGCCGACGGCGGCAGCGTTGAGCCAGTCGTGCGCCGGGAAGTCCGGCACGCCCATCGCCCACGCGACGACGCCGAGGATCAGGCCGGCCGCGCCGCAGATGATTGGGATCCACTTATCCGCGGCCTCGGTCGCTTTGACAGCCATACCCAGCAGATACGCGATGGCGGTGATCGCCGCCACAGATGCAATACCAAGTTCCATTTTTATCATCCTTTCTTTATCATTTCTCCCGCGTCGGGAGCTGCATAAATTTCGTGCGGATGTCGTCCATCACGCCGTTTGCGCCGAGAGTATGGTAGTGCCCCCAGCAGTTTTCAAAATTTTGCCTTGCGTAGATCGGGGCATAGCCCCGATCCGACCATTTGTTGTAGTCGGAGATCATCTGCGCGCGCAAAAGCGCCTGCACTCCGAGCTTTGTCGCCGCTGTGTCCGCGCGATCGTGCTGGATCTGCGCCGCCAGATGCCGGATCATGGCCAGCAGTGCCGCGATCAGCAGCGACGGGACGCCCAGCAGGCACAGCCACTGATATGTAGTCACTTGGCGTCACCGTCCATCATCCGCTGACACACGATCATCGTGCGCAGCATATCCAGCGAAAGATCCAGCTTGCCGCCGCCCGTACCGGCCAGCGCGCCGCGGTCAATCAGCCGCTGCGTCTCCTCGCGCGCCCATGCGGGCACGTCGTCCAGGCTGTAATAGCGCGGGTTGCGTGCCTCGGCATAGCGCATGCCGATGATCGCGCCACGGATCATGTCCTCCGACACATTAAGGTCGCCGTTGTCGCCCTGCAGCGCGCCGGAGTCCACCAGCTGCGCCGCCTCCTCACGGTAGTAGCTCGGCATCTCGTCGATGCTGTGGTATCTGATCATATCGTCGTCCTCCTCGACTGTATTTTTTGCGGCCATCGCCTCGGCGACGGCGGCACGAAATCCGTCCATCGTCAGCCCAAAGGCCCGCCACAGATGCGTAGGGTCTGCGTGGCGACTGGCCACGCCTCGCGCCGCGCCCTCGGCGTGGCTGATGATGACGCCATCGGCCAGCGGGTCGAGCGCGTACTGCTCGCACAGCTGCGCAAACAGCTCCACCGCCGCTGCATACGTCCCGCGCACGTGCGCCTCGGTCGCGGCCGGGTCAAGGTCGCGCCAGCTCGCGCCGCCGGTGTAGACGATGCTCGCGGGCTCCGTCATCTCGATACCGATGTGGGTCTGGTTGGCGCTGCCCCCGCAGTGCCACGCACGCAGGTTGTACGGCAGCGTGTGGTAGTACGTGCCGTCGCGCTGCACAAAGCCGTGCACGCACACGCTCTGGCCGTCCGGCTGATACGTGTTATATCGGTGTGCCATGACCGCCGCGTTGGGCTGCGGGCAGCCGATGCTATGCAGCATGATGCCCTGCGGATGCAGCGGGATAGCCGCCTGATAGCATTTGTTGGCCGTCACGACGGCCTCCACGATGTCGATGCTCATACCATTACCTCCTCACAGTGCCCGGATGCGGTCTGCAAAATCGCAGGCCATGATCTCGCCCGTCTGGCCGCTTTTTGCGCGGATCGCATCGGCGATGCCCTTAAAAAGCTCGCCGAGATTGTCAACGTACTGTACCGACGGTGTGTCCGAAAATGCTGTGACGTGCTTGTCCAGCCAGTCCTTGCTGGGCTCCTTGCCCGCACCGAACGCCGCTGTCAGGTCAACGAGCAGACAGCTCGTAAACCAAAACGTTCGGTTGCTGCCGTCGTTGTTGTTGTAGTCAAAGCGGCACGGATAGCTGCCATCGCTAAAACTTGTGCGATCAAACGCCGCCGACAAGCGCGTCCACGCGCCAGCAGCAGCGTTGACGGCCATGCCCGCGGCCGCCGCAGGCTCGGCAACCGGCCAGTACCAGTCGCAGGTGCCCGTGACCGCAGCCTCAAATCGGATCTTAAATGTGACATAGTACTTGTGCGACGCGACCAAGGCGTGCGCCGCGGATGTCAGCGTGACCTCGCCCGCGCCGGAAGGGATGATCTTGATGCTGGACGCGGCACCGTCGCCTGGAGTGATGCTCGACAGCTGCCACGTGCAGTTTCCGCGCTGGGCCGGAAACCAGCCCTTGCCGTTGTTTGCCACGATATTAGTCATAGATACAGTGCTAGCCATGATACGCCCCCCTTAGTACGCGCTGTTGATTGCCGCTATGATTGCAGAATCAACGTAGGATTTGATTGCGTCGGCAATCCCAAGATCGGCAAACAGCTCGGCGAGCGCGCGATAGTACACCCAGCCGCTGTCATCCAGCACGGCGATCTTGCCCGGTGTACGCCCCAGATCGCTAGCCTCTGTGGACCGTAGCCATGTGCCCGTGATGTACTTGCCAGTCAGGTTGCCGGTCAGCGTGCCGCCAGAGGTAGACAGCTTGCCGTCAATCGCCGCTTTGACCGCTTTATTCTGCACCGGGTTGGTGCTGGTGCTGGATAGCGTCGAGTCCACGGTGATATTGCTACCAGCAGCAGCTACCTTGTCGTCGACGTACTGCTTGACGACGTGGTTTGCGACGGGGTTGTTTGACGACCCAGACATGGCACTGTCAATGGTAATCTTTGTTGCATCAGCCGCGATCCCATCCAGCTTGGCCTTATCCGCCTTGGACATCAGGCCGTTTGCGCTTTCCGTTGCCACCGCGGTACCAGCTTTCTTGGCCAGCGCAGATGTGATGACCTTGTTTTGGACGGGATTGGTAGACGTGGCCGACAGTGCATTATCCACGTCCACGCCGCCGCTGGTGGCAACCTCAGAGACCTTGTTCTTCACATATTCGACGGTCGCAGCCGCATTGGCGTCTGCGTCCGTCGGTGTTTTCACGCCGGTCAGCAGCGTTGGGTTACCCTCGTCCGCGTCGGAAATATCAAGTGTGTACTTGTGCCCGCTGCCGGTTGGGGACAGGCCGACACCGCTTCCAAGAGTTTCGTTCGCGGGGGATAGCGTCAAAAAGCCCTGAAATTGAGGGCTGTCATTGCCAACAGCGCCGATATTCTTACGTGCCTGGAACTGCTGCGCCTCGTCCAAGGTCTGCTTTGCGTCGTATCGAACCGCGCTGCCGTCCACATACGCCTTAGTCGCCGCGTCGTCATCCTCGGTTGGGTCGGCCACTTTCAGGCGGGCAATGGGTGACACACCAGTCATTGGGTCAGAGCCGTGCGAAATGCGCCCAGCGTCAGAAGCTGCTTTCTCGAAATGGATGCCTGTGTCCGTGCTCGTCCTGCCAACAGACACAGACCCCTCGGCGCTGACTGTCTGCCCAACTCTCAAAGAAGCCGAAATTTCGCCGCCTCGTGTTGACAGTTTGCCGTCCAGCGCCTCTTTGACCGCTTTATTCTGCACGGGGTTTTCCGACGCTGCATCCAGCGCTGCATCCACGGTGGTCTTGTTTGCACCCGCCTCCACGCCGTCGAGCTTGGCTTTGTCGGCCGCCGACATCAGGCCGTTGGCGGACGTGGTAGCTACTGCCGTTCCGGCTTTGCCGTCCAGTGCCGTCTTGACCGCCTTATTCTGGACAGGGTTGGTGCTGGCCGCGTCAAGCGTTGCGTCCACAACCGTCTTGTTCGCGCCCGCCTCGATGCCGTCGAGCTTGGCTTTGTCCGCCGCGGACATATAGCCGGGCGTTGACTGCGTGGCAGCCGCTGGTGTCCCACACCGATACCTGCCGCCGTCGACTATAAGGCACTTACCATTGTCCTTATCCGTGGCAGGCGGCAGTTCACCGGCACTGCACGTGTAAACTGCCCCGTCCTCGCTGATGCTGACGATGCCGGTACCGTAACCGTACATACCGGCGATGTTTGGCGCGTCGAAATCGTATGACCCATCGGCACCGTTATAGTACTCGTTCAGCGGGCATACGATGCGATTGGCTCCCACGCTGCCGATGACATCGACCAGCAGGACGCGCGGCACCATATCTTTTGCAAGCGCAGCAGCGATTTCCGCGTAGGTGTGCGTCGCTTTGCATTCGCACGTGTAGTAGTCGGCGTAGGCAGTCAACTTTTCTTTCGTGGGCTTCTCGACGTATGTGTCGAAGTAATTTACACCTTTTTCATCGATGTATTTCTTGATTACCTTGTTCTGCACAGGGTTGGTAGATGTGTCCGACATGGCGTCGTCAACGATGGTCTTGGTCGCGCCGTCCTCAATGCCGTCCAGCTTGACCTTATCCTCGGCGGACATCAGGCCATCAGCGTCCGCCGTGGCAACGTCCTTCCCGGCCTTTTTGTCCAGTTCTGCGGTGACAATCTTGTTCTGCACAGGGTTGGTAGATGTATCCGACATGGCGTCGTCGACGATGGTCTTGGTAGCACCGTCTTCGATGCCGTCCAGTTTGACCTTATCCGCGGCGGACATCAGACCATCAGCGTCCGCCGTTGCGGTTGCCGTGCTGTTTTTGGTCGCGCCCGCTTCGATGCCGTCCAGCTTGGCTTTGTCGGCCGCCGACATCAGGCCGTTGATGTACGGTGTGGCAACACTTTTGCCCGCCTTTTCGCCCAGCGCGGCGGTCACGACCTTGTTTTGCACGGGATGCGTGGATTGAGAATACAGCTGATCATCGACTGTAATCGCGTTTTTCGCGGCGGCCTTTGCCAGCGCCGCAAGTTTCGCAGCCGCGGTCGGCCCTACGTATGTGGATTGATCGCCCATGTTATCATTCCTTTCAATTTTCGTCCCAGATGGCCTGCATTTCCGCGGCCGTCATTGGCGTCAGCGTCACGCCCGCCCCGGACAGGCCGTCGAGTTTGACCTTATCCGCTGCGGACATCAGGCCCGCCGCAGACTGCGTGGCCGTCGCTGTGCTGGCCTTACCGGCCAACGCGGCAGTCACGACTTTGTTTTGGACAGGATTGGTGCTATCTAGCGACAGTGCATCGTCCACGTCAATCGTGCCACCACTGCCGGAGGTTGTTGTGCCGCTCGACGATCCGCCGCCGCCGGAGGCGACGGCACCGGTCAGCGTCCGGTTCGACCATCCAAGCACCATGGTATCCTTTTCGCTAACAAGGCTTGTGTCCATACTGGTTACCTGCATAATAGTGTCAATTCCGTGTGGCGGAGACACCACTCGGACGCTGTCGCCAATGTGATACGACTCCAGCTTGAAATCAACTGCGGACAAATCTGCCGCTGTCACCCGAATGCCATGCGACAAGCCGCAATACTGTGCAAGGTAGGCAGCTGCCTGTGCCTTGAGCGCATCTGCATCATCCGTGTCCACACGCAGCGTACCGTCGATGCGCCCGTACAGCCCCTCCGCATCAGCGTTAATCAGGCAGGTACTATTATTGTTTACGCTGGCAATCGTCAAGCCACCCTTACCTAGTGGGTATACACGTGTAATCAGATCTGCACTATCGATCTGATCGGTGAGATCGAGCAAATTCTTGCTGATCTCGATTTGCTGCGCGCACCTGTGATCATATGCTTTAATGACATCCAAGAAGATATCATCCCCGTCATAACGGATACACAGAGTTCCCCCTATTGCCTGCGCAGCATCCTGCAGCAACGATAGCATAGACTTGTATTCCGTCTGCTCCACGGCCAAAGTCGGTAGCGTATCATCAACCGTTCCGAGTTTGATTTGCTTGGTCGCGCGGCACACATCATTGTACTGTGTGATAATTGCGGTAGCATAGTACAGCATCGTCTCCTCTGTCATGGTGAACGGTGGCTTACAAATATCCTTCATCCACATCATGGCGCCATCGATGTTGTATGTCTTGTTTCCGGCAAAATCCATCGACGTATCCGCAACGCACCCCTTAAATACGGTAACCCCATCCTTGCAGATTTTGATGATAGACGCGCGTTTTATGGGAGTATCGCGCATCAAATTGCTCGGCGGCAGCTTGATTGTCGCTGAATCGCACTTGCCGATTTCCTTGTGGAGTGTACCAGCTGATATCTCGTGTCCGGCCATACCAGCCGAGAAAAGCAACCGATCATCAACATATCCCGCGTACATTACAACCACCCCCTCCTTCCGGTTAATGAGACCGTCCCTGTTGTATCACCAATCGCATACGCGTAATCCGCCGCGCGCCGCTGAATCTGCAAATACTGGCTTGTCTTTTCGTTCCCGCGTAGCGTCGCAAGCGGCAGCGGCCGGCGGCATGGCACAATTGTTGTCACGTCTCCTGTCCATGTCACAGTCGGATACAGCATCCGATCACTTGCCAATCCGGCCAGCGAGGCTGGTGTCGCCTTAAACACCTGAATATTGCGCAGTTTTCCGTAGTGCGCCGCGCCGCCGTATGTGAACAGCATGATATACAGACCATTGGCCGGAACAGTCTCAATCCAGCGGGACTCACTAGCTGTGTATTCTGTCCCATTTTCATCGCAAACGCCGTACCACCCATTTTCCACATCAGCTGATACCAGGCAGCTCCCCGCCTCGGGCCATGGCAGTTTAAAAATCGCGCCCTGCCGGTACTCGCCTGTATATGGTTTGTTGCTGTAAACAGACAGCACCGTATCCGCACCTGTGCCGTACACCTGTGCCACACCGGTTGCCCACGCTTTGTGCACAGTTGCGGTGCCGTCAATAATTGTGTTAGATGTTCTTGCCAAGCACGGAATGGAGATGCTTGTCTCGGCCGATTCCAGTCGGTACGGATCAGCGTCGATCGTTACATCAAACATTGTTGTCGTTTTGCTCTTGTCAATGTCTCCAACCGTGAAGCGTCCCATGTAGTAACCGCTCCGGTTGCCCAGTTCCAGCTTCAAGCGTTTACCGTGCACTGCACCTGCAAAAGCATAGAAGTCGAAGCTCCCGTATGGGTCGAATCCGAACCGGAGTTTGATACTCCGGTTGCCATAGGCCGGCCCGCCATTCAGGACATCAGTGAGATCGATCACACCATCAGCACCCGGGACACTTTCTTGCTGTGTTTTCACACTCGGCAGACCGATCTGCACATCCAGCAGTTCCAGTCCAGCGTACTTAACTCCGCCAATCTTGCAGTCAAACTCCATAAACAGCCCTCCTTTCATTTTGCCTGTAAATATCGCCGAGCGCCGCATCCATACGCTGCGCAACGGCACCGACCACAGCGTTTCCGTCCATATAGATCTGCATGGACGTGATGGCGCGCTCGAGCCGGTCCATGCGCTCCAGCACGGCCGAGATCCCTGCATTTCCAGCCGCAGATGCGCCCGCCGTCTGCATCGCCGACATCTGCGTTTGATACGTTCCGCCGGCGGCGCTGAGGACGCCGTCGCTCACGCGCTTCATGGCCCGCACGGGATCCTGCATATTGTCCAAAAGGCCGCTCGCAAGACCCTGATCGAGCATATCACCGATCCACGCCGTTTTCTTGGACGGAGAATTGACGCCAAAGAAGTGCTTGATAGAATCAAGCACCGACTCAGTAAAACTCTTGATCTTGTCTTTCAACCACAAGAGTTTATCGTTTATGCCGTTCCACAGGCCTTCCACCAGATTGCGGCCCACACTCAGCACCTGCGCCGGGAGCTCGCGCAGCGTGTTCAGGACGGCGCTCACCACTTCATTGACCTTTGTTCGGAATCCCTCGCAGTTGTCATAGATCAGCTTGAATGCGCCCGCGAACGGGTTCACGAGCAGGAGCAAAAGGCCTTGCCAGTTGGTTTCGATGAAGCTGATCACCGTATTGAAGATATCCGGTATCGTGACCGTGAAAAAGTTCGAGAGCCACGTCCAAACCGACTGGAATGTTGATTTTGCGCCCTCCCAGAGGTTCTGCCAGAACACGCGGAAACTCTCGCAGTTGTTCCAGAGATACATGAAGGCAGTCACCAGCAGGCTAATAGCAGTAATAACAAAGCCGATTGGGTTCGCTTTCATCGCCGCATTCAGGCCATTCTGCGCCGCTGTGGCTGCGGTTTTGGCCTGTGTGGCAGCGTATTGCGCGAGCGTCATGCCCTGCTCCGACGCGATCGCGGCGAGCTGTGCCACCTTGAACGCGGTGATCCCGGCAGTCAGTGTGGCAATCGTAGCAACAACTTCCGGCAGATTGTCTTTCACCCACTGAATAGCTGGGACAGCCTTATCCAGCAGCTCCGCGCCCATAGACTTCACCTCGGCGATCAACGGCGTAAACTCCGCGCCGACCGCCGCCATGGATGCCGTCCACTCCTCATTTGCCTTGTTTGCCGCAATCACATCGGCATTGGTCTCCTTGTAGGCATCAGATGCCTCACTGTAGAGACCGTTGAGCGTATCCATAATCAGCTGCTGGCGCTCCTGCTCGTCCGTGCACGCGGCCAGGCTCTCATTGAATTTATCCTCGGACACGCCCGCCCAGTTGAGCGCATCCGCAAGCGGGCCGGTAACCTGCCCAACCTTTGCGGTCTCGTTCGCCGCCTCGGTCAGGCCTTCGATCGGCAGCGAATCGCCAAAGGTAGCAAACACGCCCGTGCAGATATCCGTCCACGTCTGCAGATCCGCCTCGTTATCGGTTAGGATGGCCAAATGGTTGGCCGCCTCGACGGCTTGATCCGTCTCGCCGAGGATACCCTGCAGCTCTTTATAGGTCTTCAATGCCGCCTCGGAACTGTAGCCGTTTGTCGTGAATGCTGTGTCCAGCTTGCCCATGGCTGTCTGGTACTCTTGCGTGACCTCGATGCATTCTTTCAGCCCGTCGACGATTTTCCCGAACGCCTCGCTGGCCAGATTGCCAACAAAAGCGCCTGCCGCAACGCCGGCCGTACCCAGGCCTTCGCCGGCATCTTTCGCCGCGTCGGACAAATCTCCCACGCGGCGAGCCGCAGCAGATGCCTTTTTCCCAATGTCGCTGATTCCGTCTGCACCGTCACCAAGCTGCTCGATCGCGTCGGCCGTTTCCTGAGCCGCTCGCTCATAACCGCCCAGCTTCTGCTCGGTCGCAATGATTTCGCGGCGCAGCTCGCGCACCTGATCAGCAGATACTTCGCCGCGCTCAAACTGCGCCTGAACCTGCTTTTCTGCCGCTTTCAGCGTCTCCAGCTTCTTGGCGGTGTTGGCCACAGCCTCGCTCAAGATCTGCTGCTTCTGAGCAATCAGGTCAGTATTCTCCGGATCTACTTTCAGCAGCCGGTTCACCTGGCCGAGCTCACCGGACAGGCTTTTCGACTTGTTTTCAATTTCCTGCAGCGCTTTGCCCAGCTTCGTCGTATCGCCGCCGATTTCGACCGTCAGGCCTTTGATTTTATTGTTTGCCATGCGCCGCATTCCCTCCAATCTTCTGGCGCAATTTCGCCCGGTCTGGCTCTGTTTGTTCCATGCGCCAGGCGTTATTCAGATACTCCTGCCCCGCCTCTGTGCGGCTCAGTTCGTAGATATACGCATCGTGCCGCCAGATCAGGTATTGCAAATAGTCCGTCTGTCCGACCTCAACAAAGTTCAGGCCAGTATACGCAGACACAAGCCGTTTCCACCAGGACGTGATGACGTACTGATGGCCTCCCGCACTATCTGCTTGCGGATAGTACGGGAGCATCAGTTTTTTGCTTTTGTGAGCTCCTCAATGAATTCGACATAGGCACTGAAAAACACAATCAGGCTGTCCAGATTCATGCGGTATTTGCCGCGCAGGTCATCCACCGTCACCGGCAACCCCATCAGATTGCAGGAGATCAGTCGCGCCGCCAGATCGTATACTGCCCGGATGCTGTTCGCATCCATAGTCTTCAGCACGTCCTCCAGCTCCGGCGCAGTCGCCGTCAGCTCCTCCACCATCGCCTCGGTCGGTGTGGTCACGTCAATGGTCGTCTGCGCATCGTCCTGCATGATCAGGCGCAGATACGGCCGGTTGATGCTGTTGAAATTGATTGTTTTCGGCATGGTCACTTCTCCTCCCATAAAAGGGACAGCGGAGCTGTGAAAGCCCCGCTGTCAAAATTAAGCCGTCGGAATCTCTTCGATCAATTCCACGAGCGTACCGTCACTATCGTGCGGCAGCGCCTTGAATTCCGGTTCCACGGTCGTGCCCGCGTCCGTCGCAAACGTCAGCGTCGCGCCGGCGGTATTTCTGCCCTTGATCAGGATCCACAGGTCGCCGTCCGTCTTATCCTCGTGGTGGAAGCAGATCGCATAATAGCCGCCCTGTGCGTTGCCGGCACCGCCGATCTTCGTCGTGCGCTTGCCGGATGCCTCTGTGCTGCTGCAGCGGTCAAGCAGCTTTTTCAGCGTCGTACCGTTCCATGTCAGCAGGCCGCACTTCAGCACAGCCTCCTCATTGGTCGTGATGATCTTGGACACATAGCCGAGATCGTCTTTCTCCTCGTAGGTCTCCTGGGTATATTCCAGCGACGCGCCGCCCTTGATATAGCCGAGCAGATTGCTTTCCACGCACAGTGCATCTACCGTCGGCATGGACTCGCTGAATGTTTGCAGATAGATTTTGCCTGACCCCAGCGTAACCGTATCTTTGTCTCTTTTAGCCATTATGTGGCCCTCCTTTTTTCGTAGAATTCAAAATCGTAGACAGTTTGATACCGCTGCACACTCTGCAGCCAGTACCGTGCCGCCTTTGTCCAGTGAATGCCCCTCGCCGCGAGCTGGGTCTCGATAGCCGCTTCGGCTTCCGGATCTCGCTCCGGCTCGTACAGCTCCACGGAAACATCGTGGCTCACGACCATCGGCGCCACGCCGCTCTCCGGGTCTGCCCCGTCCACCTCCTGGTCATCGAAATAGACGGCATAGGTCGTCGAGGGCGGATTCAAATAACGGCCCTGGCGAAAAGGAATGCCGGATGCAGTCAGGATCTCTTCAATCACTTTGTCCAGCCTCCTTCACCGCTTCTTCCACGGCGCGCTCGTATTCCGGTAAAACAGCGTCGAGCGCATTCTTCAGGAATGGATTTGCCTTCGTGCGGCCGCCGTTTCTAGTCGCATGACCATGCACCAGCAGATGCGTCAGCCTATGGTCAGGGGCTTTCACATACCAGATATATCGCTTCATTCCGTTTCCGGCATCTTCGGCCTTTACAGCTATGTTCTTGTAGAATGAGCTATCTTTTCGCTTAGACCGCGGCGCCGTTGCCCTCGTGATTCTTCTCAGCTTATCGCTTGACTGTTCGCCCACATCATTGATACGGTCAATCACATCCTGCGCATACACGGTCAGCGCATCAGAAAGTGCAGCCGGCAGATTGCCCACTTGGATGCTTTTACCCATAGATACCGCCCTCCTCCGCAGACGCACGCGCGACCGTGATCTCCAGCTCCTGACCGTTCCGGTAGGTACGCAGCACATGGTAACGCTGGCCGTCATACTCCAGCAGCTGCTCGTTTTCGTACTCCAGATAGTCCGCCAGAATGAACTTGCATTCCGGGTAGACATCGACCGCCTGCGCCTCGTAGTACTCCCTCTGGCCAATGCTCGCCAGACGGCAAAACACGTCCCGCTCGCCGGCGTTGCCGATCAATGTGATGACTTCGTTCACGTTGTTCCCTCCTGATAGCCGCTCGCCATCATCAGGCAGGATTTGAGCGCGTTATATCTGACCATGTACTCTGCGGCCTTACCCGTGTCGTCCGTATACTCCGCTTTGCAGTATAGCTTGACGGCGTTGAGCACCAGCGGGTCGATCACATCCTCCGTGTCCTCCGATGGATTTCGCACGCCGCAAACCCGCAGATCCGCCAGGCAGGCAGAGATGGAGTCTGCCACATCATCGTCCAGCTTCGTGTGACTGATGCGGAGATAGGTTTTTACCTTCGTCAAGAGGCCCTGATCAATTTCCATATGGTTTCCTCCTCTCCGACGGCATCGGTGGGGCTTTACAGCCCCACCTTAGATGACGATCAGGCCGTTGTTGCGCGGTTAAAGCGCACAACGGCAGCAGACACGGTCAGTTTTCCGTCCGCCAGCGCCATGGCGCGATACACGCGGGATCCGGCACGGAACGCAACAGAGTCGTCGCTGGTAACCTCCGGTGCGCGGGCAATGTTCATGTGATAGTACGACAGCTCGCCGAACAGGATGTTGTCAGCGGTCAGATTGTCGTCCAAGATCACCGGATAGCCCAGGATGTTGTGCTTCGCCGGAGACTCCACATCCGCATGGACGACGGGCTGGCCCTGGGTGTCCGTGATGCCGATCACGTCCGTATAGAACAGCTTGCGCGGCATCACAAAGACGGCATTGGTCGCATAGCCAGTCGGCAGCGCAGCGATGATCTTGATCAGATCCGCATAGGTCGCTTTCGCCTTGGTGAAGGTGCCGGTCGCCGTATCCAGCGTTTTCAGGATACCAGTCGCCTGGCTACTGCCGGTGCCGGTAAAGACCGCGGCGTCCAGCGCGGCCTCCAGCTTATTGGCCAGACGACCGACAAGCCAGGTCTCGAACGCATCGATGGACATGGTCTGCACATCAGCAGTGATCTCGACCGTCTTGATGAGCATGTACGCACCAAGGGAGACGGAGGTAATCGTATCATCGGAATCGGTGGAAGCCGTGCCCACGGCGACCCAGCTTGCGGAATTCACGGTGCCCTCCACGGGAATCGTGATATTGCCCGGGATATAGGTCATCGTAATGCGCGACAGGATCGGGTTCTGATCGAACACGCCGACAATTCTGTTGAGCGTCTGGGTGGGGATCGCCGCAGTAGCCGTCACCGCCGCGCGCTGCTCGGCGCTCAGGCTGCGGCCCTGCAGATGCATGAGGTAGGCCTCGCGATACTCCGCCGAATCAACGGTGAAGCGCGCCTGCGTCGGCTCAGCAGCGCTCGGCGCTTCAATCGTGCGTCCGGTCACGATGCCGGCGGCGATGTTGGAGCGCAGGCGCTGACGCGCCTGCATTTCATTCAGGATCTGCTGGCGCTCCGCAGTCAGGGCGGCGGCCTCGTTTTCCAGTGCGGTCAGCGCGTCGCAGCTGGCCGTCTCCGCCTCCTGCTGGATGGCAGCCAGGCGCGCATTGATTTCATCAAGTCTCATAGTTGAATTCCTCCTGTGAATTGAGTTTGATTTTCAAGCGCAGTCTTCTGCGCCTATCGTCAAGCTCTGCCTCACTCCGGGCTGCCAGGCTGATCACTCCGTCGGCCCAGCTGCGAGCATTGATTTCTGTGTTGTCGTTTGCGGGGATGCTGACCGCAGATACGTCGTAGATCTTCTTCACTGTGCGGTGCACGATTGTGCGCGTCTCGGCGTCCCAGTAGTAATCACCGACGCGGAAGCGCCAAGACATTTTCGTGATCATCTCGGCATCAATGTCCGCGTACAGGCCGCGGGCACCCTCGGTGCGGCCGAGATCGGCGGCCATAAACAGGCCCACGTCGTCCGGCCCAACGATCAGGCTGCCGTTTGTGCTGCGCGCAAACACCCGCCCGGCATGGTCAAACTGCATGATGACATCGCTCATATCGCAGTCGTCAAAGCAGCCGCGCTCAAAGCGTTCATAGATCGGTTCATCGCCATCATAGCAGAGCACATACGGCTCATAGCGTGCGGCATAGCCCTCCACGTAGTAGTTCGTTTCGATGCGCTTCTCGGCTTCCTTTTTCGGCAGCAGCACAAGCGATCGTGCCTGCGCGTTCGCCTTAAATTTGATCTTATTCTCCGGCGTCATTTTCGTCCTCCCCTTCCACCGGCTGCGGATGCACCGCCTGATCCAGTTTGCTGATCTCTGCGTACTCCTTGCGGATATATCGCTTGTCCCCGTCCGGCACGTGCGGCAGCTGCCAAATGTCCATCACATCATTCGTGCTGAGAATTCCGCGGTCGAACATCTGCGAGCTGACCTGCAGCTTGTCACTATTGGTCATATACTGCAGCCGGTTTGCGCTCCACATGATGGAGTTCCCGCGCGCAAGTTCTGCCCGCGTGAACGTCATACAGGTCATGGCCTGCGACAGTTGGAGGGCAAACGGCTCAATTTTCCCCTCGTAGTACGCGCTCCATGCATCGCCGACCGTCTTATTCTGCAGCACATCCTCGTTGCAGCCGAAGTAGTTGAGCACGCGCGTCTGGATGATCTGCATCTGCTCCGGATCCACGATCTCCGGCTGGGACTTGATCTGCTGCACATTGGTGTAGGTATTCGGAAACAGGGCCAGGCCGCCGGAGTCTGGGCCGAGGTTTTCAGCTACGAACTTCTTGCGTTCCTTTTTCAGGTCTTCCGCCTTGGCAAAGTTGTTCACCGTAGCCATGAAGCGAAAGCTCGCGCTGTTGCGAATGCCTTCTTCAATTCCCTGATTCTGCACGTTCAGCAGCTGCAGCGTCGGCCGCAGTGCCGCGTTGTTCTCGCCCTTGATGTCGCTGCTGTACAGATATTTGCTGACCACACCACAGCGCGCCAGCTCGATTGCAGCCTTCTGCCCGCTGCGGAATGTATAGCGCAGCCACGGCTCGCCAGATACCTCGATGATCTCCACCTGCATCGGATTGACCGGGTAATAGCCGATCAGTTTCTCAAAGCCGTCGAGCACAGGGACGATAAAACACGTGTTCTGCGCATCGTAAATCGTGGCGACCTTGTAAACGAACTGCGCAGACGTCATAAATGGATTCGGCCTGCCGTCCAGGAGCGCCTTCTGCGCTTTCGTGTTTGCTCCGCTGACGACTGGCGTCAGCTTGCTGCAGTGATTGGCAAAGGTATGAATACAGGAGCGTGTCAGCTCCATTTCGTAAACCCCGCCGTCGTATGTTGAGAAAACGGGTGTATACCCGTCGAGCATTTCAAAATAACCGCCCAGCTGCTTTGTCGCTTTTCCTTTGCCGAAAAGTTTTGTAAATGCGCCCATCCGGCTCCCTCCTGTTCTAATTCTTGAGCTGCTCGCCGATCTGATCGTACCATTTCTGGCGAACCGTCAAGGCATCCATGACGGCGACAAAACCGTCGATATGCGTCCGCGGTTCAAGCTTGACCGGTCGAATCTTCCGCGTTTCTTCGTTCTGCTTCATGCCCACGTTCAGGAAGTGCGCTTTCAGCAGATTATTCGCGCCGAGCAGCAGCTTCTTATCGCGCAGCAGCCCGTCCACCTCATGGATGACCGGCGTCAGGTTTTCACCCTGAAACACATCGTCCATGTGGAACCCGTACTGCTCCATCTGCTGCACGAGATACTGCGCGGAATACCGGTCATAACCAACCTGCAGCGGTAGGATCTCATAATCCTCGACGAGCATACGGAACCACTCAAAGCAGTCATTGTAGTCCACGAAATTCTCCCCGCTTGGCTGGATCAGCCCCGCCGAAACATATATGCGGTAAGGCACGCCCTCCCGCTCCTGCAGCTCATCAATTTTATTCGATGGCATAAAAAACTTTGCAAAAGTGTACAGCTTGCCGTCCCGCTCAATTATCACGCAGCAGGCCGTCAGGTCAGTGGTCTGGGACAGGTCGATACCGCCGACGCAATAGGTGCTGCGGAAATCCTCCAGACTGTACTCGCCGCCACTCACCGCATCCACCACAGCAAACGGCAGCCATGCTTGCGTGCTGCTCTGTTTGATGTTGCAGTACTTGGTCATAAACTCGGCGCGCTTGCTCAGACTGTTGTGCGCGATGGCGATCTCCTCTCTGAAAAAGTCCTCGGAGACGCTGACGCCCATGTTCGGATTGCTCTTGCGCAGCTCCTCGATGTCGTCCCATTTTTCCACGTCGTCGATCAGATACAGGATCGGCAGCAACCTACGCTCCTCGCTGGCGCCCATGAGGACAGCCGTCGCACGCATCATCAGTTCATCATATGGCCCATCGTTGACATAGCCGGCCGTGCTGATACTCAGGATCATGGGCTGCTTGCGCGCGCCGAGCGCAGACTTCATGACTTCGTACTGTTTCAGCCCCTGCTCAGCCGGCCAACTCGCAATTTCGTCACACACCGCCAAATGCGGGTTGAAGCCGTCGCTCTTCTTGGCATTGAACGCCAGCGGGCGAATACTCGTGTTTGTTGTCTCGAGATACACGTCCGAGCGCCGCTTCTGCGCCAGCTGCGCAAGTTCCGGCTCCTGAAGCACCATGCGGAAGAAATTATCGTATACGATGGCCGCCTGCTCCAGCTTGGGTGCCAAGCAGTAAATTTTCGCGCCATACTCGCCGTCCAGGTAAGCCATGTAAGCGATACAGGCGGAGGCGAACAGGCTCTTGCCGTTTTTGCGTCCCATGACCAGAAACACCTCTCGGAAGATCCGCAGGCCGTCCCCGTCCACGATGCCGAACATCAAGCACACTGTCGACTTTTGCCACAGCTCCAGATGAATCAAATCGTTGCGCCCCTCGCAGTGATGGCAGAACGTCTCGATAAACGCGATTGCACGATTTGCTTTCCGTTCGTCGAAATAAAAAAGACCATCGCGCAGGCCCGCGGTGATCTTCTCGTAAAGGATCCGCACCCACTTCCCGACAACGATTTCGCCGGTCGTCATCTTGTGGTAGTACTCCTGAATGAAATTTGCGTAAGGCGTCATTTGTTCATCAGCTCCGCCAGGCGGCTCTCTTTCTGCGCCGGCGGCACCAGCTCGAGCAGCTGCTTCGTAATGGCGTTCAGATTTTTCGTCAGGCTGATGTGCACATCTGCGGCAGCGGCCTTTTTCATGCCGCCCTGATTGGCGCCGTTCTGGTAGTGCTCTACCCATCCGGTTTCGTTGAGCTGCACCTCAAGGTCTTGGAGGCTCACGGTAATGAAAGCCGCTCGGTCAATCAATGATTGGCAGGTTTCGAGCTTGTTTGGCTCCAAATCCTTAAAAATCTCCTGCAGCCGCTTCTTTTCGCGGTCAACTCTCGTCTTTTTGGTCAGTTTCGCCATTTCTACACCCCCTTGCGTAGCGCGCGGAGTAAAATTTAACTCCCCGGCTCGGTCCCCTGCCCTCGTTTTTTCGCTGCGCGATGGGGGGAGTCCAGCCGCTCGGTCAGTAATTTGTGTTGCGGATGATCTCGCCACCTGGGCCGTACAGGCATCTGCCCGGCGTTGTCTTCCTCGGGTCGCGCTCTTTGTTGTGGCAGGTCTGGCAATCGTACCGAAAGCGCCGTGGATTCAGACTGATTTCCGGATCGTTGCAGTTGATATCGTCCAACCAGATAGTGTGATGCACGATCACCCCCGGCTCATCGTGGCACACCTCGCACATGCCGCCATCAAGCGCGAGCCTGTAATCGATGTATGCTTGTCTCGCGCGTTTCCACGCTTGCGTTTTGTAAAACTGTTTTTGTGTCACAGCATCCAGCCCATAAGAAAAGGACCGAGCACAAGCCCGATCCTCCCAGTGAATATATACGCTTTAGAGTTTGGACACAGAGGCAGCCGCACTCGGCTTGGCCTCTGCCTCGATACCGCACAGCTTTTTGAGTCTGGCCGCGACCTTTGGTCCTTTATACAGCCTCGTATCCCGGAACGTCAGAAAAGATTCCTGCCCATCCGCAGACACATAGCTGATGATGAAGAGAATTCTCCTGACCTTCTTTTCCTTCTTGCCGGCGCCGCTGATAGCGCCGACCACAGCACCGGTACTTCCGAACAGCAGGCCTCCAGCGACAGCCCGCGCAATCGGCGACTTGTCTTTCACAAGCACCTGCACGTCCGAGCCATAGAAAACATCCGTGATCTGAGAGTAGGCCAGCGTCGCCACGTCCTTGTTCCCGACACCCTTCTGCAGCTCCAGATGATCTTCATACAGTGCGACATCCACAGCGTCGCCCTTTTTGAACTGTCCAAGGTCTTCCTCGATGCAGAAATAGTCGCTGATGATGCTGCCCTTTTTACTCTTGAAGAATCCCATTGTTACCCCTCCGCTTCTTGTGTTCCCCTATATTTTACATTCCCGTCTGGGAATATGCAACCACAATATTCGCATAGCAAAGCGCCGGAACCCGAAAGCTGGGCCGGCGCTTCACAAATGAGTGACTGACAGAGATATTTCGATCCACGCGCCCCGTCGGGCGCGACCGCAACAAAGGAGAAAGGAAGAGAGGTATTTCACAATGGAAGGTGTGGGACTGGTCTCTCTCGCAATCCCGCGATATCACTTTAACACAGATTTCCGTGAAAATGTTCCCGATTTTTTCCCACGTTGCGCTCACGTCTCTGTGAGGCCGTACATCGTGATCGTAAAATTTCGCAGTGCGCAGTCCTTCCAGCGGTAAGCGGTCGTTTTCTCGATGTGCAATTCCCGGCACAGCCGCTCGACGCCGCCGATACACGGCGTAATGTAAAAGCGCTGCAGCACGCACCTGTCCCGCTCGGAGAGCTGATTCAAGGCACGATCCACGCGGCGCACCCGGTTCTCGGTCAAGCGCTGCGCCTCTTCCAGCCGCTCACGTTTCAGGATGTTGTTGACGAGCGCATCGTCCCTGCCGTTTGAGCCACCGGCGACCGGACTGCCGTCCGCCGATGCGCTGCGGATACTCGTGATCTCCGTTGCCAAGTCAGCGATCTGATCTCTGATGTTTTCAATTGCCGCCTTTCGGTTCGTGTAGTTTCGCAGCTCATCAGCCGCCTCCCGTTTCCAGTCCAACATCCTCACCTCCTTTGTCAGTCATCCCAAGCAACCCATCTTGTCGACATAAGTGCCCGCCACAGCGCATCTGCGTTTTTCAGCGACTGCGCGATGAACGTCTCGCTGTCCAAATCATAACGCACCACCTTGCCGGCTTCATCCGTCAGCAGCACTTCATTTGCCGCAACAACGGCCTGCACATCATCGGGAAGGCCGATAATCATTTTCTCCCGAGTTTGCCACAGCGCCGTGCTTCCATACATCAGCGGTGTGGCTTTTGCCTCCTGGATAGTGGGCACCGCCAGCGCTTCACCCATGCGCTGGAGCGCTGCGTCCAGCAGCACAGCCTGTTCGATCCGCCCGCTTTCCTGAACGCTCACCGCTTCTTCTTCCGGTATCCGGCCGAGCATGCGCACTACTTCCGCCAGCAACTCCCGGCCATTAGTTCGCTGCAGCATATCAACCTGTGCGCCGTATGCCCATTCGCGGCCAACCATGCCAATAACGCCGCCGGTCTCGTAGATCAACAGCTGATATCCCTTCGCTTCTTTCGCAGCCAACCGCGCCACGCCTTTGTAATTCATCATTTCACACTGCCTCGCTCCTCGGGACAATACGATCCCAGCACTCTGCGCATATCTGCGGCACGCTTTTCTTTGTATTCCAGTTCTTCTCGCACAGACATTCAGTACCGTTTCCCGGCTCATATCCGTATTCATCCGGGCATCCCGCACACCCGCCGATGAAGCGTGCATCCACCTTGTCCGGATGCTCCAGCACCAGCAGCTCTCGGAATGTGCAGCCGTGCGACTTCCTTACAAGCATATCTACCCGAAAACCGTCCCAGTCTGCCGTCGGCACGCCGACATAGTCACACCACGCGCGTTCCAGCTTCGCGCCGGCGGATTCCACCCAGTCCGGAAGGAACACAACGTAGTCCACCGCCTCCATCTCAGCGAAGCAGATGCGCATATAGTCCAGCTTGGTCAGCCCCTCCGGCGCTGTGGCCGGATTGATGACCGTCGCGCCCAGCCGCTCAAGCTGTGCAGCCGCTCGGGCAAATTTTCCCTTATAGTCCGGATCCCCGGCGATTTTCCCTGATATGTAGATTTTCATGGTTGTCCTCCTTTCACGATTCGATTCGGCCCTTAAAAGCATCGACCAGCTTCTCCGCAGCCGCTCGCAGCTTTGTCTGGTTCTCGCCGCTGGCCTTTGCGATCAGCGCCAGCATGTCGTTCAGATTCCCCTGCACGGTGTCAAACACGATCTTGAACTGCGCCACCGTCACGTCGCTCATCTCCAGCTTCCGGCGCGCCTCCTGCAGCTCCAGCTTCAGACCGTCGCGCTCCTTGGCCACGTCCGCCGCGGCGGTCTCCAGCTTGTCCTCGGCGGCCTTGGCCGTGGCCTCCGCCTGCTCGCGCGCCTTTTCCGCCTTCTGCAGCTTCTTTTCCAGCCGCTCAAGCTCTTTCTTCGCCGCAGCCTTTTCTTCCTCGCGCGCCTTGGCCACAGCGCCCTCGTCCACCTGCACGGCCACTTCGACCGGCCGGCTCTCCAGCGTGTGGATGTTCTCCTGCAGCGCCCGGATCTGTGCCTGCGTTTCCTCCAGCTCCCGTCGGCGCGCCTCGGCCTCCCGTGCCGCCGTCTCGGCGTCCTTCTTCAGCCGCTCGGCCGCGCCCATCTGTTCTGCCAGCTTTTGCTCGTACAGATCCCGCTCATCCTCGGCCGCCTTCTTCGCCTGGATCAGCTCGTCCAGTTCCCGCGCCGACATGTGCTCCACATCGTGCTCCTCGGCAAAGCTCTCCCGCTCGTTTTCCGGCAGTGCGAGCAGCCGCAAAGCATTGGAAATACTCAAATTATTCAACGTTGGGTAATTTGATTCCGCCCCGAAAAGGGTCTGCTGCTGCGCTCCATATTCGCGGTACAGCGTCATAAAGCGCGATGCCGTGCTCTGGCTGAACTCCGTCTGCGCCTTCAGGTACGGCAGCCACTCCCCGTGGCCGATCATCTCCTTCACCTCGCATAGGCGGCGGCCGATCTCGATGCCGAACCACAGCGTCATCTGCTTTGCCTGTGCCGTCAGACCGCGGATCTCCGCGCCCACGGTCTCCGGCGTCCTTGTCAGTTCATTCATGCCGTTTTCTCCTTTGCTTCCAGTATTGGCTGCTTCTGCTTGTTGCGGCGGCTGTCTGCGTGCACCCAGCCGAGCCACGCATCCAGAAACCATGCGTACCGCTCCTCCGGATCCTGCGCATGGTTATACCCCTCGTTCCTATACCCATGGATCTGGCGGATCGTGTCCTTCCCCGTCAGCTCGATGGTCATCCACGGTCGCTCCGGCCGCTTCTCGTGCCGTAGGAACAGGATCGTCGTCTTCCCGTTCATGTGCCGCGCAGCGTAGCCGCCCACACAGTGGTGCAGCGTCTTGCCCTCGCGCACGATCTCGCTGCCGCTCTTCGGCACCATGATGCGCAAGCCGCTCATGGCAAACTCGTACTTCTGGCACAGCTTCTTGTACCGCTTCGCATAGGCCGCAGTGGCGGCCTGGTCCTTCCGGATCTCCAGCAGCTCAGCCGCCGCGTCGTGCCGCTCCCGCAGATCCTTCGGCATGGCCACCGTCGCCTCCGTCAGGTCATAGCCCAGCTCGCGCGCCATGCGCAGATAGTCCGCCCACAGCTGCACGCCCGTCTTGCTCTCGGCATATCGTGCCGCCTTTTCCAGCTTCACGCCGGCCGTCTCCGCGCACTCCTTGCACGCTTCCACCATCCGTCCCCCGCCGAGCCGCTGGCAGAGATGGATGTACACATCCGGTGTCAGCTCCGGCGCGGTCTCCCGCCAGCTTCTCAGCGTCTCAAAGTTCCCGCCAGACTGCAGCCATGCGCGCGCCTCCTGCTTGCTCATTCGCATAAAGTCTGCCGGATTTCGCGCGTTCCAGTTCAGGATCCGCGCGTTTTTCACGCCGCTCACCACAAGCTGTGTCACCGCGTCCCCGAGGCCGAGCTTCACGGCCATTTCGATCTGTGGCCACATCGCGTAGCCCGCGAGATACGTCACAACCCACTTCACCGGCTCTTCTTCCCAGCGCTCCGCAAGCTCATAGCGCATCCAGTCCTCGATCTGGCAGTAGCGCCACGCCTTTGTCTCGCTCAGCGCATCCGTGCCGATTACGGTATAGTCGCCCTGATAGCACGCCCAGCCCATCATGTTCGGCGAAAAAGGCTCTGACACCGTGGCCTTCGCCTTCCAGTACGGCAGCGTCCACTCTCCGCAGCTCCATTCACGCGTCCGCTCCCACATCTGCACCGTCCCCGGCGCGAGATAGTAGGCTTTCTGCCCCCAGCAGTTCATGTCGTAGTAGATGCCGTCATAGATCAGACCCTTCGTGTAGCTGATCTCGATCTGCATCGCCTCGATCAGCAGTGCCTTGCCGGCCCTGCGCAAAAACGCAACGTGCGTTTCTTCCCGTAGGGAACGCATCTGCTCGCCGTATTTGCCGATTGCATTCCACACGGCCACCTGCCCGCAAAACGGGCAGTTTCCCTCGCTGCCGTGCTTCGGCCCGTGCTTGCCGATGATCCCGTGCTGGCGGCAGCACGTCGCCCACACCTCGCGCTCATTGCCATAGGTCTCGAAAAACACGTGCGGCGTGAACAGATCGTGCACTGCGTCCTCTTCCTCCTGCGTCGGGTAGTGCCAGAACTTCCCCAGGATCTCCTCGTGCCGCTCCGGCGGCAGGTTGCATTTTAAGTACCGCATGGCTCACACCCCGAAGAAGTCGTCCAGCTTCAGCAGCAGTCCCTCCGGCTTCGCGTCATCGCTGCACAGGCGCACGCGCATCGTCGTTTCGATCTCCGCGCCCGGGAAGTAGAACTGCACCGCCTTGCGGTACGCCTCGATGTCCGATATGCTCCCGCCCACGCCTTTGGCCACAGCCTTCATGCACTCCGGGAAGCTCCCGCCCTGCGCCACGGCCTGTGCAAACTCGCCGTCCTCTTCGCAGAACTTCTCCAGCGCCTCGCGCACGGCCGGCGCCATGGCGCGCTCCTTGTTTCCGCTCAGTCCCTTGTCATCGTGCAGCCGCTCGATGGCTTTCTCGTAAAATTCGTTCATAGCTATACCTCTCTTCCTGTTGCTTTTATCCTGCGTCGCCGAGAAACCGGATCACGCCCCGGCGCAGCTGCACCCGGTACGGCTCCAGCTCCACGGCCGTCATGTACTTATGGCCGAATAGTTCTTTCATGTTCTGCCAGTCCTCCCACATGACACGATACACTGCGCGCCCGCGCAGGCACACCAGCACAAACGCCAGTGCGCCCATATTGGCGTGCGATTCCAGTGCACGCGCCTGCTCTTCCGTGACCGCGCTCTGCAGAATGCGGTCTTTGTCCGTGGCCTTGGCCTCGAACACTACGCTGCTGCCGCCGCATAGCGTGCCCTGAAAATCCGGCTGCGCCTGCTTGGTGAAAACCGCTTCGAACGACCAGCAGCCGCTCGGATTCTGACGCCGACCGGAAATGACCTTGATTGGCTCCGGCGTTTTGTCGATTTCCGCGATGCCATGCGCCCGGTAATACGCGCAGGCCGTGAGGATCTGCGCCTCAAATCCTTCCCCGGTCGCACGGCTGATACTCCCCTGTGCCTGACGCGCCGGGTTTTTCGCCGACTCCTCGGCGTGGAAAAACTGCAGCGCCTTTTCATACGCCGCGGGATCCAGCTTGCGCGCCGCCTGTTTCTGATAGCGCGGCGGCAGGCTGTCCATGCTGATACCCATTGTGGATGCTCCTTTCTATGCAGTGTCTTTGATCTCGTAATACTCCTGCCACGGCCAGCCGCTCAGCTCATGCCAGCCGCTCTTATACTCCGACCCATCGTCAAAGCGATAGAGATGCATGCCCCGTCTGGCCTTCGGCTCTTTTCTCCACGTCTCTGCCTTTGCCACCTGATAGCGGATCTCCGGCTTGGCCATGCCGGCACTGCAGGTATACCGCCGGCGGCGGATGCCCTGCTCGCGGCAGCGGCGCATGGTGGAGCGTGATTCCTTGATGAGGTAGGACGCGAGCTTTGCGTGGTTCTTCCGGTCATCGAGCATCTGGAAGCTGATAGAGCCCGCGCCATTGGTCACCTTTGTCCAGGCAGCGGCGATGATCTGCGCATCGAAGCGCGGCAGGAGGATGTGATGATGCACGTTCGTCATGTGCTTGGTTTCGAGCACGGCGATGTATTTCAGGCGCTTGCCCGCTTTGGCGTACGCCTTGCGCAGCTCGCGGAGGAACGCTGCCCTGTCCCGCTCGGCCTGTTCCAGCGTGATATGCTTGCACCAGTAGTGCAGCGCCAGATGGAAGTCGCCATAATGGTAGTTGCAGTTGATGAGCCAGCGCAGATGTTCCTCGGCCACGCGCTCGTTGATGCGCTCCTGGCGGAGCGATGTCTCACCGGCAAATGCGCGCTTGCGCGGCTTGACCTCCTTGCTGTGCACACGGGATGAATACATTTTGCGGTGCTCGATCGTGTCGCCGCACACGACGGTGCGATGTACATACGGCATGATTGCCTCCCTGTCTGTCTCCGGTCGAGTTAGTAATTGGTCTTACCGAAGCTGAAAACGCCTTGCGGCGTCAGCGTTTTTCGGCTTGCAGGGCGGGCAACTGTATGCTATAATATATATAGTGTAGCGCGCCCTGCGCTATTGGGTTTTCACCGCCTGCGGGTTTGACGATCTTCGCAGGCGGTGTCTTTTTATGTCTCCGGCGGCGCCCACATGACGCGCGCCCCGCGGACCGCCTCGTGCCATGGTATGCCCCACAGCTCCGCCGCGCACTGGATCGCCGCGAACGGCGATGCGCACGGCACAACCACAGTCATGTTCCCTTGGCGTGTCACCCGCGCGCGGCCATGCGCTGCCCATCGGTCATTCCGGCGTCGCATGGCCAGCTCTGCCGGTGACATATATACGACCTCCGGACGCCTCATGCGACGCCGAGGGCGGTGAAGATCACGTGGAACAGCCACCCCGCCAGCGCGATGCCGGCGATAAAGAACGCACAGACGATGCCGTCCTCGATGCCCCAGACGATGTAGCGGCGCACCTTCGCTTTGGCGCGCGGATCTCCGAACACCTTCATTCGTCGCCACCGCCTTCCGCCGTGCGGTACAGCATCTGCATGTTGTTCGCGCAGATAGCACACATCGGCACATCGTGGATATGCCGGACGCCGTCCACACTTCCGCAAAACGCACAGCCCGGCGCATACTTGCGCAGGATGATGTTCCCCCCGTCCGTGTAGATCTCAACGGGGTCTTTTTCGTTGATGCCGAGCGTCCGGCGCAGCTCCTTCGGGATCACGATGCGGCCGAGGTCATCGACCCTCCTGATGATTCCTGTTGCTTTCATTGGTTTCTCCTTTCACTCACTGATATTTGATCGCTGCGCGCAGGGTGTCGATGGGGATGTCCAATCCCCGGCCGAGCGCGAGCAGGTCGTTGATGGTCATGCCGCCGATATTCTGCAGCCGGTTCGCCGCCGTCTGGCGGCAGCAGCCGATCAGGGTCTCCGGCTTGACGCCCTGCACCCGGATCTGACCATAGAGCAGCGTCTGCAGCTGGTCATAGCGGCTCGTGCGCTTCCTCAGTTTTGGCATATGTACCTCTCTCCTTTTCTTGCCTGTTCCTCCTCGCGTGTGGTAGAATCACAGCGAAGGAGGAATTTTTATGGATATTCTCGAATTACAATACGAAATGCTCTCGCGCTTGAGCTCGCAGTGCGGCAGTTTGAATCTGAATGACTTCCAGCTTGAGACCGGGGAATCGGCAACAGACATCGAAGCAGCCGCTCGCGGGCTGTGGCATCACGTTCCCCAGCTCGTAACCGTCAGCGGTATGAAAGCAGATACCATTTCCATCACCGACGAAGGTCGGCTGGCTTTAGCCGCCATGAATCAGGAACTCGACGAAAAGGCCAAACGCAAAAAACAGCAGTCCTTTCAAAACAAGCTGTCCGTAGCAAACATACTTGTACCGTTTGTAACGTTTTTCCTCGGCGTCATGGTCGAACATTGGTCTGGGCTTGTTGACTTGGCTATCAAGCTTTTTCACTGAATTACCCCCCTCCTAACAGCGGATGGTTTTTTGTTTGCGGCAACTTGCTGGTAACTTGCGGATAACTCGCGGGTTCGTTCAGAGCACAACGTGACAGAAAATGATGAACAGGAGCACAAGCACGTTGAAGATGATTGCAAACGTGCCGACATCAAAACCCTTCATGTCCTCACCTCCAATTGAACAAATTTCATGCAAAACCATCTGCAAGGTCTTGCAGGTGTTTTGGAAAGGAAATAATATGGAAATCTACCGCAAAATGCTGCAATGCCTGATCGATGCGAACACCGCCGTGCCCATGATCGACATTGCCAATGACCTGTATCTTGACAAGCAGGATGCGACCTCACGCTTTGAGTACATGTCCAGTCAGGGATGGATCCTGCCAAGCCGGAACGATGCCGGTAAGATCAGAATCACGACCGCAGGGCGGCAGCAGTGCCGCCTCATGACCGAGCAGCTGCGCGCAACGGCTCAGACCAGAAAAGACGCGCGAATTGCGAAATACATCTCGTTCGCCTCACTTGTCGTCTCGATTGCTTCTGTGCTTGTCTCTGCGTTTACGTGAATCGCCATAGAGCCACTCATCGGAGCGGTCGCCCTTCTTCCACCACTTGGGCCTGTGCTTTTCACCGGAACCCAGAAGGCACACAAAGATCACATTGCTGAGTGCAAACCCGATCGCAAACCACTGCACGGCCGTGCGGATCATCTCTTGCAGGGTGTACATGTCCTCACCTCCCCGTTGTCGCGCCCAGCAAGGAGCGCGCGGATTGAAATCAATCGAATGAATTGCGTGCAAAAACATCTGCAAGGTCTTGCGGATGTTTTTTGTTTACTCGCTTTGTTCACTTTGCGTGTACTTATGACGCAAAAAAAATTGCCTCTACCGACGTTTTATAATATTGTGCCAGCGAAATCTTCACTTCGTCTCTTGGATTTCTCAGTCCCAACTCGTACATCGTCAGCGCTGACGCGCTAATCCCGTTGTCTGCCGCAACTTTTTCGCGGCTAAGGCTACCGCGTAGCGCGAGAAGCCGCTCGCCGTTTTTCTTCATGTTATACATGTTGATTCCCCCTTTCTTTTGAAGTTCACCCAAAGTGTACATCTATTCTCGCGTTTTGTCAACACTTAAAGTGAACTTTTGCTTTACAATCATCACTAATCGTGATATGCTTTGGTTATCCAAACATCAGAGAGGAAATAGCAATGGGAAAATTACCAGAAAACATCATTGCGCTACGTAAAGAGGCTAACCTCACGCAAGAGCAGCTGGCGGAAAAATTGGGTGTTGCAAAAAGCACTATCAGCATGTATGAAAATGGGAAACGCAAGCCAAGCTTTGAGGCGCTCGAAGCGCTTGCGGACTTTTTTAATGTTAATCTAGGCGTCCTCACTGGGCAAGAAGTAACTTATTCTGCATACGAAGAAAGTCCCGTCGCTCACAAAAACGTCGTCCGCATTGCCGGCCGCGACGGCAGCTTCATTGAAAAGAATTTGAGCGACGAACAAGTCGCCGCTCTGAAAACGCTCATCGATCAGCTCCCGGAAGCCGATGACCTTTGACATCACATACGAAACGAGCTGATTCCAAATGACAATCGGGGAAAAAATCAGGGCCTCACGCGAATCTGTCGGTCTCACGCAGGAAGAGCTCGCCTCTATGTGTGGGACAACCAAACAGACAATCTACAAATACGAAATTGGAAAAGTGGTCAACATCCCGCTTGACCGATTGGAAACAATAGCGGATGCCATCGGCGTCTCACCAGCATATTTAGCCGGATGGGGAACAAGCACCAGCAACAGTGCAGCCGCTCGCGGCAATGGAATTGGAGATAGAATCCGAAGCTGCAGGCTGCAACTCGAACTGACCCAAACACAGCTTGGCTCTCTACTCGGCGTAAAAAAGAACGCAGTAAGCAAGTGGGAATGTGGGCGTGTCAGCGATATTCCTTTATCCAAAATTAGAGCCATGGCAGATTTGTTCCACGTCCCGGTTTCATACCTGGCCGACGATTCGATGAGCGCTCCAACCACTCTAAAGCCAGCTAATACAAGCCCGAACTTGATTCGACTTACTTACGGCGGAGCAACCACTGAAAAAGCACTAAGCAGTGAACAAGCACTCGCTCTGAAAATGATTATCGACCAGTTCCCGGAAGCCGATGACCTTTGATGTAATCCTCGAATTGCGCATATACCAGCCGCTCGAGCGGCGAGGTTAAGAAGCGCTGCCGCCGGTAAAGCTCCTGCATCCTGCTCCATCGGAATTCGGCAGCCGCTCGGCTGATGTCGCACAGCTGCTCGACGTCCCCGGCTGACTGCACGCCGCAGCCCCAGAGCACACAGGCCGGGGCAAGCAGACGCGAGGCAAACACATTGGCCGCCTGCTCGATGGGGTTGTCGCCCGGATCTGGCTCGCGGCACACAAGATCATACCGGCCAACATGGCCCAGGATGATGTGCCCCAGTTCGTGTGCGCAGGTAAAGCGCTGCCGCGCCGGGATCGCCAGACTGGACACCATGATTGCCGGCGCGCCGCCGATGACGGCGGACATGCCGTCGTTGCTGTCCCGCTCTGCTGGTGTATACCGCCGCACGGACACACCCAGCACACGGCACACGCCGCTGATCCTGACCGGCAGCTCTGTCACCTCGCAGTCGATCAGGATGCGCCACGATGCATCGCGCGCGTCCTTGTAGTCTTGATAGCTCACCTTTCATCGCCTCCGCGCTTATTATGCGCAGGGGCGGCGGTGTAGCACAGTCCCTTTTATCGTACAGAGAAGAAAGAATAGACATTCCGGCCATAAAATGATAGAATTGTCGTAATCCGCCTGTTGGCGAGAATAATGAGAGGAAGAATGTCTATGAAAAAAACATTCGCAAAAAGCCGCCTATTGTCCATCATCGCAACCATGCTTCTGGTCTTGTGCCTGACGGCGTGCGGCAGCCAGAACGGCGGCGACACAGAGGCGTCCAAAGCTGCCACTCCCCCAGATCTGACGGGTGAATGGGTGCAGTCGAACTCGGACTCGAAGGAAAGCTACCAGGCGGCCACCATCAGCGGCGACACGATCGAAATCTACTGGGTCAACACAGACAGCGAGTCCAAGTCCCTATATTGGGCTGGAACATTCGTTGCTCCGGAAACGGCCGATGAACCCTATACATGGGAATCTGCGAACGATAAAGAGAAAACCGGCTCTGCCCTGTTGGCGTCCAGCGCTGATACCAAGACGTTCACATATGAAAAAGGTGAGATCAGCTACGAGGCATCGGCTCTCGGCACCACCAAAACCGTGCGCCTCGAAAAGGCGAAATAATTACAACCGCCCGGGCGCACAGCACCCGGGCGGAACTGAAGGTATTTCGTTTTTGGGAGGGTATACGCATGCAAACAGAAATCTATAGCGTCATGTACCGTCTGGTCCACAAATACGGCTGGAATTGGGGCCTCACGCGCGGCCTCATCAATCGCCGGTTCGGCACGAACTACACCGCCGATGAGCTGAAAGAGCTGTACAGGCGGCATTTCCTGACTAAGGGAGAATGAAGTGCCGCGAGACAAGCATACAAACTCGGAGATTTTCCTAAAGTTTCACGCAGTTCCCGAGCATTTCGTAAATTTTCTTACGCTTTGAGCCAGTTAACTCTTGACATTTGAGGAAAAAACATTTAACCTAAAGCCAAGAGTAATATTTACTCTGTTAAATAACTTTGCTAAATTGGCTCCTGGTAGTAAGCACCCCGCTCATATGGGGTAACGCTGAATCCTGGAGCCTTATTTTTTTATTGATTGGAGACATAGAGAAATGGATAAGACAGCTATTCTGGTCGATGGCGGATTTTATCGAAAGCGAGCGCGCTATCTATGGGGAGAAAGAACAGCAGAAGAACGAGCCAGAGAGCTATCTTCCTATTGTAGGGCCCACCTTCGCAGAAAGAGCGATAAAGGCCAGAACTATGAGCCCAACTCGCTCTACCGCGTATTCTACTATGACTGTGAACCTGCCGGGCGCAGGAGCGTATATCATCCCCTGCGCAGGAAAAACGTTGACCTCGACAAGTCCGATACCCAAGCGTGGACTACCGCTTTCTTTGACCAGCTTAAGCAGATGCGGAAATTTGCTCTTCGTTTGGGTCATCTTGCCGACCACATGAATTACAACCTTAAGCCAGAAGTCACGAAAGCCCTTCTTTCCGGGAAGAGAACCCTGGATTCCCTGACAGAGAATGATTTTGAATTCAATTCGCAGCAAAAAGTCGTTGATATGAAAATCGGCGTCGATATTGCTTCTCTCGCATATAAAAAGCAGGTCAATCAAATCATCCTTATTGCCGGAGATAGCGACTTTGTTCCGGCCGCAAAGCTGGCGCGAAGAGAAGGCATTGATTTTGTTCTTGATCCCATGTGGAGCAATATCCGTGAGGATCTGTTCGAGCATATCGACGGAATCAACACACCGTGGAAATCGAATCACCCAGTTCCAAAACCAGAAATTGAGCTTGCAACAGCAGGCAAGTGAAAACGCAAGGGCAAAGGAGGAACTGCCTTGAAAATCCCTGAGCCGCGAAAATTGAAAAGTGGAACATGGTTTATCCAGATGCGGCTCGGCGGCGAGAGCATACCTGTATCCGCCCCGACGCGGACAGAGTGCATCAAACAGGCGGAAAAGATCAAAGCCGACTACCGCAATGGGCAGCGTCTCCCCTGCAAGAGCACACAAACGCTGGAGCAGTGCGTGACGGCGTATATTGACGCCAAGCGCGGCGTGCTGTCGCCGTCGACGATTCGGGAATACAAATCCATGTCGCGGAACCGGTTCACCGCGCAAATGAAAAAGCCAGTCCGCGAGATCACAAACTGGCAGTCGATTGTGAGCGCCGAGGCGAAAAGTGTGAAACCGAAGACGCTGAAAAATGCGTGGATGATGGTAGCGGCGGCTCTGAAATTCGGCGGGTACGACGTACCCAAGGTAACGCTGCCGCAAGTGCCGCCGAACGAACGCCAATGGCTCGACCCGGAGCAAATCAAGGTCTTCGTGGCGGACGTGGCAAATGAACCGTTTGCTATTCCCGCGCTGCTGGCGCTGCACGGCCTCCGCCGCTCGGAGATCATGGCGGTCAACTGGTCGGACATAGATCTGACCGCAAAGACGATCCGCGTATCCGGCGCGGTCGTCATCGGCGAGGATCAGCGGCCGCAGCAAAAGGCGACCAACAAAAACCGTTCTTCCACGCGCACAATTCCCATCATGATACCGGAACTGCTGGCCGCGCTGGAGGCCGTCGAGGACAAGTCCGGACCAGTCGTGCACTGCAACCCGAATACGATCTACCACCAGATCAACCGCGTTTGCGCGCGCAATGGGCTGCCGCAGGTCGGCACACACGGGCTGCGGCACAGCTTTGCATCGCTGGGGTATCACCTCGGCGTGCCGGAGTTGGAGATGATGCAGCTCGGCGGATGGGCGGACAACCAGACCATGATACGCATTTACACACACATTGCAAACGCTGACCGGGTCAAGGCGGAAAACGCTATGGCCGGATTTTTTGCGCAAAATGCTAACGAAAATGCTAACGGCAATCAGAAAATGTAGTGTTTTCAATGATTTTGCGTCACTTTTCAGCGGGTTCGATTCCCGTATCCCGCTCCACGAACCGCTGCGGAATCTGCGTCCGCAGCGGTCTTTTTGCGCCCAAAATGTAAACAGCCTGACGCATTTGCATCAGGCTGTTGCATTTTATACCGTGGCGCTCTGCCGGTCGCGGCAGCGGTCCCATGCGGAAAAGAGCCGGCAGATGAGCGCCATATAGCCAACGAGTATCAAAAGCGCCGGCAGCTCATACAAAAACGGCACGGGCAGCCACTTCCAGAACAGGTTCAGGATACTGATGTCCACATCCCCGCCGTAGACGAAGAAGTAATTTGCCAGCGGGCAGACCGTGTGCCGCAGCAGAAAATTGACTGCCAGCGCACCGATGCCAAGCAGGAAAAACGTGCCCGCGATGCCAGGAATGTCCCGAAATTGCGGCCGGTAAAAGCCGAGCGTCACGAGGCTCAGACCGCAGACGATGATGAGGATATGCGTGACGTAAAAGCCGAGCATCCGCGGCAGCCACAGAGAGTAGCCGACAAACGGCGCCTCCGGAAACACGAGTGCCATGAGCGCAGCGAGCGGCGCGACGAAAAACGCGAAGCCGAGCAGCGAGCGCCGCTTCGTGAGGATGCCGATCGGGATGAGGAACATATTGATGTTGCAAAGCTGCATCGGCAGCTCACTGAACCAGTTGAACCGGTCGAGTCCGGACACCTCCAGAAACTGCATATCCCGGGACAAAAAGCCCTTGTAGACGAAAAAGCCGATGATGTTCGCCACGCACAGTGCGATGAGCACGGCACTGCGGCAGCGCTCCGGCTGGCCGTGCAGCAGCACCCACAGCAGCACGACCGCTCCGGCGGCAAGCGCAAGGAGCAGCAGATGGGCAGCGTTAAACGGTCGTATGATCATGATGAGACCTCCTCTTGGAAAACAGATACGTTGTCAGCGAATACACGGCCACGGCAAGCGTGCAGCCGGCAATGAGATCCGCCGCGGAATGCTGCTTGACAAACAGCGTGGACAGGCAGATCAAAAGCACCAGCGCAAAGGACACCAGCCGCAGTGCTTTGCGCGCGCGCAGCGGCGGCGTGCGAAATGTCACCAGATGCAGCACCAGCGCCTCATAGCAGTGCAGGCTCGGAAACACGTTGACCGGCGCGTCATGCGCATAGATGAGCCGGCAAAGCGCCAGAAATACCCCCGTCCCATCCGCCGCGGGGCGAAAGTCGATGCACGTCGGGTAGAGCACAAACACGGCTACGCACAAAAACGCGCCCGAAAACAGTGCCGCCGCCTGCCGGCAGAACACGTCCTTCGCCCGCAGACACGCCCAGAGCATACATCCCGGCACATAAAAATACCACAGGATGTAAAACACGACGAACGCCGGACAAAACGGGATCCGGTCATCGAGCGGCAGATGCACGACATGATACTGCAAGCCGAGATGCTGCGTCACAAAATACGCCAGCGCCAGCGCGATCAGGCCAAGCAGCCAGTACACATGCCGGTTTTTTGAAAGCCATGACCGCATCCGCTATCCCTCCTTTTGCACATCGCGTGGGGCAGTATAGCATACCGGAGCGCAGATGTGGCGGTTTTGGGGCTTTCTTCACATCTTAAATCGACAAAATGCGCAAAAAGTGCACTGCAATGCCCCGAGATCACGGATCTCGGGGCATTGCAGGCATTTACTTTTACAGCAGGCGGATGCCAGCCTTTTCGCATGCGGCGGTGGTCTCCTCGTCCCAGACGGACGCCTGTACCTCGCCGACGTGCGCCTTTCCGAGCAGCAGCATGGACAGACGCGACTGACCGATGCCGCCGCCGATCGTCAGCGGCAGCTCCCCTGCCAGCAGCATCTTGTGATAGGTCAGCTTGCGGCGGTCATCGCAGCCGGAGATAGTCAGCTGGCGGTCGAGGCTCTCGGGATCAACGCGGATGCCCATGGACGAGAGCTCAAACGCGCAGCCGAGCAGGTCATTCCAGAACAGGATATCCCCGTTCATCGTCCAGTCGTCATAGTCCGGCGAGCGGCCGTCATGCGGCTTGCCGGAGCGCAGTGCGCCGCCGATGCCGATGACGAACGTAGTGTGGTGCTCGCGCACGAAGGCATGCTCGCGCTCCTTCGACGTGAGGTCCGGATAGCGATCCTCGAGCTCCTGCGCGGTGACGAACGTGACCTGACGCTCCAGCTGCGGCAGCACCTGAAGCTGCGGATAGATCGCGCGCATGGTGCGCTGCGTCTCGCAGACGGCAGCGACGATGTCCATGACCGTGGACTTGAGATAGTCCAGATTGCGGTCGCGGCGCTCGATGACCTTCTCCCAGTCCCACTGGTCAACATAGACGGAGTGGAGGTTATCGAGCACATCCTCGTCGCGGCGGATGGCGTTCATGTCGGTATAGAGACCCTTTCCGGGATAGAAGTCGTAGCGGTAGAGCGCCATGCGCTTCCACTTGGCGAGCGACTGCACGACCTGCGCCTCCTTGCCGGTCTGCAGGATATCGAACGAGACCGGACGCTCATAGCCGTTGAGGTTGTCGTTCAGGCCGCTGGACTCCTCGAGAAACAGCGGCGCGGACACGCGAAACAGGTTCAGGTTCGCGGCGAGCTGATCCTCAAACAGACGCTTGAGCAGGCCGATGGCCTTTTGCGTATCGTAAACGCCGAGCAGGCTCTTGTAGCCCTCAGGGATGTAGGTATTCATGCCGGTTACTTTTCCTCGCTTTCTGTGAGCAAACGCACGAGTGCCTGATAGACATCCTCCGCGTGTGCCTTAAAATAGTGCTCCATCGTGCGCGCCTGCGCCTCGTCAGCTGCCAGAAGCTGCATGGAGACGATCTGCCCGATGCCGTCCGAGAGCGCGAGGTGTACATTGCACCCGCCCTCCGGTGTGTTTGTATGCTGTGCGACGATCATGGCGGCGCGGCGCATCTGCTCGGCGATCGGCTCGGTGACGCGGTCGGCCTTCATGCGCACAGAATACGGCAGGCTGCTTGCGACCTCGTTGACGTTGCGGCTGCCCTTTTCTGTGATGCGGTACTTGCCGCCCTCCTCCGTAATGTGCGCGGTATCCACCAATTCCGCAAGGCAGTCGGAGTAGTCGAAATAGCCGATGCCGTTGTCGCAGAAAACAAGATCGGACAGCGTCTGCCCATCGACAGCCGCGGGTAAATGATTCAAAATGTAGAGAATCAGGATCTTGATGTCCAATTTCTCATGGATAAATCCGAGACCTTCCATGACGCACCTCTCACTTGGCATAATAAATAATTATAACGCAGAAAGCCTTTTGTGTAAAGGTTTTTCCAACCGAATCACATCAAAAACCCGGATGCATACACTGTTACTGAAGCGTGCTTCAATCTGATGCCAGGAGGTTTTGAAATGGCAGACAAAGTTGTACCGGGACCGGTCGAGGGCAGCGCCGCTGTCCGGGAGGCGGTTTGCATCCATACGCGCAAGATCTTTGACGCCTGCCGCGATAAGGACTGTGTGGAGGACCTGCGGGTGTATCCGACAGTGTCCTCGCAGACAAAGCTCGACAGCGCCCTGAGTGTGCGCCCGCGCAGCGCCGAGCTGCTGTGCGCCGACGTGCGCGTCAAGGAGATCACCTTTAACAAAGGCTACTATACGGTGGACGTGACATACTTCTACCGCGTGCGCGGCGAGACGTTCCCCGGCTGCGAGCCGGTGAGCGGCCTTGCGATCTTCGACAAGCGCGTCATGCTCTTCGGCAGTCAGGCGAGCGTGAAGATGTTCGCTTCCGACGGCGGCGGCTGTGCGCCGTGCGAGGAGGGGCTGCCGGTCGGTGTGGTCGAATCGGTCGACCCGATCGCGCTGCACATGAAGCTCGTCGACTGTGCCGCCGCCGGCGAGACAGACCCCGAACCGCACGCCATCCCGCAGGCGATCTTCGATGCGATGGGTGAGGCGCTCTCGCTCACCTGCAGCGGCAAGAAGCTGCTCGTGACACTCGGGCAGTTCTCGATCATCCGGCTCGAACGTGACACGCAGCTGCTCATCCCGGCATACGACTACTGCATGCCGGACAAAGCGTGTCAGGGCTCGAGCGAAGACGACCCGTGCTCGATGTTCAGCCGTATCCACTTCCCCATCGACGAGTTCTTCCCGCCGGACTGCATCACGCCGGACGCCGACTACCGCAGTCTGCTGTAAGGCCGCGGGCGGCAGAAAAAATCCCATCGGTTTGCGCCGATGGGATTTTAAAGTCTGTCAAAAAGTAATACTTTTTGACAAAGGGGCTTGCGGCCTGACTGCAGCGCACTCACTGTCGCCAAAGGCGACAGCTCGCACGTTTGCAGGCCGAGAAGTATTTTCCCCGACGCACATGTCGCCGGAGAAAATGATCGGACTCTCTTTCGCCGCGCGGCGGCGAAACTCTGCGAGGCTTTTGGCAAGCTGAAAATCCCATCGGTTTGCGCCGATGGGATTTTACTTTCATTTCTTATGCACGACCTCGCCGGTAGACTTGAGGATGCTGTCGGCAGGGATGACGCCGCGCACACACGACACCGGATAGATGTTCGAGTGGCGGCCGATGACCGTGCCGGGGTTGAGCACGCTGTTGCAGCCGACCTCAACATAGTCGCCGAGGATGGCGCCGACCTTCTTGCGGCCGGTCTCGATGCGCTCCGCCCCGTTTTTGATGACGACGAGCGTCTTGTCGCTCTTGACGTTCGACGTGATCGAGCCCGCGCCCATATGGGCCTTATAGCCGAGGATGGAATCACCGACGTAGTTGAAGTGCGGCGTCTGGACGTTGTCGAACAGGACGACGTTTTTCAGCTCGCAGGAGTTGCCGATGACGGCGTTTTTGCCGACGATGGCATTGCCGCGGATAAACGCGCACTGGCGCAGCTCCGCACCGTGGTCGATGATGCAGGGGCCTGCAATATAGGCGCTGTCAAAGATCTTGGCATCGCGCGCGATCCAGATGTTCTCGCCGCGCTGCTCATACTCGTCCGCCGGAAGCGTGGGGCCGAGCTGAAGAATGAAATCCCCGATGTCCGCCAGCGCCTCCCACGGATAGGTCTTGCCCACAAACAGCGGCGCTGCGATCGTTTTGCTCAGATCGAGCAGGTCTTGAATCGTCATCATATCAGCGCACCCGGATCAGATGTCCGCTCTTGCGCATGACATCGATCACATACGCAACGTTTTCCTCGCACAGCTCGTGCGTGCCCGCCTCGACCATGACGCGCAGCACAGGCTCGGTGCCGCTCTTGCGCAGGAGGATGCGGCCCTCATCACCGAGGCGCTCGGTCACCGCCTGCACCGCCGCAACGACGGCGGGGGCGCTGAGCGTGGCGTCCTTATCGTCGACCTCCACGTTCGTGAGCTGCTGCGGATACTCGCGCACGGGCGCAGCCAGCTCGGAGAGCTTCTTTTTGCGATCGAGCATGACCTGCATGAGCTTGATCGCCGTGAGCAGACCGTCGCCGGTGTTGGCATACTTGCCGAAAATGATGTGACCGGACTGCTCGCCGCCGATCAGATGACCGTTGGCGCGCATATTTTCCGCGACATACTTGTCGCCGACATCGGTCTTTTCATAGCCGATGCCCGCCGCATCGAGCGCCTTGTACAGGCCGAGATTGGACATGACCGTCGTGACGACCTTGGAATTGCCGAAGCGGCCCTCCGTCTGCATATTACGCGCGCAGACATAGAGGATCTTATCGCCGTTGACGACCGAGCCGTTTTCATCTACGGCCAGGCAGCGGTCGGCGTCGCCGTCGAAGGCAAAGCCCACATCCAGCCCGTTGAGACGGACGTGCTTTTGCAGGTTCTCGATGTGCGTCGAGCCGCAGTCACAGTTGATGTTCGTGCCGTCGGGCGTGTTGCCGATCACATAGGTGTCCGCGCCGAGTGCATCAAAGATGTTCTTGGCCATCATCCACGTGCTGCCGTTGGCGCAGTCAAGACCGACCTTCATGCCCTTGTACGAGTGCGTGGACAGGCTGATAAGATAGCCGATATAGCGGTTGCGGCCGGCGGAATAGTCCTGCGTGCGGCCAATATTCGCCCCCGTGGCAAACGGGATCTCCTGATCACCGTCGAGATACGCCTCGATCTCATCGATGACGCTCTGCTCCATCTTCTCGCCGGCGCTGTTGAGCAGCTTGATGCCGTTGTCCTTGTAGGGGTTGTGGCTGGCGCTGATCATGATGCCGCAGTCAAAATCATCCGAGCGGACGATATACGACACGCTCGGCGTCGTCGTGACGTGCATAAGATAGGCGTCCGCGCCCGAGGCCGTCAGGCCGGCGGACAGGGCATTTTCAAACATATAGCTGGATCTGCGGGTATCTTTGCCGATCACGACCGAGCACTTGTGCTCCCGGCCGTAATACCAGCCGAGAAACCGGCCGATCCGGTAGGCGTGTTCCACGGTCAGGTCAACGTTGGCCTCGCCGCGGAAGCCGTCGGTACCGAAATATTTGGACATGAATGCTTTCCTCCGATCAAAATCACCCGCAAAATACAGCAGGCAACTATTTATTATAACTGCGCAGCAGCGGCTTCGTCAAGATAAACCTCAACATCCGTGTGCAGCTGCAGGAATGACGCGGGGGTAAATGTCTCCGGGCGGCCGGTAAGCGTGGCATTGACCGCCTTCGCGCAGCGCGCGCCGAAGGCGACAAGCACGATCTTTTTCGCACCGAGAATCGTATGGATGCCGATCGTGATGCCCTGCTCCGGCGTCTGCTCAAGCGAACCGAAGGCCGGGGCCGCGGCCTCGCGCGTGACCTCCGCGAGCTTTGCGATGTGCGTCTTTTCGCCAAAGCCGGCGCCCGGCTCGTTGAACGCAACGTGGCCGCGCTCACCCAGACCGAGGATCACGAGATCGAGCCCTCCGGCTGCCTGAATGGCAGCGTCGTAATCCGCCGCGTGCTCGGCGTCCGCGTCCGGATCCGGCGCGTGCACGGCCGCAAACGGCTTTGCCGCCGTGAGCACCTGAAACGCCGCACCCACCGCGTGCACGCCCTTACCGGCCGCACCGCAGTATTCACACGCCTGAAAGAGCGTCGCTTTGTCAAAGGCGAGGTCGCTCTTTGCAAGTGCGCCGAGCACTTCCTCCGGAAGATCCACTGCCGAGACGGCAATGTTCGCCTCCGGCTTGTGCGCGAGCACATCCGCGACCAGCGCAGTCAGCTCTTTTGTAACATTCTGTTTTGTTCCGATGATCGTTTTCATGGTTTGTTACCTCCCATACCGTCATCGCGGCCGCGCTCAGAGCGTGACCGTGCCGTCAAACACAAAGGCCGCAGGGCCGGTCATATACAGCAGGTTCTGCGACCGATCCCACGCGATGTGAAGCTTGCCGCCGCGCAGGAGCACATCCGCCTCGTCACCGCACTTACCCAGCCGCGCCGTTACCGCCAGCGCAGCCGTGGAGCCCGTGCCGCAGGCGAGTGTCTCTCCGCTGCCGCGCTCCCACACGCGCACACGCAGCGTATGGTCATCCACGACCTCAACAAACTCGATGTTCGCCCGCGCGGGGAACACCGCATGGTTTTCAAACGCGGGGCCGATGCGCGGGAAATCCAGCGCCATGGCATCGTCCACGTAAGTAACGCAGTGCGGGTTGCCGGTGTTCACGGACGAGACGATCCATGTTTCTCCGAGCACATCGATCGGCTGCTCGAGGAAAGTCTCCCCCCCTGCCGCGACCGGGATCTTCTCCGGCCGAAACTCCGGACTGCCCATGCACACGCGCACAGTCTCGACCGCGCCGTCGGCCACATTCAGCCAGAGCGTCTTGATGCCGGCGCGTGTCTCGATCGTGAGCTCGGTCTTATCCGTCAGGCCGCGGTCATAGACATACTTGCCCACGCAGCGGATGGCGTTGCCGCACATCTCGGAGCGCGAGCCGTCGGCATTGTACATTTCCATGCAGAAATCCGCGACCTCCGACGGGCAGATCAGCACGAGCCCGTCGCCGCCGATGCCGAAATGGCGATCCGACAGCCGGATTGCCGCACGCGACGGATCGGGCACAGTCTCGGTGAAGCAGTTGACATAGATATAGTCATTGCCGCAGCCCTGCATTTTTG